>Ga0194055_10000106_pt1 | contig 59207 bp, 59 predicted proteins | sample SepL449m_MetaG_FD_155482 | JGI IMG/M metagenome (GOLD analysis project Ga0194055, IMG submission 155482) | Anoxic zone freshwater microbial communities from boreal shield lake in IISD Experimental Lakes Area, Ontario, Canada - Sep2016-L442-9m | ecosystem: Environmental > Aquatic > Freshwater >... | reverse complement strand
AAGGGGAGCGGGAATATTTTGGGGCGTTTTAGGCAGTGGATGCTGCTGGGGTTAGTCGTGGGGGTGGTGGTGGGGTGGATCGGTTACGCTGAATGGGCGAAGGGATGGTCTCGAAAGGAGAAGATCGAGGCCAGCGGGGGGCGATATTTTTTTTGGCGGGTGGAGCTAGCGGTGCCCTTGTTTCGGCAGGCGGATGATCGATGGGCTCATGATTTGCTTGGAAATACTGTAAATACTTTAGGTGCAGAAGGATGCGCGGTGACATCTGCGGCGATGGTTTTGGCTAGTTATGGGGTGGACACGGATCCCCATCGCTTGAACGCCTATTTACAAAAGAACCAAGGATACACGCCCGAAGGGTGGATTTACTGGGAGAAAGCGGCGGAGTTGGGGGGAGATCGAGTTCGGCATGTCTACGAGGATTTGCCTTCTTATGAGTTGATTGATGGTAATTTAGCTCGGGGAAATCCCGTGATTGTGCGCTTGCGGATGAAATCGGGCGTGACGCACTTTGTGGTGGTGGCAGGGAAGGATGGGTTTGATTATTTGACCCGTGACCCTGGGATTGGGGCGGATCGGGGAATGTATCCGTTGCGCGAGCTTGGGAGTCAGATCGAGGCGTTGCGTTTTTATGAAAAGTATTGACATTAATATATGCTAAAATATTGGAGGAGAATGAGATGAATGATGATTTTTTTGGGGAGGTTAAGGGGAAAAGAGAGGAACCGAGGGTCTTTTCTGTCAGTGAAATTACCAAGACGGTGCGAGGTGTTTTGGAGGATGAAATTGGAACTATTTGGGTGGAGGGTGAGGTTAGTAATTATCGGAAACAGGCGAGCGGGCATGAGTATTTTGTTTTGAAGGATGCCTCGGCGCAACTCTCTTGCGTGCGGTTTGCTCGTGGGGGAACGAGGTTGAAGTCGGTGGCATTGGCGGAGGGCATGCAGATTCAGGTGCGGGGAGTTTTGACGGTCTATGAGGCGCGTGGGCAGTATCAGATGAATGTGCAGATCGTGCAGGCGGGTGGAGCAGGGCTTTTGCAGGCAAAGTTTGAGGCGTTGAAAAGGCAGTTGCAGGCGGAGGGATTATTTGAGGCTTCGAGAAAGCGAGCCCTTCCAAGATTCCCGAAAGCGATGGGGATTGTGACCTCGGCGACTGGGGCGGCTTTGCGAGATATGTTGAGTGTGTTGGGGCGTCGTGCGCCGTGGTTGCGGGTGGTTTTGTTTCCGGCCCGGGTGCAAGGTGGAGGCGCAGCGGAAGAGGTGGCTTCTGGGATTGAGGCTTTGAATCGTTTAGCAAAGTCTGGGGAGCGGGAATTGGATTTAATTGTGGTGACGAGGGGAGGGGGGAGCGTGGAGGATCTTTGGGCTTTTAATGAAGATGTGCTGGCACGGGCGATTGCGGGCTCTGCTCTTCCGGTGGTTTCAGCGGTGGGTCATGAGATTGATTTTACGATTGCCGATTTTGTGGCGGACTTGCGGGCGCCGACCCCGAGTGCGGCGGCGGAGTTGATCGCACCGGATGGTGGGGAGCTGATCCGTCGGATTGGGGAACTGGCGATGCGATTGGGGCGAAGCTTGGTGAGTGGCCTGGCGGAAAAGCGCCGAGGGGTGGAGGTGCTGGCGAGGAGTGGATTATTTCGGGAGCCGGAAAAGCGATTGGCTGAGGCGTCGCAGAGAACGGATTTGGCGCAGGAATCGTTGGACAGAGCGCTGGGGCGGGGGATGGAACGAGGGCGCCACCAGGTGATGGGGTTACAATCTCGGTTACGGGAGTATCGGCCGGACCAGCTTTTGGCATTGCGGCGGCAGGCTTTTGATGCGCTGGAAGAGCGGTTTCTGCGGAAAAGTAAGGATGCGAGGAAAGCGAGGGCGGATCAATTGAGGCGGTTGGAGGAGATGCTGGGTTTACTTGCTCCGCAGGCGATCTTGGCGAGGGGATACACGATGACGATGGGTGAGGGTGGGAAGATGGTGGGATCGGTGGGGGATGTGAAGGAGGGAATGACGCTAACGACGCAGTTCAGGGATGGGAGAGTGGAGTCGCGGGTGGAGGTTAAATATTTGGGTCAGGAGGGTGGCTAGAGAAATATAGCGGGCGATTTTCGCAAAAAAACAGGCTCCAGCGAACTGGAGCCTGTTTTCAACGAACAACAACAAACGATACTGATTACTGGGCTTTTTGGGCCTGGGCAAGAAAGAGGGTATCAGAAAAAGCGAACCAAGGGGGGGTATCACCTGCACCATCGGCGAAGGCGTCTTTAGCGGTGGCGTCAGCTTCCTCGGCGTTTCGCTTTACGGTTTTGTCGGATTTTTTGAGGGTTTCTACGGCTCCACTCATATCACAGCGAATGACGATGGCTTTTTTTGCCTGCCAAACTCCACCGTATTCGGTTTCGATGGGCGAGTAGGTAGTGTTTTGGTAAAATCCGTCGGCTAGGATGGGCCATCGGCCGAAAGAGGTGTCGTTCAAACCGCACACATAAGCCCACTCGCTTTCAGCGGGACCGAGTTTGTTAATACCTTCGGCACTATTGGCGGCGGCCGTTCCAGCGTTTTTACAGTACTTAGATTTGTTAACGATAAAAAGAGATTTGTCTGGGACGTAATCAGGGATAAGGGTTTGGAGGATTTGGTTTGCGGTGGATGAGGAGGTCGCGGGCGTTTTAGCTGCGAGGTCGGTGTAGATTGGAAAGGATCCGCTGTAATCTTGTGCATACAGCTTGCAGGCAAGACCGATTTGTTTGGCGTGGGCGAGAGCCTTGGTTTGCTCGCCCCGAATTTTGACTTGGCTAAAAACGGGAAGGGAGATGCCCGCGAGGATGGCGATGATCGAGATGACGACGAGGAGTTCGATCAGGGTGAAGGCGCTTTGTTGAGTTGGTTTCAGACGCATAATTTTAATTATTATTGGTTATTTACTTGAATCTATCAGTTGAAATTGGGCTGGCAACTTTTTTTTAAGGGAATTCTGAAGAAGGTGGAAGACGGCTTGGCTGAGCTAATTTGGGCGAGTTGGTTGAGGAAAAATGAGGGAAAGTGAGGATGAAATGGATTGGCGTAAATCTTTTATTTCGAGGGTGCTACGGAGATTTTTTGGAGAACTGGTGGGGGAGTAGGGATGGGTTGATATTTTAGCCCGATGACGGCGAGCGGAGGGAGGGTGAGGAGAAGAGAGTTGGGCAATCCTTGCCAAGGTTCTGAGAGGCTATTTTGACCACCAAGGTTGCCGATGTTTGATCCACCGTAGGTTGAGGAGTCGGTGTTGATGATTTCCTTCCACCACCCCTCGCTGGGGACGCCGATTCTGTATCCCTCTCGTGGGACTGGGGTGGCGTTGATGATGAAGGCGATGGTTTCGCCCTCGCGAGACTTGCGGAGGAAGGAGAAGACGGAGTGGTCGTTATCCTGAAAGTCGATCCACTGGAAACTATCGTAAGTGTCGTCTTGGTCAAAAAGCGCGGGTTGATTTTTGTAGAGGTGGTTGAGGTCTTTGACGAGGCGCTGAAGCCCCGCATGATCTGGTTGGTCGCAGAGATGCCAGTCGAGGGACTGTCGGTGATTCCACTCGTGAAGTTGTCCGAATTCACCTCCCATAAAGAGGAGTTTTTTCCCAGGATGAGCAAACATCCAAGCGTAGAGGAGGCGGAGATTGGCAAACTGCTGCCAGCGATCGCCGGGCATTTTGGAAAGGAGTGATTTTTTTCCGTGGACGACTTCGTCGTGGCTCAGAACGAGCACGAAGTGTTCTTTAAAGGCGTAAAGGAGGGAGAAGGTGATGTCGCCTTGGTGAAATTTACGGTGACTGGGATCGCGGTGCATGAAGTCGAGAAAGTCGTGCATCCAGCCGAGATTCCATTTCAGACCAAAGCCAAGACCGCCGAGATAAGTGGGTTGGGAAACGCCTGGCCAGGCGGTGCTTTCTTCAGCGATGGTAAAAATTCCGGGGAAGCGGGAGTAACTGACTTCGTTGAAGGACTTTAGAAAGGCGATGGCTTCGAGATTTTCGTTGCCACCGTATTGATTGGGGACCCACTGGCCTGGCTTGCGGGAGTAGTCGAGATAAAGCATGGAGGCGACGCCATCGACGCGGAGGCCATCGATATGAAACTGATCGAACCAGAAGAGAGCATTGGCGATGAGGAAGTTGCGCACTTCGTGGCGGCCGAAATTAAAGTTGAGAGTTCCCCAGTCCATTTGTTGGCCTTGGCGTGGGTCAGCATGTTCGTAGAGGTGAGTTCCATCGAAATTTGCGAGGCCGTGTTCATCGGTAATGAAGTGACCGGGGACCCAGTCGAGGATGACGCCGATGCCTGCGGCGTGGCAACGATCGATGAAATAGCGAAATTCGTCGGGGTCTCCAAAGCGAGAGGTGGGGGCGAAGTAACCAGTAATTTGGTAACCCCAAGATTCGTCGCAAGGATGTTCGGCGACGGGTAATAATTCGAGATGGGTGTAGCCCATTTCGACGACATAGGGGAGGAGCGTTTCGGCGAGTTCGCGGTAGCTGAGGGGGCGATTTTCTTCGACGTGTCGTTTCCATGACCCGAGATGGACCTCGTAGATACTCATGGGTTCGAGATGCGGGGATTTGGGGCGGCGCGCTTTCATCCAAGCGAGATCTGTGTCGCTCCACGTGAACCGGTTAAGGTCAAAAACGAGAGAGGCAGTGGATGGTCCGTGTTGGCCAAAAAAGGCCCAAGGATCGCTTTTTTTGACAACGGCCCCGTGGCTTTGCCGGACCTCAAATTTGTAGTGTGCGCCTTCGGTGATCGATGGCAGAAAAATCTCCCAGACACCGTTGCCATATTTTCTCATGGGGTGGCGGCGTCCGTCCCAGGCATTGAAGTCGCCGACGACGCTGACGCGTTGAGCGTTGGGAGCCCAGACGCGAAAAGTGACGCCTGCGACGCCTTCGATTGCGGTGAGATGGGCGCCGAGTTTTCGGTAAAGTTCCCAGTGTTCGCCGCGGTTCATTTGGTCGAGGTCAGAGGAGTCGAGTAGTGCACCGAAGGCGTAAGGATCCTGTTCAGTCCACGCGTGTCCGTCTGCGGTCGTACAATCGAGGACGTAGGGGAAACGGGTGAGAGTGGGGGGAAGTACGGCTTCAAAAAATCCATCGGGGTGAACTTGAAGAGCAGGGTAGGTGGAGTTGGAAGAGTCAGTCGCCCTGATGGTTACGGTGGCGGCATCTGGGCGGAAAACACGAACGACAATCTGGTTGCTGACTTCGTGCATCCCAAGGCAGGCAAAAGGATCAGGGTTTTCTGCGGAGAGAATGGTGGCGAGGGAATGATGGTCGATCGTGGGAATTTGCGCCGAATTTTTCATGAGGATAGCAAGAGTGATCTGGAGTGTTTTCGTGCGAGAAGTGGCGCGAGGTATTTTTTATAGATAGCGGACCAAGCGTATTGGTGACGGACTTGAGTATTCGCTTGCCAGGAGGCGGTCGAGGCAAGTTTGTCAATGATTTGGGTGGCGATTTTTTGGGGTGGATCGTCGAGATGAAAATGGTGGATTCCGTGTTGGAGAATGGTGTTGAGGGGCTCGATGTCGGCGGTAAAAATGGGGAGACGGTGGAGGGCGGCCTCGAGGATGGGAAGGCCGAAACCTTCTTGGCGACTGGGGAAGAAAAGGGCGTCGGCGAGGGTAAAAAGGCTAGCTAAATCGTGGTCGCCGACGGGGGTTTCTTCGTGAAGAAAAATCGCCTCATTGGTGAGGTGGAGTTGGGTCCGAAGTTGGAGGAGTTCGGCGACATACTCCCGAGAGCGCGGGTTGTGTTCGTCGGGTGGACCGGTGATCAAGTAGGCTACAGATCGTCCGCTGGATTGGAGTGCGGACACGACATGGAGACCGAGTTCGAGATTTTTGCGACGGAGTAAGCGGGTAGGGTGGAGCAGGAGGATTTCGCGGTCGAAGAGTTGATGTTGGCTGGCGAGATGGGCGATGGATGGGGATAGTCCGAGGCATCGAGAGGGATTTAATCCGTTGGGAATGATCTCGCATGGGGCACCGGTGAGCTCGGTCCATTGTCGGCGTCGGAGTTCGGAGATGGCGATGAACTCGTAGCGTGGGTGAGCTTGATTGAGGATCCTTCCCGACGCGTTGGGGATGGTGGTGGAAGCATAGTCGGGATGGCAGTGAGCGATATCGTGAATCCAGGCGATAAAGCGGGTGTGGAGAAGCTGGGTAGCTACTTCCCAGAGTGCCTTTGTGAGGGGCAAGTGGAAGGGCATGGTGGCGAGATTGTGGAGAAAAACCACCGATTGATTTTCTAAAGTAGCGGAAAGAAAAGCCGTGAGGGTCTCGGGGTGATCGGATGAGGGAATCTGGCGAATTTGGATGCGGGGATCGAGGCTGGCGCCGCGTTGACAAAGCACGGTGACTTCGTGGCCGTGGTCGGCGAAAAGTCGGGCGTGTTCGGCGAGGACGATTTCCACGCCCCCGACGATTGGGGCGTAGGTATAATGAATGAGGGTGATTTTCAATCGGGCGCTACTTCCCCGCGAATTCGGCGAATACCTGATTGGCTTCTTCGAGGGTTTCTTTGCTACCGACATCGAACCAAGTTCCCGGAACGCACCAAGTTTGAACGGGAGTTCGAGGATAGAGCCACTGGATGAATCGGCCTGGTTGATCGGGATTATTTCCTTCTTCGAGATATTGGGCGACGCGCTGGACGGTGGTTGCGGGATAGAAGTAGAGGGCGATCCCGATCAGGGTACTGGGTGGGTTCTCGGGCTTTTCGATGAACTGAGAAATGGTGCCAGTTTCGTCAAGGTCGACGACCCCATATTTCTTGGCCTGCTCGAGAGATTGGACATCGTAGATGCCGAGAACCGGCTGATTTTTTCCGAGGCAGAAAGTGCCAAAGTCTTCCAGACTTTGGCTAAATAGGTTGTCTCCTGCGACGACAATGAGGTCACTTTGATCGATGCCACAGCGCTGGATGACGTGGGACATATCTCCGATTGCCCCTAATTTATCGAGGTCGCTGGTGGAACCGTCGTCGATGATTTCAAAGGAAATTTTGGCGTGGGTTTGGTTATACTCACTGGCCCAATTTTGAAAGGCCTCTGCGAATTTGTGGTTGGTGACGACATAGACTTTTTCGATGCCTTGGATGGGTGCGAGGTTATCGATGACCCACTCCATCATGGGTTTACCGGCGACGGGGAGGAGTGGTTTTGGGAGGTTGAGGGTAAGGGGATAGAGTCGAGTAGCGTAACCTGCGGCTAAGATGAGAATGTTCATACGCCTGCCTTATTGCCGAGCAACCTTCAGAAGGAAAAGATCAAATCAATCTAATGGGCAGTAATTTTTTGATTGCAAAGGGTGTTCATTATGGCAGTGTTCGCAAGAACATGAACAAGCTCACGCAACGTCAGCAGGAAGTTTTGGATTTTATTGCCGACTCGCAGGCGCAGTCGGGATTAATTCCATCGAGTCGGGAAATTCAAAAGCACTTTGGGTTTAGTAGCCAGACAGCGGCAATCAACCACCTGCGCGCTTTGGAGCGAAAGGGAGTGATTCAGAAGGCAGATGGCCGAGCTCGAGCGGCGGTGCCGATGAGTCAACTGGAGAGGCGGACGATTATTGATGTTCCTCTTTATGGGCAGATTGCCGCGGGTTACTCGGAGACAACGGAACAGGATAATCAAGGATTGGTATCGATCGACGCGGCGAGTATCGGGCTACGAAGGGGGCAAAGGGTCTTTGCTTTGAAAGTCCGCGGAGACTCGATGATTGGGGCAGGGATTTATCATGGGGACTTGGTTGTTTTGGAGAATCGTCCGCCGGTATCTGGGGCGGTTGTGGCGGCATTGATTGATGGGGAGACCACCCTGAAGCGCTATCTCGTGGAGCGGGAACGCCCATTTCTTCACGCTGAAAACCCGTTGTTTCCTGATCTAATTCCGATTGCGGAGTTAATCATTCAAGGGGTGTTGGTCGGATTGATTCGGAAGTTTTGATTGGAACCCATTTTGAATATTATGTACGACCTCATTGTGGAGCTCACTTTGGTTTCGCTTTTATTTATTTGGCTTCATCGGCGTCAGGTTCGCGCCCGGGAGCGTGATCGTCGCGTTCCTCCTGCGCAGATGCGATTCGATCTCGACGACTAGTTCTGGGCAGTTTAGGTGAGGCGTAAATTTGTCTGGCTGATCGTTTGAAGAGGTTTGGCAGAACTTGGCCTTGGGCACTATTCTTGGTCCGCCCGTACTCTTCGATCTACTTATGAAACTTTTGCTTATCGATGGTCATTACTACGCCTACCGGTCTTTTTTTGCGATCCGAGACTTGAAGAACTCTCGGGGTGAACCAGTCAGTGCGATTTATGGTTTTGTGAAGGCGGTTCGGAAGATGGTCAGGGATCTATCTCCGGACTACGGGGCGGTGGTTTGGGACAGAGGCATCCCGCTTCGTCGGGCGGCCTTACAGCCAGCTTATAAGCAACAGCGAGCCGAGATGCCCGAAAATATGCGGTCGCAACTTGTTTTCCTGCAGAATCTTCTGCCATTGCTGGGATTCGCTGGTCTTTCTTTGCCTGAAACAGAGGCCGACGATTTGATCGCATCCTACGCGGTAGCGGCGACGGCAGAGGGGCACGAAGTTTTTGTGGCGACGAGGGACAAGGATCTCTTTCAGTTGGTGAACGATCGGGTGAAAATCTACTCCACGATTAAAGCGGATTTTTCTTCTCCGAAGGACACGTTTGCCCTCCTTGGCGTGGAAGCGGTGTCAAAGAAGTGGGGGATTCCTCCTTGGCAAATTGCGGAGATGTTGGCGCTGACTGGAGATCAAGCCGATAACATTCCTGGCGTCTTTGGTCTCGGGGTTAAAGGGGCGGTGGCATTGTTGGCGAATTACGGACCGCTCGACGCGATTTTGGCGAATCCTAACGCGATTGAGAATGATCGTTTGCGGGATAAAGTTCAGACGGCTCTTGAGCAGATCGAGCAAAATCGAGAGATGATTCGACTTGATCTAGATCTTCCTTTGCCCACCCCGATTGACGAGTTAAAGATCCTGCCGCGTTGGCGAGAGCTCATCGCGGAGTTAGAAAAGTGCGACTTTAAATCCCTAATTGCGGAAGTTCGGGCGGAGGAAGCGGGAATAACTTCGTCGGTGGTGGTGGAGTCGACCCAGGGTGAGCTGTTTTAAGGGCGACTCCCTTTGGGGATTGCGGAGGATTCTTGATGAAGACTGTGGGTGTGGGAGACGGAGCAGGCCTCGGCAATGACTTCGAGATTAGCGAGAAATAGCTCGCGCTGGATGAGCGGCAACGCTTCAAGAATATGATCCTGAAGATCTTGGGCGATTGTATGGCCAGCGCTGAGGGCTTTAATGCCGTTGGGTTGGAGTTGAATTCGGCGAGCGCGTCGATCGCTTTCGTGAGGTTGTCGCTTGACGAGATCCGTCTTTTCCATGCGGGAGAGAGTGCCAGCGATCGTGCTGGAATCGCTAGCCATCAGATCGGTTAAAGCGCGTTGGGTGAGGCCTGCAGTTCCAGATTCATGGACCCAGCGAAGGATACTGAATTGATCAGGAGTGATTCCAAGATGGGCGATCCGTTGGCGGAAGGTTTGATTTAGCCCATACCACGCTCGGCGTAGAAGCACGGGAAGGCGCTTGGGTTCCTTTGCGGTGTTGGATTTGAGGGAGGTCATAAGGGTAATTTGCGATGAAGTTTTGCGGGGAATCAACCATCGTTTTAGCGGAATGACGAGACGGATATGCGATTGCGAATGTGGATATTGAGGAAAGGGGTGGCGATCGATTCTCTCGCATATGGTTCTCGACAGGGTCCGTTCGGAGTGTCGAAAGTAAGGAATATTTTATGAGATTTGCGAATCAAGTAGCGATAGTTACAGGTGCGGGAAGAGGACTTGGTCAGGCGATTGCTTGCCAGTTGGCGAGCGAAGGCGCCAAAGTTGCGGTGGTTAGTCGAACGGAGGTCAATGCCAACCGTACCGCTGAAGAAATCAACGGAAGATCTCTTGGTTCGGCGAAGGCTTATGCGGTAGATGTGGCGGATACAAAGGCATGTAAAGCGTTGGTGGAGGAAGTTTTAGCGGATTTTTCTCGCGTTGATATTCTCGTGAATAACGCGGGGCTTACTCGCGATGGGTTATCGATGAGGATGAGTGAGGAGGATTGGGATGTGGTCATTGATACCAATTTGAAAGGGGCGTTTAACCTCATTCAAGCGGTTGAACGACCGATGCTTAAGCAGCGCAGTGGGCGGATTATCAATATTGCCAGCGTCTCGGGAATTATGGGGAATGCGGGTCAAGCGAACTATGCGGCGAGCAAGGCGGGGCTGATTGGGTTGACGAAAGTGATCGCTCGGGAGTTGGCTAGCCGAGGGATTACTTGCAACGCCGTGGCCCCAGGTTTTATCGGGACAGACATGACGAATGTGCTTTCTGAGGAGATCAAAGCAGGGGTGATGCGGGCGATTCCCTTGGGAAAATTTGGGGAACCTGCGGATGTTGCGGCTGCTGTCGCTTTTTTAGCGAGCGCGGAGGCGAAGTATATCACTGGTCAAGTTTTGCAGGTTGATGGTGGCATGGTGATGTAGTCAGGGGGCTGGAAGGAAATCGATTTTAGGAAGTTCTGCAATTTTTGACCGATGCAACTTTACCTTCTTCGCCATGCCAACGCGGATACGATCGCGGCGAAAGATGATGATCGGCCGTTGTCTGAGAAGGGCTTAGCGCAGGCGGAGAGGGTGGCCCGCTTTTGCCAAGAGAAGGGGTTGGAAGCGTCATTTATTTTGAGCAGTCCAATTCTCCGGGCGGATCAAACTGCTCGGGCGTTGGCGAAGCGTCTACGCTCGAGACTGGTGATTGTGCCGTGGTTAGCTTGTGGAATGCGTCCTGAGGAGGCGCTAAAGGAGTTGCTGGCCTACGCGCAAGAGTCGGCCATTTTCCTTGTTGGTCACGAACCTGACTTTAGCGAACTCGTGGCTTACTTATTAGGCTTTGCAGATTCCGATGCGATCCATATTCGTAAAGGGTCATTGATCCTCATTGAGTTAGAAGATTTCTGTGCTGGAGCGGGGTGTTTGAAATTTTCTCTTCCCTGTCAGTTGATTTAGATGGGCAGACGGGGAATTCACGTAATGAAGACTAAATTCCAGTTTCAATTTGGCATTATCCCTGCGTAGTTTTGGATCTATGCCGAAGCCCTCTACCGCACTTCAAACCAGTCTGCTCGCGATCACCCAAACGGCCGTTGGTTGTGGAATTGGTCTATTAATTGCGGGGAAACTAGGTCGGCCAGCTCAGAAAACGACCGCTACGACGATGATTTCAGTGGGGGCTTTGCTGGCATTGCCGGCGTTGGTTGGGATGGTGACCCGAGCGATGAACCGCCCTGAATCCGAGCGGGGAATGAGGCGTCGATTGGACTCCATTCGGCAGGACTCTGGGTTTCCGGACGAAGCGGAGATTATTTAGTTTCCCGTGGAATTGAGGGCATAAGAGATGCTTAAAGCATTGCACTATGCGCGAATTTCCTCGGTTTCTCATTTTAGCGAAAGGGAGATGCCTAGCGAACTGGCAGGTCAGTGTGGAACTGATTGTTGGGGGATTATTTTTACTTTTTCTGATTCGCTGGATGCAGCTCTAGGTGGTGGCGAAGGGCGTGAATTGGTGAGTGTATCAGCGAGGAATTGGGGACTGGCGCCGGATTTTCTAGGAGAGTGGTTCTTTGCGTTTGCCCTAAACTTGCATCCGCTTTAAAAACTGTACGGATGTTGCATGAACTTCTCCATCACTGGATTATTTGTTGGCTTGGCTGGGTCGAAAATGGGGGTTATTGGGGCGTGATTGTTCTGATGGCGATGGAGAGTTCGATTTTTCCAGTTCCGAGTGAGGTTGTCATTCCGCCGGCGGCTATCTTGGCCATTTCAAGTGGAAAAATGTCCGTTACTGGGGTGATTTTGGCGGGAACTTTTGGGTCTTGGCTGGGCTCAGCGATTACTTACTACGTGAGTTTAGCGGTCGGTCGTCCGTTGGTGGAGCGCTATGGAAAGTTTTTTTTCATCCCTGCTGAAAAGTTAGAGCGGGCGGAGCGTTTTATCCGTCGTTATGAGGCGGGAGGGGTTTTCTTTGCTCGGCTCCTTCCGGTGATTCGCCACCTCATTTCTATCCCTGCGGGAATCATTCGGATGGGTTTTTTAAAATTCAGCATCCTCACCGTGTTCGGGGCAGCGATCTGGTGTTCCATTTTGGCAAAGTTAGGGGCAAAAATCGGGGAAGGGTTGCCGAAAGGTGAGCCTCTGGATGCCGTCCGATTGGTCGACGCCGTCAAGGCCGAGTCTCCTTTGGTGATCGGTGTGGTCTTTCTGGTTGGGATTCTTTACTTTCTCGGGATGAAAGTTACTGCGTCAAAAAGCTCAATTTCAGCGTAATTAACAGTTCCGAAAACAGATGATCTCACCGCCACAAGTTTTAACTCTTGGTCACTCCCCCGATCCCGACGATGCATTCATGTTTTATGCGTTGGCTGAGGGTAAAATTGCCACTGGTGGGTGGCAGTTCCAGCACATTTTACAAGACATTCAGACGCTCAACGAGAGGGCCACGCGAGGGGAGTTGCACATTTCGGCGATCTCCATTCATGCTTACGCTTACGTTTTAGATAAATACGCGCTGCTACCTTGCGGAGCGAGTATGGGAGATGGTTATGGGCCGATGCTTGTTGCGAACAACCGGGTTGGATTAAGCGAAAATCCTCGTTTTGGGGAGGTGCGGGATTGGTTGCGGGGAAAGCGGATTGCGATTCCTGGAAAAATGACTAGTGCCTATTTAGCCCTGCAACTGGCGATTGGTGAAGCGGAGGTTGTCGTGGTTCCTTTTGACGAAATTTTTAGTGCGGTTAAAAGTGGGTTGGCGGATGTCGGTTTGATCATCCATGAGGGGCAGCTTACTTATCAAGCGGAGCAGTTGGAACTTATTCTTGATCTCGGGGTCTGGTGGAAGATCAAAACGGGGTTGCCTCTTCCGCTGGGGGCAAACGTGATTCGAAAAGACATTGCTCCCGCCGATCGGAGTGCGATTAATCGCGTCTTATTCGAGAGCATTCGCTACGGGTTAGACCATCGAAGTGCTGGGGTAGCCCACGCGATGCCCCTCGCTCGTGGACTCGATACGGCACTGGCTGATCAATTTATTGGTATGTATGTGAATCAGATGACTCTGGATTACGGGGACATTGGGCGGGCGGCGATCCGCGAATTTTTGGCTCAAGCGCACGCCGCCAACCTGATTCCTGCTCCCGTAGAGTTGGAATTTGTGGAGTAATGGGACGCCGATTTTAAACTTTCGCCCCGTTCTTCGCTGGGGTTTATTTTACTACTTTATGCTCGATCTTCATTCGCTTCCTGACATCCACGGACACTTTGGACCTTACGGAGGGATGTTCGTTCCTGAGACCTTGATGACCGCCTTGTCTGAGTTGAGTGCGGAGTACCAAGTGGCCCGGCTTGATGAGGAATTTCAGCGGGAACTTGCTTGGCTACTTCGTGAATACGCTGGGAGACCGACTCCTCTCTACTTTGCGGAACGTCTTACGGGGCAATTGGGTGGAGCGAAGATTTACCTGAAGCGTGAGGATTTACTGCATACGGGAGCCCACAAAATTAACAACGCACTTGGTCAAATTCTGGTGGCTCAGCGGATGGGGAAAAAGCGGATCATCGCCGAAACGGGGGCTGGTCAACATGGGGTAGCCACTGCCACGGTCTGCGCGCGAGCTGGTCTGGAGTGTGTTATTTACATGGGGGCGGTTGATATGGAAAGGCAGGCGCTCAATGTGGCGCGAATGCGTTTTCTCGGTGCTTCGGTGGTGGCCGTGACGGCTGGCCAAGCAACTCTAAAGGAAGCAATTAACGAGGCGATGAGGGATTGGGTGACCAATGTGCGCTCGACGCACTATATTCTCGGCAGTGCCCTTGGGTCGCATCCCTATCCGATGATGGTTCGAGATTTTCATCGGGTGATTGGAGACGAGGCCCGGCGACAGATTTTGGAGCGTGAAGGACGCCTGCCGGATTTACTGATTGCCTGTGTCGGTGGGGGGAGCAATGCGATCGGTCTTTTTTATCCGTTTTTAAAAGATCTTGGGGTCCAAATGGTTGGAGTGGAAGCGGGTGGTCGAGGAATTCACAACGGGGATCACGCCGCTCGTTTTCAAGGGGGAAAGCTCGGGGTGCTTCAAGGGACAAAAACCTATCTGCTTGCGGATGACGACGGGCAGATTCAGTTGACTCACAGCGTCAGTGCCGGGCTGGACTATGCGGCTATCGGGCCAGAACACGCTTTCCTGCGCGATCAAGGAAGGATCACTTACGACTTTGCTACGGATGACGAGGCACTTGAAGCTTTCCAGCGGCTTTCCAGAACGGAGGGAATTATTCCAGCGCTTGAAACGGCGCACGCGGTGGCGCACCTCTTAAAAGTCGCCCCGACAATGAGTTCCGATCAAACCATTGTGGTGAATCTTTCAGGGCGGGGCGATAAGGATGTTGCCCAAGCTGCATCGATTCTGCTTCCTGAGGCCACCCGATAGATGGGGTCGGCCTTAGTGTTTTGGTGCACCCGATGCTGGAAGTACTTGTCGCATAGCAGTAAATGAGTGGCCCGAGCATCATCCCGGGCGGACATTGATCTCTGTCTATGGCCTGAGGATTATTGGATGCTGTGCTCAAGACTGGACATCATCCTTCACTCCCGCCGGTTGAAAAATCGGCGTGAGAAAAGCCCCGCAGGTTACTTGACCGTTCCAAGTATTTTGCAGGGTCGGCTTCTAGGAAACAACCCGGTTGATTTTTGAAATCAAATCAACGCTCGTCTTTTTTGGCGATTCAATCAGAATGATACTGGCTGGCAGATGATCGCTGGGGGAATGCGTAAGCTTTTTCCTTGAGGAAAGTCCGAACACCACAAGGCAGCATGCCGCGTAGAATGCGCGGGGGTACACGGCCCAAGCCGTGTGCAACGGAAAGTGTCACAGAAAATAAACCGCCTCTGGTGAAAGTCGGAGGTTAGGGTGAAAAGGCGGGGTAAGAGCCCACCGCCCGATGCGCAAGCGTCGGGGCACGAAAAACCCCATGCGGTGCAAGACAAAACAGGAAGTGTGGGTCGCCTGCCCGCCACGCGAAAGCGTGGCACCTTCTGGGTATTAGTCGCACCAGCGTTTCGAGAGGAGCGCGGCGGTCTGCTTCGGCAGACTGAGAGAAATGATCATCACGCGGTTTGGGTGACCGAACCGAGACAGAATTCGGCTTATCGCCAGCCACCAAGGAAGGCGCTCTCCGCAAGGGGGGCGCCTTCACTGATGTTTTTCACTTGCACCTTGTGCAAACTTGGGCTGACTCCATCTATGACGAAGAATGTGCACTACTGGCTCGTGAAACAGGAACCAACCGCTTATTCGTGGTCTGACTTCGTGCGCGATGGGGTGACCGCTTGGACAGGGGTTCGAAATTTTCAAGCGCGGGCCAATCTTCAGGCGATGAGAAAAGGGGACTTGGTCCTTTTTTATCATAGCGTCGTTGGAAAAGAGGTCGTCGGGTTAGCCCAAGTCAGTGCTCCAGCCTATGCAGATTTTACGGCTGTGGATGGGGATTGGTCTTGCGTCGACGTCGTTCCCCTTCGCCCGCTTCAGCGTCCCGTCACGCTAGCGGAAATTAAATCTAATCCTGCTCTTCGCGAAATTAAATTGGTCAAGCAGTCTCGTCTTTCAGTGTTGCCTCTCACCCTGGAAGAGTACGCTGAGGTCATGAGAATTTCGGAGACTTCGCCTTCTCAAGTTGGCGAATAATCCGAACTGATGTCCCAGACAAAGTCCACGTATTTGCCGAGTCTAAGTCTTATCATGAAAGTTATTTGTCTTCCTCCGATTGACCGCCGGCCAATGTTTTGATGAGTCCAATGATGGCGACGCGTTTTTTGGTGGTTTTGTTTACTTGTTTGCGCTCGCTCTTCGCCGCGGATGTGACTCCTTTGCCAGTAGTTCCGTCGGTCTCGACGGTGTTTTGTGCACAGGATTCTTTTGCCTTAACTCAACTTGAAGAGAACCCTGCAGTGACGCGGCGAATGGTCGACCAAATCGTTCTTGCCGTCACCAAGCAACCGGATGTGAGGCAGGCGTGGAGGTCGCTGGTGTCTCCCACGGATTTAGTTGGAATCAAGGTCTGCGCGGCAGGTGGGCGATATTTTGCTTCTCATTTGGGGATCGTCGAGGCGGTCGTTGCCGGCCTTACTGATGCGGGCATTCCGCCAAATCGGATCATCGTTTGGGATCGTGATCCTGATAAACTTCAAGCAGCGGGGTTTCTTCAGCGACGAGGGAGCTATCAGGTTCGCAGTATTCCTCCGGTTGTGGGGTACGACCCCAAAGCCGTCTGTATCGTGCCGACCATCGGAAAACTCATTTGGGGCGATGTACTTTTTCAAGATTCTCGGACCCGCGGAGGAAAGCGCATTTCTGATGTCGAACAACTTAGCTCAGCTAGTCACATCGCCAAGGTTCTTAGTCAAGAGGTCACCAAAGTGATTAATGTGCCAGTTCTTTCCAATGATGCGTTTTGTGGGGTGGCGGGAGCTCTCTACAATATGACGATTGCTAACTTAGATAATTGGCGACGTTTTACCCAAGTTGAGGGAGGCGCCGAAGCGATTCCCGACCTCTACGCGAATCCGAGCATTGGTCCCAAAGTCGTTTTGACAATCATGGATGCTCTTCGACCTCAGTATGCTGGGGGCCCAAATTTTGATCCGAACTATGCTTTTTCTTGGGGGGCGATTTACGGGAGCACTGATCCCGTGGCTCTCGATTCTGTGGCCGTGCGTTTGATTGAGGATTGGCGCAAAGAGGCGAAGCTTCCGCCGATCGGTAAGCGTGCCGATTGGCTCGAAGGAGCGACCGAGGCGGGTCTGGGAAATTTTGCCAAAGAAAAAATCTTCGTTCGGCCAGTTGGGAAAGAATAACCAGCGAGCTTTTGTGGTGAGAAGTTGGTAATGGTTTGACGATCTTCGTGCCGACCTCGGAGCTAAGTTGATTTTCTCCTCAGGGTGGTCAATATGGATCCCCATGGATTCAGTGCGAATCAATACTACAGACCTCGGAGGGCCTTTATTGGCGAGTGTTTCTCGCTCTTTTTATCTGAGCATCCGCATCCTTCCTGCGCCTCTGAGGAGTCCGATCGGACTCGCTTATCTGCTTGCGCGGGCGAGTGATACGATCGCGGATAGTACCACCATTCCTGTGGCGACCCGACTGCGCCATCTTGGTGCGCTCTGGCAAATGATTCGCACTGGCGACGTGGCCGGTTTAGAGGAATTACGGCAAGAAATTAGTTCGCCGCACGATGGCGAGTGCACGCTGATCGCCTGTCTTGGCGATTGCTTAAGTTGGTTGGCCAGCGTGGGCCAGAAGGATCGTGGGGAAATCCTTGGGGTGATGGAAAAAATCATTCGAGGCCAGACTCTGGATCTGACCCGATTTGGTGAGGATGGGCCGATCATCGCGCTGCAAAGTGCCGCGGAAGTCGAAGAGTATGCTTATCTTGTGGCGGGATCGGTCGGTGAATTTTGGACGCGACTCTGTTTGCATCACTTACCAAATTGTTCTGAGCTAGGGTTAGCGGATTTACGCCGATTAGGGGTGAATTTTGGCAAAGGCCTGCAGCTTGTGAACATTCTCCGGGATATCCCTGCGGACCTGCACGCGGGTCGTTGCTATCTTCCCGAGAACGAGCTCCGGGCCGGAGGAACTTCTCCTGCGCCTTTGCTTCACGATCCGACAAAGGCCCAGCCTGTGTTCGACCTTTGGCATGCTCGGGCCAGTCTTTATTTGGAAGATGGTTTTCGCTATATCTCTGCGCTTCGCTCCCCCCGCATCCGAGCGGGATGCTTTCTCCCTTGGTATCTCGGTGTGCAAACCCTCAAGCTGATGGCGAAAACCTCTCCGTTGACTTTGAATGAGAAGTTGAAAGTTCCCCGTTCAACCGTCCATCGTGCTCTTGCCTTGGCAGTCCCGGTGGCATTTTCTAACGTGGCTCTTCGCTCGCTCTGCCCAGATCAATACCGCAAAAAGCCCTTCACTTAACGAATTCCAGCTCCCAGAGTCTAACGCTGGGTGATCGTCCAATAGAGCCAATAAACCACTAAAAGGAAGGTCGGGAAAAGGACTAAAAATCCCCAGACTCCTCTGCGTTGATCTGCTCGTCGAGGTCTGCCTGAGGAACTTCCCATCGCATTTGCATCATAGGTACGCCAACGGTCGGGCAATGCCCGCGAACCGCTCTCCCAAGTTTGGCCTCCGCTTTTTTTTGCTCTAGACCTCCCGTTTTTCGACTTTTCGAGGCCCAGCTCCAATTCATTCGCATCGTTCTTTTCTCGTTTCGCACTCATTTCGTCCCTTCTTTTTTTCCTTCTTTTGTCGGAGGATTTGCAAGCATTTCTGAGGAGGGAGTCTCCAGAAAAACATTGAGAAAAAATTCAAGGGAGTGGTCGCTGATGGGCATCGCCGAAGGATAAATTTCCGCGCTGAGTTTTCCAGCCTTTTTGAAGCGCCAACCCAGATTTTTTCGACTTAGCGCCCTGGCATCAATTCGAATAAAAATCCCTTTAAGTATTCCGTCTCTGGGAGGGTGGTGACGATCGGATGATCCGCCCCTTGGGAAAACTCTGAGATCTGGCGGAGCGTCTTTTTAGCGTCGACAACTGCTTCATTAATTACCGAGAGAAAAGTCTCCCGGGGAACATGATGTGAGCAACAAAAAGTGGCGAGTAATCCGTCAGGATTGAGTAGTTTCAAGGCTCGCAAATGGATTTCCTTATAGCCCCGTAATGCGTCGCTGAGCTTTCCTTTAGATTTCGTGAATGAAGGAGGGTCTAAAATGATCAGATCATATCGAGCACTCTGCCGCTCAAGGTCATGGAGTACGTCGAAGACATTTCCGACCTCCGCTTTGACTTCAAGGCAGTTTTTCAGGGAGTTTTTGCGGATTAATTCGACACATTCGCTACTAATCTCGATGGCCTCGACACTGGTGGCCCCAGCTTTCGCGCATGCCAAGGCAAAGGCTCCCTGATTGGCAAAGCAATCGAGGACTTTTCGGCCTTTTGCCAATGCCGCCACCGCCGCATAGTTTGGCCGTTGATCAAGGTAAAACCCCGTCTTCTGTCCGTGACTTAGATCAAGCTCGAATTCCAGTCCTTCGATCGTCACAAAAAATGGATCTGGAGCTTCACCGAAGAGCATTCCAGTAGCCAACTCTAGTCCTTCGGCTTTGCGTACTGGGGCGTCATTTCGCTCTAAAATCGATGATGGTTTCACTAGGGTGCGGAGGGCTTCAACGATTAAATTTTTCCGTTGATCCATGGCCAAGGTCAGAGTCTGAAGGACGAGATGATCTCCATAGCGATCGACGATTAACCCTGGCAGCCCATCGCTCTCACTCCAAACCAGTCGACACAGCCGGGCATCGAGTCCGCGCCGCAACCGGTACTCCAAAGCGAGACCGATTCTTCGAGTGAAAAATTCTAAATCTAAGTCCTGCCGTTGGCGGGAAAAGCGTCGGGCAATGATCTGCGATCGACTGTTGTAAATCGCCGAGCCAAGGAGTCGATCTTGGCTATCTTTTAATGCCACGACGTCACCGTCCTGAGGAGCACCAAAGGCCTTGAGAACTTCGCTCGAGTAGACCCAGTCATGCCCATGAAGAATCCGCGAGCGTGGTTTAATAACTAATCCTGCCATAAGGCGTGCGAACCTAAGAGGCGGGCGGGGGATGTCAACGTCCCAGCGGGATTGGCTGACGAATTAGGCTGTTTACGGGTTGGGTTCGTTGGGTTTTGGGAGAGGTTGTGCGGATAGTCGTTGCCCAAGTCGGCAAAGACAAATCAAGCCGAAGAAAGGGAACACAACCTGCTCCCAAATAGAAAAATGGCCCGCGAACTTTTTTACTCCACTATCGATTTTCTGATCAGGGCAATTGAAAGCAAAGGGATGGAGGTTCAATCGGCTGATGAAGAAACAAACATTCCACTTTTGGAAGCTCAGATCGTGCAGCTTCAGCGGCGCCTTCACTTGGAGTTTTGTTATCTTTCGATCGTGGCGGACGGCGATAGTCAGGCGCGGTAAGCATTTGCTTGCCGGCGGGTCTCGGGCCTTGCATTCGAGCGGACTTTTGGGCTTTGTTTAAGTCGTATGAAACTGATCTCTTGGAATGTCAATGGTATCCGTGCGGCTTTGAAAAAGGGACTTCCTGAATTCATCATCACCGAGGCTCCGGACATCGTTTGTTTTCAAGAAACGAAAGCTACGGCGGAGGACGTGGCAATTCCTCCGGAACTTGCCGATTACTTTGCCTTCTGGAACTCCGCGGAGAAAAAAGGTTATGCAGGAACGGCCATCTTCAGCCGAACTCAACCTCTCTCGGTGACTCTCGGAATCGGTGTTGTGCAACACGACCGAGAAGGACGGGTTATTACCGCCGAATATGAGGACTTTTTCCTGATTAATGTCTATGTGCCCAACTCTCAGCGTGAACTCGCTCGTCTCCCTTATCGGCAACAGTGGGACATCGATTTTTGTGCATACATTCAGCGACTCGGCACGATTAAGCCGGTGATTTGTTGCGGAGATTTGAATGTGGCGCACACCGCCTTGGATCTAGCGCGTCCCAAAGAAAATGCCAAAACGCACGGATTTACTCTCGAGGAGCGAGCGGGGTTTGATGCGTTCCTCCAGATTGGCCTGATCGACTCTTTCCGGGAGTTTGAAAGTGGTGGAGGGCATTACAGTTGGTGGAGCCATATGGGGGGAGCGAGGGCCCGCAATATTGGGTGGCGGATCGATTATTTTCTGTGCTCATCGGCACTTCGTCCGCGGATCGTCAGTGCGGGGATTCTCCCGCTGATCACTGGATCGGACCACTGCCCGATCACCCTTCAAATTCAGTAATCCTTCTCGTGTCTAGCGACTTGCGTTTGCTTTCTCCTCTAGTTCTTTCCTATTGTTAATCGATGAAAATTCTCGTTCTTGGTAGCGGTGGTCGTGAGCATGCCATTGTCTGGAAGCTCAGGCAGTCGCCCCGCGTTCAAAGTATTTTTTGTGCTCCTGGCAATGCGGGGATCGCTGATTTAGCGACGATCGTTCCTCTTCTCGTCAGCGACCACGCGGCTCTTCTGCAATTTGTTCAAGAGGAGCAAATTGATCTGACCATTGTTGGTCCCGATGAGGCGCTCGCGGCTGGCATCGTCGATCTTTTTCAGGCAGATGGGCAGAAGATTTTTGGCCCCACCCAAAGTGCGGCTCGCCTCGAATCATCGAAGATTTTTGCCAAAGAGTTCATGGAAAGGCATGGAATTCCTACGGCTCATTCAGGAAGCTTTTCTGAAAGTATTGAGGCCCAAAGCTTTTGTCGTGGAAAAACTTATCCGTTGGTCATTAAGGCTGACGGACTTGCCTTAGGGAAGGGTGTGATCATCGCTCAAAATCCTTGGGAGGCGGCTTTGGCCATCCACGAAATAATGGATGCCCGCAAGTTTGGTGAGGCTGGGAAGAGACTGCTCATTGAGGAATTTCTCAGTGGAGAAGAGTGCTCCATTCACGCTCTCGTCGATGGGAAAAACTATCAACTTTGGCCGAGTGCCCAAGATCACAAGCGGGCGCTGGATGGCAACCTAGGTCTGAATACCGGGGGAATGGGCACGTTTAGTCCAGTCTCCGGTCTCGTTACCCCAGCGATGGAGTCACGAATTCATCGGGAAATTCTTCAGCCCTTCATTGACGGTCTTGCAAAAGACAACATTGATTATCGGGGGATGCTTTTTCCTGGGCTGATGGTCACCGCTGACGGGCCTAAAGTACTGGAATTTAATTGTCGTTTTGGTGATCCAGAAACCCAAGTTCTCCTCGCTCGATTAGATGGGGATCTTCTGGAATTGCTTGAGGCAACGATTGATCGGCGGCTCGCGGATACTCGGCCTCAATGGAAACCGGATGTCGCGGTCTGTGTGATTCTTGCTTCTGGCGGTTATCCGGAAAAGTATACCTCTGGCCTGGTCATTACTGGACTTAACGAAGTGCCTGTCGGCGCCACGGTTTTTCATGCAGGTACGCGCCGAGACGGCGATCAAATTGTCACCGCTGGGGGCCGGGTTCTAGGGGTAATGGCAACGGCCCCCGATCTCTTCGAGGCGAGGAGTAAGGCTTACGAGGCTGTCGATTTGATTGAATTTGAAGGTCGGCATTGTCGGCGAGACATTGCGGCGACTGATGGGAGAGACTATGCTCGTTCCACTTTATGAAATTTTTGGTGGTTTTGGCGTGGGGCGTTCTCTTGTTGACGGGCTTTGATGGAGCCTTCGCCGAGGTTGCGGCTTTACGGGCAGACTTGCCGATTGGTGCTAAAGTTTCAGCGCCGGGGAGCGGACGAGATTCGGTGGATTCGCTTTCCGAGGCTGAGCTAGATCAGATGCTTCGTTTGCTGAAAGAAAACTACCAAAAGCCAGCAGCGCTCTCGGACATTGAATTGAAGCGGGCCTTGATACAGGGGATCGTTCATCGGCTGGCTTCTGGGGCTGAGATTATCAAGGAATTGCCAACCCCCGCTGGGGACTTGAGGCCATTTCGTGCCGAAGTGCTCACTAATCGCATTGGCTATGTGCGACTGGGTTCGATCAATCCGACGAATCTCGGTTCACTCGATCTTGCCTTAGTTGATTTTCAGGCAAAGAAGATTGAGTCCTTGGTTCTGGATCTTCGGGCAACTCCACCAGGAATGGACTTCGCGTCTGTAGCCAATATTTGTCAGCGTTTCTGCCCGAAGGGCTTAGACCTTTTTTCGATTAAAAGATTGAATCAAAAAGACCAGATATTTTCCACAATCGCCGACCCAAGTTACCGAGGAATTCTCGCGCTTCTGGTTGATGGTAGCAACGCCGGGAGTTCCGAGATCATCGCCTCTGTTCTTCGGACTCATGCGAAGGCGATGATCATTGGAAGTTTAACGCAAGGCCAAATCGCTGAGTTTAATGATCTCCCGTTGATCGGCGGTAAATTTCTCCGTTTGGCTGTTGCGGAAGTCTGCTTGTCCGAAAAGTTGTGGATCTTTCCTCAGGGGATTAAGCCAGATATTCTGGTGGATGTTTCGCGGGAATTAACGATGGAGTTGCTCGAGAAGGAAATGGGAAATGGGGTCAGTGAGTGGGTTGTCGATATTGAGCGGCCGCGAATGAATGAAGCGTCGCTGGTTGCGGGAACCAATCCAGAACTTGACGCACTCCAGCTTGCCCAGAAAACGAAGCGGGAAAGACCAAAAGCTCCCTTGAGGGACGTTGCTCTGCAGCGAGCACTCGATTGTATGGTCGCTTTAAAGGTTTACGATAAAGGGCATCAAGACTAGTGCTGAGATTTAGTGAGTAAGGTTGTTTGGGTGAGTTTGCTTTTTTCGCCGACTCGAAATCTCCGAAGAGATTTGCTATGGGCATTGCATTGAAAAGTTCCGCGTTGCTGTCTCTACCTCTTGCACCGAGGCCAGAGCCTGACTATGTGTTTGTTTATGTCTGAACAAACCCTCTGGCGCGGTACTTCATCGCAGTTTAAAAATTTATGGCCATTTGTTTCGTGCATCCTTGTCGTGCCGATTCCTTGGGCGGTTTACCGGTGGTTAGAGGTAAAATCGACGGTGTTTGAGCTGACGACTGAGCGGCTGATTACGGAGCGGGGTATTTTGAGTAAAACAAAGGACTCACTTGAGCTCTACCGAGTGAGAGACTTGCAAGTCACTCAGCCGGTGAGCCTCCGATTGTTTGGGTTGGAAAATATTCATCTCATTACCACGGATAGCGTGACGCCTTCGGTGATCATTGAAAGCGTTCCGAAAAGTCTCAAGTTGGGTGATTTACTTCGGACGCAAGTGGAGGAAACGCGGATGGCAAAGCGGGTCCGAACGGTTGATGTTGAGGATGGATCGGTGGATTCGGATGGCCATTCTCACTAAAATGAAGGCAAAATTTTTTGACAAAGATGAAGGGGGATCGGGGGTGATTCCGAGTCGCGATCAAGTTCAGACCAGCGATACATGGGATCTTACCCAGCTCTTTCTTACTCCAAATGATTGGCTGGTTAGCTATGAAAAAGTTCAGGTTGATTACTTATCTATCTCTCAGTGGAGGGGGAGGGTTGGCGAATCGGCGGCCACTTTGCGGGCGGTTTTGGAATTGGATCGGGATCTGAGTTTGCGAATTGAGCGACTCGGGCATTATGCCAGCCTGCTCACCTCCGGTGATAGTGCGAACGCCGAGCACCTCGCCCGCGAGGCCCAGTTGGAAAATCTTCTGACTCGCATTGGTGAGGCGACCGCTTTTGTGGGGCCTGAAATTCAAGCGATCGACGACCTGACTTTCGCGGCACTTCTCCAGGATGTGCATCTTGCGGAGTGGTGGGTCACCTTGCGAAAGCAACGGCGCTTTCGGTCGCATACTTTGACGGCAAACGAGGAGAGGTTGCTCGCCCTCGGATCAAGTGCTCTCCGCGGGCATGGGGAAACTTTTTCGCAGCTTACCGATGTCGACTTGGTCTTTGGCAAGCTCACGGATGAAAACGGAGAGGTGCGAGAGCTTAGCCAAAGCAGTTATTCGTCTTTTCTGGTGAGGCGTGATCCGACCGTTCGGGAGCGCGCATTTCAAACATTCTATGCGGAGTTCGATGCTCATAAATTTACGCTCGCATCGACCTTGGCAAACTCAGTCAAGGCGGATGTTTTTTATGCTCGTGCTCGGAACTATTCCAGTGCTCGCGAGGCCGCTCTTTTTGCCGATGATATCCCAGTTTGCGTTTACGATAATCTCATAAAAACTGTTCGTGAACATCTCCCGGCCCTCCACCGCTACTACGGGTTGCGCCGTCGTCTGCTTGGACTAAATGAGATTCATCAGTTCGACACTTATGTCCCGATTGTGGATAAGGTGGCGACCGATCTTTCTTGGGATGCCGCTTGTGACCAAGTGCTTGCGGCCCTGCAGCCACTGGGTGAAGAATATGTGTCGACCTTGGAGGGTGGTCTCCGCGGACGTTGGTGTGATCGCTACGAAAACAAGGGGAAGCGGAGTGGGGCATTTAGTTCCTCAAGCTATGGCAATCCTCCCTTCATTTTAATGAACTATCAGCGGGATGTTTTCTCTGATGTCTACACGCTGGCCCACGAGGCGGGACATTCGATGCACACTTGGTATGCTCAGCGCACGCAGTCTTACCAAGATCATCACTACCCGATTTTTCTTGCGGAGGTGGCGAGCACATTCAATGAAGAGCTCTTAACCCATCATCTTCTTGAGGCGACAACCGACCGGCGGATGCGCGCTTATTTGGTGAATCGTCAAATCGACGATCTTCGCGGGACGCTCTACCGCCAGACGATGTTCGCGGAGTTTGAAAAAATCGTCCATGCGATGGAGGAGGCTGGGGAGCCTCTTACTTTAGAAAGCTTTCGGTCCACCTACCGTGGATTGCTTGATGCGTACTTCGGTCCCGAGTTTGTCATCGATCGGGAACTCGAGTTGGAGTGCCTTCGGATCCCGCATTTTTATCGAGGATTTTACGTCTATAAGTATGCCACGGGAATTAGTGCGGCTGTCGCGTTATCGCAGAAGGTTTTGGCTGGAGGAAGCGTCGATCGCTATTTGAACTTCCTTCGCTCTGGTGGCGTTGAGATGCCGCTGCCAACCCTCGTGGCCGCTGGGGTAGATATGTCAACTTCGGATCCAATTGCTTCCGCCCTAGATCTTTTCAGTCAGCGCGTGAGCGAGTTGGAAGAACTGCTCAGCGAATGATCGAAAGCTACGGGCGAATTTTTACGACCATCCAAGGGTATTCTGAGCTTGGGATGTATGACGACGCGCTTGCTGAATTTGATAATCTTCCAACAGAGCCTCGCGGAAGCCTCGCGGCTCTGGAAATGCGAGTGATGATCCTCATTCAAGCGAAGCGCTGGGAGGTTGCGCTCCAGTTGAGTCAAGAGATTTCTGGTGCCTTTCCTCAGAAGCCCGTGGGGTTTATTCACGCCGCCTTCTGTCTGCATGAACTTCAGCGAACTGAAGAAGCTCGAGACACCTTGATCCATGGGCCCGAGTCGCTCCACACGGAATCCTCTTTCCACTATAACCTCGCCTGTTACGAGTGCGTTCTTGGCCATACTGAAGTCGCTCGACTGCACCTTGAGCGGGGCATTTCTATCGATAAGAAGTTGCGCGGACTTGCTTTGCACGATCCTGACCTCGCCAATCTCCGCCTTTGAAATCGCTGCGCGCCCGGCGTCGATCTGCTTTGCCAATCCTGGTTTGGGAATTTTTTTAAAGATTCCCTTTGTGTTCTCCAGTGAATTCGATTACACCTTCTGCCCATTTTCGACAGCAACACTTACGCACCTAAAATTTAGCACTTAATTTATGTCTACTGAACTGATGACGGAACTTCTTGAGGCTGGGGTCCACTTTGGTCACCAAACCAAGCGATGGAACCCCAAAATGAAACCCTTCATTTTCGAGGAGCGCAACGCCATTTACATCATTAACCTCGGCAAGACTGTCGAGCAACTCGAGGAAGCAGAAAAGTTTCTTAGCGATGTGGCGAGTCGTCGGGGGAAAGTGCTTTTTGTGGGATGTAAAAAGCAGGCCCAAGAAGCGATCAAGGAAGCGGCCCTCGCTTGCGGGCAGTTTTATGTGAACCAGCGTTGGTTGGGAGGAACTTTGACCAATCTGGCAACGATTCGTAAAAGCATTGCTCGGATGAAGTACATCGAGGACTTGGAAAAAAAGCCCGAGTACTCAAAAATGGGCAAACAAGAAATTTCGGCGGTGAAGCGCGAGGGTGAAAAGCTTAAGCGCAACCTCGAAGGCATTCGCGACATGGAAAAATATCCAGACGCCATTGTGATCATCGATACAATGCGCGAAGGGATCGCGGTCGCTGAGGCCAATCGTCTCAACATTCCAGTGGTCGCGATTGTGGATACCAACGCTAATCCCGATCTGATCAAGTACCCGATCGCGGGTAACGATGACGCTATTCGTGCCATCCGGATTGTTCTGCAAAAACTTGTGGACGCTATCGTGAAGACCAACACGGGCCGAAGCAAAAAAGATCAAGAAGCCCTTGCGGCTGTCTCTGAATAATTTAACCTCGAAAAATCCTTTCCGGAGAGACGAGGGCCAAGAGCTCTCGTCTCTTCGTTTTTCTAAACAACCCTCTTTTAACTAACTATGAGCTCTGCAAATCTGATCGACGCCCAAACTGTCAAAACCCTTCGCGAAAAAACCAATGCTGGTTTAATGGAATGTAAACGTGCCCTTATCGAAACGAATGGAGACCTTGAGGCCGCGGTGGATGTTCTCCGGAAAAAGGGCGTGGCGAGTGCCGCGAAAAAAGCGGACCGCGAGGCGAAGGATGGCGTAATCGCCCAAGCAATCCTTTCTGGTTCAAAGGTCGGAGTCATTGTGGAAGTCAATTGCGAAACGGATTTTGTGGCAAAGAATGACCTCTTTAAAAGTTTCACTGACGAGATTGCCAAAAAAATTGCTGAAGAGCCTGGCGCTGAATTTGAAAGCGACCGCGTGGCGGCCGTCCAGAAAATCGGGGAGAATGTGCGAATTCGTCGAAGTGCAAGGATTGAGGTGACGGGAAACGGATCCTTGGCGGCTTATATCCACACGGGAGGAAAGGTGGGGGTTTTAGTAGAAGTTGGCGCGGAAAAAGATGCGACAGCCACAAGCGAAGAGTTCAAGCAGTTGCTTCGGGACATTACCCTTCAAATTGCGGCGGCAAATCCTGTGTGTGTGGATCGAACTCAAGTTCCTTCCGCGCTGGCGGCGCGTGAGCGGGCTATCTACCGCGACCAGGTTCCTCCGGGAAAGACCGAGCAAATGGTTGAGGCGATCATCGAGGGAAAAATGAATAAGTTTTACAGCGGGGCTTGTCTGATTGACCAAGCATTTATCAAGAACCCCGATCAGACGATTGCCCAGTTGGTGGCCGCGAAAAGCAAAGAGCTGGGAGATACGCTGGTTGTCCGACGATTTATCCGTTACATGGTCGGAGAAGAAATTGTCGACTGATTTTTCTTCCTCAAAATTCAATGGGGTTAGTCTCAAGGGTTTTTGCCAGATCACATTAGTCGATTTGGCTTGGGGAGTGGAGAGTCGTGACAAAAGTTTCATTGATTAGGTCTGATCTACGGTTAAGTTTCCCGACAGATGTTTAACGAGGACACGATCCAATATGCGATCGACAGCACTGAAGTGGTTGTAGCGCCTCGGGGGAAGATTGCGACTTTTGGAGACACGCGATTTCGATTCTATCTAGTATCTGAGTTGATGGATCGGGTGGATCAAGTGCGAGTTCGCACGGGTCATATGCATGCAGTTCGGCCGCAATTGATCACGCCTGGTCATCTTCAGAAACTTCTTTTGGAAGGGTTTAGCGAATCTGCAGGGGGGTTTGCTGATTGGATAAAACTGTATGCTCCTCAACTGGTGGCGCTGAAGTATGGATTTCGGTTTTCGAAGACCGACATTTCAGACCAAGTGCATCAAGGATCGATTACCTCGGTTCTTGGACGATTGCGTGAGGAGGTCGATCGCGAAGAGGATCCTCTCAGTGCGATTATTCAAGGAGTTGATGAGGGTTGGGAGATCTGTCTTTTAAAATTTGCCGCAGATCTGATCGAGGACTCCTCGGGAGGGAATTTTGGAGATTTTAAAAGTCGCGGACTGCTTTGAATCCATTGAAAATTCAGCATCTTTGATGAATCCACCCCTGGTACATTTTCGCATCTCATTGACCAGCAATCTTGTGGAGCAGTGAAAGTTCTTTTTCTTATTGTGCTCGCGCTGGCGATTCTTGGTACGGGAAGCTATTTCACTTATGAGATGTTTGTTCGCCCGAAACTCGCGTTGCAACATGAGAAGTCACAACTGCCTCCCCCACCTCCACCCGATCCGACCCTGATCGAATACGCGAGGGTGCAATCGGTCCTGCAGTTAGGCAATTTTTTAGAGTCACGAATTGCGTTGGCCGACTTTGTCGGGAGGTATCCTGATTCCAGTAAAGTCGATGACGCGAAAGAACAATTAGGCAAAATTAATATTGAGATATTTCTCTCTAGTCGTTCGGCGCCGGAAAAAGCGGTTTATGTGGTTCGTCCTGGTGATGTCCTGACCCGAGTTGCGGCCAAACTTAAGGTGACCCCCGAGTTGCTGATGAGGGCAAACAATTTGCATCAGATTATGCTGAGAACGGGACAAAGACTGGCGATTTCTCCGGCGGATTTTTCCGTGAAGATTAATCGGAAAAAGGAACTCGTGACTCTTTATAACCAAGGTCGGTTTTTTAAGCAGTACCCGATTCACGCTTGGACGAACTCCATGAACAAGGGAGGTCACCCCGCTATTCCGCACCAAAAGCAAGTTGGGAAGGTCCGGGACAAAGTTGCTTTGGTCGCCGGTCATCGGGTTACTTTTACGGATAAGTCATACTGGGATGCGAAATTTTGGATCGAAACTACGCTGACAGGGTGTACCCTCTATCCTGATCCAGACGAGAATGCCAAGGACGCTCCCAATGCCAAGCCAACCAACGGGGGGATTTCTCTCGCTCCTGCGGATTTGACTGAACTTGGTGCCTTGCTCAGTAAGGACGATCCCGTCACCCTTGATTAAACTGCTATGAAACTGCTTCCTTTGGAATTTGAAAAACCGATCATTGAATTGGAGGAAAAACTTGCTGATTTAAAAAAGCATACTCGGGCCAATGACATCAATTTTGATGCGGAGGTCCTGCGGATGGAGGAGAAAATTCAAGAAACGAAACGGGTTATTTACGAAAATCTTACGGCTTGGCAGCGTGTGCAGATCGCTCGGCATCCCGCTCGCCCGTTTACCCTTGATTACTTGCAACTCTCTTTTACGCATTTTCTGGAAGTGCACGGAGACAGGTTATTTGCCGAAGATCGCGCCATGCCAGGTGGCTTCGCCCAAATGGGTGGCCGCAAGTGCGTGGTCATCGGGCATCAAAAAGGCCGCGAGTTAAAAGAAAATCTGAAAAGAAATTTTGGGTGTGCCAATCCTGAGGGATATCGTAAGGCGCTCCGCCTGATGCGCCTTGCGGAAAAGTTTCGCCTTCCATTTGTCTCCTTAATCGATACGCCCGGGGCCTATCCGGGATTAGGTTCGGAAGAGCGACATATCTCTGAAGCCATCGCGGTGAATCTTCGCGAAATGATGATCCTGCGCACGCCGACCGTTGCCGTGGTGATTGGGGAGGGGGGAAGCGGTGGGGCATTGGGGATCGCGGTGGCTGATCGTGTCTTGATGCTCGAAAACTCTTACTACTCGGTGATCTCGCCAGAGGGCTGTGCGGCGATCTTGTGGAAGCACCGCAAGCACGCGCCGGAGGCGGCGGCGGCGCTTAAACTAACGGCGAGCGATCTCCTCGAGATGGGGTTGATTGATGGTGTTGTGCCAGAGCCGATGGGAGGAGCCCATCAGAACCATTCTTCGGCGATCACTAACCTGAGAACTGCGGTGAGTGCGCAACTTGACGAGTTGACGAAGATGCCGCTCGATCAACTTCTCGCGGAGCGCTATGCGAAGTTTCGTCGAGTTGGGGAGTTTGCGGGGGACATTTAACTAATGGCCTCAGTTCACCGGCGGGCGACTGGGGTAGATTTGGGGAGAAAGGAGGAGGCTGGCTTTGATCTCGGGGGCGGGGATGGATTTATTCTGAATACTCTGCCCAAGAGCTACTGGTTTCCCAGAGGCGGACCTTGATGACTGCCAAATTTTTTTGAATGGGGTATTGAGGGGAGGGATGAGTTTGATACTCGTCGAGGCGGACTTTGAAAAAGTCGTAGATGGTTTTCGCGAGGAGTTCGGTGGTGGGGTCGGCTTGATGAAAGCCAATGACCCGATCACCGTAAGCCGCTTTCAAAGTGGGATAAATCGGATCATCCGTGTTGATGCACATGGCGTGATCATATTGATCGAGAAACTCGCCCATGAGTAGCTTGATGACTTTGAAGTCGCAGACCATTTGATGGGAGTCGAGTTCGGGTGATTGGAGGGTGAACTCGACTTTTCGAGAATGCCCATGGGGGAAGCGACATTTATCGGGGTGCTTGGATAGCATGTGCCCGTTTTCAATTTCGAAGGTTTTACAGATGCGATACGGCACGGAAGAGGAGTGAGGGTTAAGTGCCCCGGGTATTGCCGAAAAGTTCGACATGGAGACGTTGACAATATCGGTAGCCCTTTTCTTTACAGAGAGCGATGAGGAAGGCGTCGCGTGATCGAAGGGTGGTTAGGTCCACGCCTTGAGGCATCAATTGAACTTGATGGGGATGAATGGGGGTGCCGATGTTGCGAATGAGGTCTTCCAGTTCGGGCAAATCGTCCGCTTGCTCAACCACAAATTTGAGCTGAAAATGGTAATTATCGATCCATTGGCGAAGAATTTCTGGTTGGAGTCGGTTGATCTCGTGTCGATCTCGCCATCCCTTTTCGATTTCTCCTTCCTGTGGTTGGGAGTTGCGAAGTTTCGGGCTAAGTGAGGCGAGATCGCAGGCGATGCCTTGGGGGGCGATGGTTCCTGCGGTTTCGATGGTGAGATGTTTTTTGTTTTCTCGGAGTCGACTGGCGAGGAGGTGGATCTCTTTGGCGACCATCGGTTCGCCACCAGTGAGAACCACGTGAGAGGACGGGAAGCGGAGAACCTCCTCAAGGATTTTGTCGACACTCATCTCTGTTCCCTCAGGGCGCCAAGAGGCGTAGGGCGTGTCGCACCATCGACACCGCAGATTGCATCCGGAAGTTCGGATAAACACCGATGGAACGCCGGTCAATTCGCCTTCTCCTTGAATGGAGTAGAAGATTTCCGAAATGAGCATTGGTCAGGTTTCGGGTGGTTTACTGGGGAGGGGCGCGGTGCTTGCGTAGGCGGTGGGATCATTTAGACCGGCGAGGGTGAAGGCTTCGCGTCGCTCGACACAGGTTCCGCAAGTGCCACAATGAATTTCCTGTCCTTTATAGCAGGACCAAGTCTGAGAAAAGTTGACGCCGAGAGTCTGTCCAAGGGTGGCGATTTGGGCTTTGGAGAGATGAATCAAGGGGCGGAGGAGGGCGATTTTGGCGTAGGTGCCGAGGCTGAGGGCATCGCCCATGGCTTGCATAAAGTCCTCGCGGCAATCTGGGTAGATTGCATGGTCGCCGGAGTGAGCGGCGATGATCAGACCTGTGGCTCCGAGGCTTTCGGCGTAGCCAGCGGCGATGGAAAGAAGGATGCCGTTGCGAAAGGGCACGACCGTCTGTTTCATGGAAAGTTCTTCGTAATGGCCGTCGGGAATTTCTCCGCCTTTTTGCAGGAGGTCAGAGGAGAAAAGTTGATTGATAAAGGGCAGATGGATGACTTGGTGGGGGATGCTCAGGCGATCGGCGTGGAGTTTTGCGAAGGGAATTTCGAGGGAATTATGTTTGGAGCCGTAGTCGAAGCTGACGGCGGCGGCGACATCACTTTCGAGGTGTGCGTGATAGAGTGCGACCACGGAATCCATTCCCCCGCTTACTAAAGCAACGACCTTCGCCCGGCTCATGGGCGGGAGGATTTGATGGATTTTGGTTTGAGGCGTTTGGAAGTGGGGGAGGGTGAGGTTGGGGAGGGGTACTCAGCGTCGACAGTTACGCCGATTCCGCCACGCGGGGCGAATTCGCCATGCACGAAAGCGTGGCGGGGTTGGCAAGCGGTGACGAGATCATCGAGGATTTGGTTGACGATCGACTCGTTGAACGCTCGGGTATTTCGGAAGGAGGCGAGGTAAAATTTCAGAGACTTGGTTTCGATACAAAGCTTGTCGGGAATATATTCGATGCGGATTTTTGCGAAGTCTGGTTGGCCTGTGACTGGGCACATGGAAGTGAACTCCCCGCAGTCGAAAGTGATCCAGTAGTCGCGCTTGGCGCTTTCGTTTTGGAAAGTTTCGAGGGTGGTGGACTTGGGTTCTTCAGGGAAGTTCGCAGTCTGACCGAGGAGAGAGAGGCGGGAATATTTCTGAGGCGTGGTCACGATGTGGAGTGGGCGATGTTCGGCGGAGCGGGTCAGTTATTGGGCGGTTGAAGACGGCGACTGGCGGGAGTCTTCTAGACGATTGGAAGTTGGAACAGGGAGTGAGCGGATGGAGAAACAGTCGAAGCGAACTAGCCTTCGATGGTGTTCATTTCTACTGGTTCCACCTTGATTCCGAGTTCTTCCAGCCAAGCAATGGATCGTTTGATTTCTTCTCGTTCGCCTTCAAGGGAGAGGGAGACGATGCCAATTTCATCGGTCACGCTGGTTTGGCGAATGTTGGTGATCACGGGAAATTTTTGACCTAGTTCCCAAAGGACTGGTCGGGTGACGAGTTTAGTTGGGAACATCAGCCAGAGGCGTTGTTTTTCGTTCATAAAATGCTGAGGATGAAATAGTAAACTTGGCTGGGATGGGTTGGGCGAAGATGGGCAGATTAGCCTCCGGCGATGGCGGGAACGATGCTGATTTCGTCGTTTTCGTTGACGGGGGTGGCTTTCTCTTGCAAAAAGCGAATGTCTTCCCCGTTGACGTAGATATTGACGAAGCGGCGAACATTTCCCGATTCATCGCAGACGCGATCTTTTAATCCGGGGAAGGCTTTATCGAGGTTATCGATTAAGGTGCCGATATCGGCTCCCGCGGCGCTGACCTCTTCGAGGTCATTGGTTAGCCTGCGGAGTGGAGTAGGAATGAGGACGGTAGGCATTGGGATGATGGAGAGTGAAGGGGCAGGGATTTGACTCGGGTGTGAGGAAAGGGTCAAGCGAGGACGGAGTCTTTATGATAAACTTGCTCCTCAAATTCTCGGAGGCTGGGCTTGATGATGCGAGGCGTTCCACACTTTCCGATAATCGCTTCTTGGGTTTTTAGTCCGTGGCCTGTGATGCAGAGAACGGCGCTGCCATCGCGGGGAATTTTTCCAGTTTCGATCAATTTTTTCGCGCAGGAGACGGTGACACCGCCGGCAGTTTCTGAGAAAATGCCTTCGCATTCGGCGAGCAGGCGGATGCCCTCGACGACCTCTTCGTCGGTGCAATCTTCTGCGGTGCCTGAGGTCTGGCGCATGGCGTGGATCGCATAATAGCCGTCGGCGGGCGTGCCGATGGCGAGGGATTTTACGATGGTTTCGGGTTTGGGCACAGGTTTGACGATATCGGTTCCGAGCTTCATGGCGTGGGCGATGGGAGCGCAACCGGTTGCTTGGGCACCATAGACGGAGAAAGGGGTATTTTCGACTAAGCCGAGGCGCGCGAATTCGCCATAGGCTTTGTGGATTTTGGTGAGTAAAGAGCCAGAGGCCATTGGGGCGACGGTGTGGGTGGGGATGCGCCAGCCGAGTTGCTCACAGATTTCGTAGCCCATGGATTTTGAGCCTTCGGCATAATAAGGGCGGAGATTGATATTGACGAAGCCCCAGCCATATTTTCCCGCGATTTCTGAGCAGAGGCGGTTGACTTGGTCGTAGGCACCGTGAATGGAGATGACGTTGGTTCCGTAGACGAGCGAGCCGAGGACTTTGCCTTGTTCGAGATCGGCGGGGATGAGGACATAGCTTTTTAAGCCTGCGCTGGCGGCGTTGGCGGCGACGGAGTTGGCGAGGTTTCCGGTGGAGGCGCAGGCGACTACTTTGAATCCGAGTTCGCAAGCTCGGCTGAGGGCGACGGAAACGACCCGATCTTTAAAGGAAAGGGTGGGGTAGTTTACGGTGTCATTTTTGACATAGAGTTCGCGAATGCCGAGGGCTTTGGCTAAACGATCTGCTTTGACCAAGGGGGTGAAGCCGACTTGGGTGCCGACGGTGGGTTCGCCATCGATGGGGAGAAGTTCGCGATAGCGCCACATGGTTTGTGGGCGACTTTCGATGACTGCGCGAGTGAGTACGGATCGAATGGCATCGTAGTCGTAGGCGGCTTCGAGGGGGCCGAAGTCGAAGTCGCAGACATGAATGGCTTGCTTTGGATAAGTTCGGCCGCATTCGCGGCATTTGAGATTGATGAAGAAGGGCGATGTTTTGTCCATAAGTCGTGATGTTTTCATCAAGAATCTGAGCGATTGCATGGCGACGAGGACAAAGATTTTCGATGGTTTTCGAAAATCTCTTCTCATCTTTTCCGCGGGCGCTTGCGCGTTTGCGGCTGGATTTGGCACCTGGTCCCTAACGCTTACGCATTAGGCGGTTGCCGTGACTTCACTGGGCCAGTCCCTCGGTCACTCTTGATGAAAGTGATATGAAAATAGGATGGGTGTGGATTGGCGTCAACGGATTTTTCTGGTGACGGTGTTTTTGGGCTATGGAGACAAAAATCGGGACATTTAACTGGAGGGGGGAAATGATTTTTGGGCGGTTGGGCTTGATCTTGCTCTGGAGACCTCAAGACTGCTAATCGTTGGCGGTTCATTTTCATCGACCCCTTTAATCATTATGCAATCATCTTCCGCCTCCACCGCCCCATCGTTGCTTCATCCTCGAACAATTGGGTGGTTTGGAACCACGGCGGTGGCGATGGGGGGAATCAATCAAAGTCTCTTTCTGATCGGGGCACTTTTTATCGGGCAAGGGGCGATTCCGGGACAAGGGAGTGCTGCGGTGGTCCTCTTGGCGATTGGGTTGCTTTTGAGTTGGGCGGCGACGCCAGGATGGACGGAACTGATTTTGATGTATCCCAACCGGGTTGGGGGAATTGCCGCGACATGTGCGGAGGCTTTTCGTCCTTACAGTCCAGTTTTGGCGAACCTGACGGGGGTTTGTTATTGGTGGGGATGGGTGCCAACGTGTGGGTTGACTGCGACTCTGGCCTCGACGGCGTTGATTAACTGGTGCCTGCCAGTCATGCCTGATTACGCACCGAAGGTGTTGGCTTCGGGGATCGTGATTCTTTTTGCGGCGGTTAATTTATGCGGGGTCAAATGGGTGATGCGCCTTGCGATGCCCGTGGCGACGGCGGCGGCTGCGCTGGCTTTTTGCTCGGCGATTCTTCCGATGACCAATGGTTTGGTGGATTGGCATCAGGCCTTTAGCTTTCATTTGACCGTGCCCTTTCCTGGTTGGTTTGGCCAAGTCACCAGCGTGATGGCTGGGCTCTATTTGATTGGCTTCGCGGCACCCGCCTTTGAGCAGGCCACTTCGCATGTTGGTGAAACCATCGATCCCAACCGGAATGTTCCGCGCGCGGTTTTTGCGAGTGCTGGTCTGGCTTCGCTCTATTTTATCATTCTGCCGATTATTTGGCTGGGTGCACTTGGACCTGAGGAACTTGGCAAAGATCTTGCCGACGTCCTTGGGCCCACTTTCGCTCCGCTTTTTGGGGCTTCGGCGAAGGCGGCGGCGGCGTGGTTCATGATCTTTAACATGCTCCACGGTTGTTTGGCGCCCTTGGCTGGAGCGGCGAGAACCCTTGCGCAGCTTGCTGAGGATGGGTTACTTCCCGAGTCGCTGGCGAAGCGGTCGAAGACGGATGCCCCGTGGGTCGCCACCGTCTCCACTGGGGTGATGGCAATCGTCTTTTTGTGGATTGGCAATCCCATCTGGCTGATCGCCGCAGCCAATCTGACCTACCTAATCGGGATCGCCCTTCCGAGCGTGGCGGTCTGGCTCCTGCGCCGCAACGAACCCACCCTTGCGCGCCCTTATCGTGCGCCGCGGGGGACGATCTGGCTGGGACTGCTTGCGGCGGGTGCGTGGGGTTTGACGGCCATCCTCGGCTTCGAGCAGTTTGGTTTAACGACGGTGCTGATTGGCATCTCTTTTGCGTACTCTGGGGCAGCGCTTTACGCTTGGCGGAAGTTTATGGATCGGAGGAAAGCGGGGTTGCCGGGAATCGCCCGAACCCTCCACCTGAAGCTCACGGGGGCGATGCTTTTGGTTCTGGTGCTCGACGCTGGCGGTTATCTGATCGCGGTGGGCAATGTTCCTACCGAAAACAGCGCGTTGATTTCTCTCCTTCAGGACATTTTTGTGGTTGTTGCGCTTTTGACGATTGCGGTGGGGTTAATTCTTCCGGGGATGATTGCTCACTCCGCGGTTGAGGTTTCGAAGGCGGCGAATCTTCTGGTTGCGGGCACTTTGAAAGATTTTACCAAAGCGATGCAGGCCTTGGCGGCGGGTGATCTTGATGGTGCGCACGCAGAGTTTGATACCGTGCCAGTGAAGGTTTATTCGAGGGACGAAGTTGGGGATATGGCGATCAATTTCAACCGGTTGCAAGCGGAGGTTGGTCGGGCGGCTGAGGGGCTCGCTGGAGCGAGGGAAGGACTGTATCAATCGCGACAAAGTTTGACGGGGACGAACAAGCAGCTCACTGAGGAACTCGCTGGTCGTCTTCGTGCTGAGCTTGAGCTTCAAGCTTCGGTACGGGACAAGGTCGCCCTTCTCAAAGAGGTGCATCATCGGGTAAAAAATAACCTGCAGATCATCTACAGTTTGCTTCGGCTTGAAACGGGACGCTGTGTCAATTTGGAGACCAAAGTTGCCTTGCAGGATATGCAGGGAAGGATTCGTTCGATGTCTCTTTTGCATGAATTGCTATATCGCTCTGGAACTTTTGCCAAAGTGGATTTGGGTGACTATTTAAAAAAACTTGCGACCGAGTCCTTTCGGAGCCTGGTGGATTCGTCCAGCAGAGTGACATTGCATCTTGAGGTGTGTGCGGTTGATGCCCCGATGGATCAGGCGATTTCCTGCGGGCTATTTATGAACGAGTTGCTCTCGAATTGCCTGAAGCACGGCTTTCCCAATGATCGGCCAGGTGAGGTTCGGATCACCCTGCAGAAAGGGAAGAATCCCCAAGAGTTCCAGATTGGAGTTAGGGACAACGGGATCGGGCTGCCCGCCGACTTTGATGAAAAGCGCGGGCATTCATTGGGACATCAACTGGTCTCCGATCTCGCCCTTCAGCTCGGTGGGACGGCGGTCATCGAGCCCGGTCCGGGAGCTGCTTTTAGCCTGACTTTTTCAGTGGAGACGTCCCTCTTGCCGATTGAGAATTGAGCGTGGCAACTTCTTTTTCTGCCGATCGCTTAGCGTCTTGCCAATCTCCCGCAGCTTTTTAAATTGCTGACTATGCCATCTTCGCTTTCCAAGCCGAAAATTCTCGTCGTTGAGGATGAAGTGATTGTCGCTCGAGATATTCAACAGCAGTTGATTGAGCTCGGATATTTACCTGTGGGTCACGCCACTCGGGGAGATCAAGCCATCGCTCTCGCGGAAGAACTGCAACCCGACATGATTTTGATGGATATTCAATTAGCGGGATCCATGGATGGGATTGAGGCCGCTACGGAAATCCGCAATCGCTTTGGTTTGCCGGTGGTTTTTCTGACGGCTTTTGCTGAGGCCGACACCTTGGCGCGTGCCAAGCTAGCCACGCCCTATGGCTATGTTCTCAAGCCATTTAGTGGTCGCGAGCTTCAGACGGTCATTGAGATGGCTCAGTTCAAGCATCTGGCGGAGATGAGTTTAAAAAAGTCTGAGGATCGTTTGAATTTGGTGATCCAAGCATCTCAGGATGGGGTCTGGGATCGTGATTTGATTAAAAATGAGGTTTTTTATTCGGACTTCTGGTTTTCGATGCTCGGCTATGCACCTGGCCAACTGACAGTTACCGCCGATCTTTGGTCAGAACTGACCCATCCCGATGATCGCGAGCGGGTGAGTCGCTTAATGAAGGGGTTTTTAGCTAGCGATCTTAATTGCTACGAATTTGAGCATCGGCTCCGCCATCGGGCTGGTCACTATGTGCCGATTTTCTCACGGGGTTGGATTGTTCGGGATCATCAAAAGCGAGCGGTGCGAGTGGTGGGGACGAATACGGATCTTACCGAACGGCGGAAAAATGAATCCGCGATGCGCTTGAACGACTTGGCTTTGCGATCGATTTCGCAAGGGGTATTAGTTTGCAATGCGGATCGTCTGATCGTCTCGGTGAATCCGGCATTTTGCACGATGACCGGCTACGACGAGGCGGAAGTTTTGGGGCGCAACTGTGCGTTCCTTCAGGGGCCGTTGACCGATCAAGAAACGATTGAAGCGCTCCGGAATTCTTTTCGAACTAGGGTTCCATTTGCAGGAGAGATTCTGAACTATCGAAAGAACGGGCAAAGTTTTTGGAATGACCTGAGTGTGTCGCTGCTCCACGATGAAAACGGTCAGATTATTTTCTATGTGGGAGTGACCCGAGATATTACCGATCGGAAGATGACTGAGCGTGCTTTGCGCGAGAGCGACGTGCGGTACCAAGCGGTCGTGGATACTGCTTTGGACGCGGTGATCGGGATGGATATTAGAGGTCAGATTACGAATTGGAATTTGCAAGCGGAGACCATCTTTGGGTGGAAAAAAAGTGAGGCCTGTGGGCGGTCTCTCGCCGACTTGATCATTCCAGAGCAGTATCGGCGAGGGCACGCGGAGGGGATGAAACGTTACTTATCAACGGGGATCGGACCGGTTTTGAATAAGCGCCTCGAGTTATCGGCTTTACGAAAAAGTGGGGAGGAGTTTCCCGTGGAGTTGGCCATCACTCCGGTTCAGACGGGAGGGGAAATTTTCTTTAGCGCATTCATGCGGGATATCACCGAGTCCAAGGCTGCGGAGAAAGTCTTAAGAGAGAGCGAGGAGCGTTTCCGGGAACTGGCAGAAAACATTCGGGAAGTCTTTTGGGTGACGGATTCGGCGAAGGAGCAGATGGTATATGTCAGTCCTGCTTTTGAAATAATCTGGGGGCGAACCTGTGCCAGTCTCTATGCTTCGCCGCAATCTTGGTTGGAGGCGATTCATCCCGAGGACCTGGAAGCGGTCAAGCAATCGTCGGTATCTCAGGCTGAAGGAAACTACGACATTGTCTACCGGATCATCCGCCCAGACGGGGGAATCCGTTGGATCCACGACCGAGCGTTTCCCGTTCGGAATAGCAGTGGAGAGGTGGTGCGAGTCGTTGGAACGGCGGAAGACATTACCGAACGCCATCAACTGGAGGAAAAGTTCCGGCAATCGCAAAAGATGGAGGCGTTTGGGCAATTAGCGGGCGGGGTAGCGCATGATTTTAATAATATGCTCACGGTGATTCTTGGGAATACCGAGTTACTCCAGCTTGGGCAAGTCAGTCCCCAGCAACAGCATCTCCTTGAGGAGATTGCCAAGGCGAGTGAACGTGCGAGCAATTTGACCCGGCAATTACTGACTTTTAGCCGACAACAACCTCTGCGGTTTCAGTCTATCGATCTGAATGAAGTGGTGGTCGGAATGGTGAAAATGCTTCGCCGACTGATTCCGGAAGCGGTCACGATTCAGACGCGGTTGTTGCCTGAGAGTATGCTGATCCAAGCGGATCGAGGAATGGTGGAACAAGTGCTTCTCAATTTGGCGGTCAATGCGCGCGACGCGATGACGAATGGGGGAGAGATTACCCTCACATTAAAGGCGGTGAAAATTTTGGAGACGGAAGCGGTGCAAAGCCCTAGCCGTATGGGAGATTTTATTCGATTGAGCGTTCAAGATAACGGAAGCGGAATCGCGCCAGAGCATGTGAAGCGAATTTTTGAGCCTTTTTTTACGACGAAAGATATCGGTAAAGGCACGGGATTAGGCTTGGCAACGGTCTACGGAGTGGTTGAGCAACATCACGGATGGATTGAGGTTGAAACCCAACTAGGAGTCGGCACGACCTTTCATGCTTATTTTCCCCAAAAATTAGACGCTTCGGTGGCTCCGGCATCAGTGGCGGCTAATGACAAGCGCTCGGGTTTTGGGGAGACCATCTTGCTCGTGGAAGATGAGTTGGCGTTGCGGAAGCTCACTGCCCAGGCGCTGAGGATGTTTGGTTATCAAGTGATCGAGGCGGGGAGTGGGGCTGAAGCTCTGATCCTTTGGCCCGAACACGCGGCAAATGTGGATTTGCTTTTGACCGACGTCGTGATGCCAGAAAGCGTTTCTGGTGGGCAGTTAGCGGATCAGCTTCTCGCCACCAAACCTACTCTTCGGGTGATCTTTATGAGTGGCTATCCTGGGGAGGTGTCTGGGCGAGGTCTGGATCTTCGTGAGGGCACAAACTATCTGCCGAAGCCGTACACGCCCACAAAACTTTTGGCGATTGTTGGACAGGCTTTTTCTACGAAACCCTTCGGTGGCTAGCGAGGGTGAGCGTTTGATTGTTTCTGGTTATCGGGTGTTTGAGGGTAAGCTTTTTCGTAGACTTCAAGTTGACAATCAAAACCACCGAGGTCGACGACTTGGCGTGACTGGAGGCGGAGTAGATCTGTGGGACTATCCATTTGAAATGGATTGGTTAAGACCATTCGACCACCTGGGCGAAGGACATCTGCGGCCACGCAAAAGAGGTCATGAAAGAGGCTGCGAAGATGAGGAACTCGCACGCGGCGGCCAAGGGGGGGATTGGTCACGATGAGGGAGATGCTTTGATGGGTAAGCCCGGCGATTTTCTCCCAATCACGAAAGTCTGAGCAGATGAAGTGGGCGTTGATTTGGGGAAGGGTGGCGGCGGCAAAGTTGCGTTCGGCGATGGCAATAGCCTGGGCGTTGCGATCGGTTCCAAAGACCGATTCAACCCCACCTTGCAGTGATCGTTCGATTAGTTCTAATCCTGAGCCACAAAACGGGTCCCAAATCCTTTCCTGTGCTTGCGCCCCAGCGAGGCGAGCCATCGCTGCCGCGAGTGGAGGGTGGGAGGCTGCGGGAACATCACCAAGCCGATAGGGGTGACGCGGATCTGGAGAAGTGCGCGGGCGCAATTCCACGGAATCGCCTGATTTATTTTGGTGAACATCAATCGCCCAAGGGGCTTCTTGTGGGTCGTTGAGAATTGCTTGGCTGAGGGCATAGGCCCGATTGGCGACTAAGCGGACGGCGCTCCGTTGGTGTCCCTTTCCGATAAAATCGAGGCGGTAGCGGAGGGAACCCTCGGTTAAAGCGAGGAGAAGTCGTGTGGTGGCGGGCGAGGAGATGATCTGGGCGAGAGACTCAATGGACTGGGTATCCTGCTGAGTTCGGACGAGGCCCAGGACGATTCCGAGAGTGCCAAAGCATCGAAGAGCGAAAATATCTGCGAGGGTGATCGGCACGAGGGGGGTAATCGCGACCAGTCCCCGCGCTCCACCGAGGATGCGGAATTTACCTTGTTCTTCTAATTCAGCGCGGAGGATTCCTTCGAGGCCTGCTCGGCATCGGAGGTGGATGCGCTGGGCTTCGGATTCGGGAAGGAGATGATCGAGACGAACCGTGCTGGGAGTTTCTCTTCGGGCGAGGCTGGCTTGAATTTTTTGGATGGTTTGGGGCGAGCCTTTTCCCGATGCGGCAAGGGTTTCTAGGGTGGCGGAACCTCCAATTTTATCGAGGGCTTGGCCGAGAAATTTTTCTTCGCGAGGATTTTTTGTCGTGCGGAGAAGTTTGAGTAATTCTGCTTCGTCTGTTCCCGTCGCTCCGACCTTGGGTAGAGCGGCGATGGCATAGCGGCGAATTTTTTCCTCGGGATCTAGGAGGAGTTCGCGGAGCCAGAGTTGGACATCCGCCCGTAATTCTGTGGGGCCAGACTGGGGAAAGACTACGCCTACGGCACGAATAACCGACACGTTTTCAAAGCGTTCGCGTGGAGATGCTTGGGTGAATCTTTGGACCTCCTCAGTCCAGAGTTTCTCCCAAGGTAGGGCACGCAGACGATGGTAGACTTCTTTGTTGGTTGGACCGTTGGACATGAGGGAATAGGGGTTAAAAGTGAGTGGTTGGGCAATTCTAGAAGTGAAAAAAGCCGTCTTTTTCTGAAGGGGTAAATGAAGGAGGCGGATGAGACTTGGGTGAGGATGAAGGAAATGGGCTTGCGGGGAGGAGCTAGTGAGCGTATCGGCTTTGCGGATGAGAGCAGCGTTTAGCGAAAAACAGTCAGGCCCAGTCGATCCCGCCGAAAAGATCGAGTTCGTTCCCGCGGACTATTTCACCCGAGCGAAGATCGAGGAAATCTTTCCAAGGGAAGCTCCGCTGCAGATCGACATTGGATCTGGGGAGGGAGGATTTCTTTGGGCGATGGCCAAAGCGTACCCTGAGGAAAACTTTCTGGGAATTGAACGCCTCCTTGGTCGTGTGCGCAAGGTTTGCCACGGAGTGGAGGAGCGCGGGCTGACCAATGTGAGACTTCTGCGCATTGAAACGGCGAATGCGCTTCGATATGTGCTCCCGCCTCTTAGCGTGGCTCGTGCGCATGTGCTCTTTCCTGATCCGTGGCCGAAGAGACACCATCAGCCGCGTCGCTTGATTCAAGATGGATTTATGGAGGCGCTCCACGGGATTCTTGTGGACGGGGGTGAGCTCCGAATCAAGACGGACGACGAGCCATATTTTCAATGGATTGAAAAAGTCTTGAGTCGAGCGAAGGGCTACGAGCGATTAGATTGGTCCGAAGAACCGGGAGAAATCTTGACGGATTTCGAGCGGCGATTTCTTGCGCAAGGCCTGCCAATTTACCGGGCGCGGCTGCGAAAGTGCTGATCGCCGAGGAAGGTTTCGACGGTGAATCCGTCTTGATTTATTTTCACTTCGACGGCTCCACCGCGGTCTTGCCGGAAAACTTCGATACCAAGTTTGCGGACACTTTCTTCCCAGGCGGCAAGGATCTCGGGAGGTTCGCCAAAATTGGCTTGGCTACAAATCACCGCCGCCGGTTGGGCGCGTGCGATGAAGTCGAGCGTGCCCGAGAGATCCTTAGCGTGCTGACCTTTTACTAAGAGGTCGCAGCGTAAATCCGCTTCATTTTCGAGCAACCACTGCTCGGTCCTAAATCCACTATCGGAGAGGAAAAGCACCCGCGTTCCTTTGACGGATAGTTGAACCACGAGGGCTTTGTCGTCGGCGCTCCCTCGCTGGATACCTGCTGGTGGATAGAGCACACGAAGGGTGGACTGAGGGCTGATGAAGATGGTATCGCCCCGACGATAGAGGCCTTTTCCCTGGGGGATTTTGGCGAGGGTGGCGTGGATTTCCCGACGGGTGGTGGAGCGATCTCGGAGAACCGAGTCGACGATCGACCTTGGTTGAAAGTCGGCGAGAAGTGCCAGAGCTCCGCCGAGGTGTTTGGCATCGCCGTGGGTGATGAGGAAGCCGTCGAGTTGGTTGACTCCTCGGGTGCGAAGATAGGGGAGGAGAATGTGTTGGTAGTTTTGGAGGGAACCGCAATCGAAAAGCCAATCTTCGCCTTCGCTTCGGAGATGGGTGGCGCCTCCTTGGGCGAGATCGAAAACCGTGAACTCGCAAATTGGGGAAGGGTGGAGGGAGGGGGTTTCGAGGTAAATCCATCCACCGGGAATCAGGGAACAGATTTGCAAGATGAGGAGGAGAATTTTGGCACAAAGCCAATTGGCATTATTGCAGAGGACGGCGCCGAAGCTCCAGAGGGGGGCAGTGAGGAGCGAGGCGACTCCGAGAACGAGGATGGCGAAGGCTAGGGGTACGGCGAGTAAATTGGCGAGGAGAGCGGAAGGAGAGAAGAGGTGGAAGTAGCCAATGGTAAAGAGGAAGGAGCCAGCCCAAGCGGAAAGAGTGACTCCGAGGGTATTGGCGAGACTTTCGGAAAGAAAGGATCCGGCTCGCTCTTGCCAGCTCCAGAGTGAGCGAGGGAGAAAGGGATCTGGCTGGCCAATGGGAGCGAGGCGACGAGAGATTTTGCCAGAAAGCCAGACGATGGTGAGGACGAGAACGAACGAGAATTGGAAGCCTGGGGAAAAGAGTTGGTTCGTATCCCAAACGAGGATCGCGAGGGCGGCGGCGCCGAGACTATTGAAAACGAGGGGACGACGATCCACGAGGTAGGCGACTAAAACGAGGGAGCACATGACCGTAGCCCTGAGGCAACTTGCGGTGAGGCCAGTGACCAAGGCGTAGGATGCAAGGAGGGGAAGAGTGATGAGAATGCTTGGAACGCGACCAATCCGGAGTCGTCGGAGGAGAAAAAGGGTAATGGCGGCGAGCATCGCTACGTTGAGACCGCTGACGGCGAAAAGGTGCATGGTTCCAGTTCGTTGGAAGAGTGCTTTCATTTCGGGTGGCGACTCCCCGCGGAGACCGAGGATCATGCTGGTAATTAATCCGGAGATTTCAGGTTGATCTTCGAGGCCGAGAGCGAGTTGGGATTGAATCCAGTGGGCTGATCGGTAAGCTAAGGCCTGTGCGGGATTGCCGTTGTGGTGGCTGACAATTTGGCAGTCGGTGGCAAAGGACGATTGAACCTCTGACCAGACTCCTTGGCGGTTGGCGTAGGATTGGGCGTTGAATTGTCCGGGGTTTCGTGCGGGTGGGAGATTGGAAGCACTGCCCGTGAGGATCACTCGGTCACCGTAGGCGGGAACAGGGCCTGCCCAAGCCACGTCGATCAACCCTGATGAGGCGGAGGAGTGGTCGTCGAGTCGAATGGATTCGAGGCGAAGGCGAAATCGAGCGGTGATATGGCGCGACCAGAATGTGGGCACTTCGGGTTCATTCCAAACGATTCCTTGCGCTTGGATCACTCTGGGGCGGTCGACTAAGGCTTGGGCAAGTGCGCGACCTGGCACCTCTTGGATGGTTAGGCTATGGAGGAAAAAAAAGACTCCCGTGCAGAAAATCGAACAAGCGGCGGTGGATGGGCGAAAGAGTAATCCAAGGAGTCCGCAAACGAGAATCGCGCCAGACCAAAGCGGATTAACGTGCCAGTAATCCGCCCCAAAAATGCCGAGCACCGCCCCCAAGGCCAGACCGACCAAGGGTTGCCGCGGACGGGGATTCCACATGCTCATAGCTGGGGAGTTTGGCGATTTTTCTCGGATCGATCAAGGGAGTAGCTGAGGGGCGAAATCATCCAAGTCTAAGGAGAGAAATGGGGGGAGTTTGGGGTTAAGGAATTTTGTTCCCTTGGACGTACTCGGGGTAGCGGCTTTGCAGGAGGTTGGTTAACTTTTTCACTTTTTCTTCACTCCCAGCCACTTGGGCGAGTTTGGTTGCTTGGATCGCTTTAGAGAGAGCTCGGGGAGTGATTTCTGGGTGATCGATTCCTGCTAGAAAAACCGTTTCGTAAAGTTTCGCGGCTTCTGCGGGGTTGCCACGAGCCAACTGAATGTCACCCGCCCGGACTTTAGCTTCTCCGTTAATATCGCCTTCGGGTTGGAGGGCAACGGCTTCATCGACAGACTTTTGAGCGGAGTCAAAGTCTCGGAGGGCAATTTGTGCTTTGGCTAAAGTGAGCAAGGCGGTGGCGCGTTGGGCGGATCCCTTGACTTTTTCGGCGTAAGTCCGGAAGGAGACTGTGGCCTCGCGGAACTTTTGAATTTCAAATTGGCTATCCCCGAGCAAGCGGAAATCTTCTGGCATGACCTCGTCTCGCTTGGTGAGCATGAGGAGATATTTTTCGGCGGAATCGTAAGCCTTTCCAGAATGGAGTTCGGTACCAAGCCAGCGAAGAATTTCTGGTGGAACGGCGTATTTTCCTACTTTGGCATTGAATTCGATCTCTTTAGCGGTGGCGACCTTATCCTCTAAATAGTAATGGGATTGAAGTAAGCGAATGCTCGTCTTTTCGCCGTATTGATCTGGCTCAAGCTTACGGGCCTCTTCCAGGTACTCTACGGCTTCCTTATAATTCTTTGCTCTGAAGGCGACATCACCGATCCAGTAATCAGCCTCGGCACGGGCTTTGGTCTTTGGATAGTCTTTGAGCAGAAGTTTGAAAACTTCGGCCATTTTGGCGTCGTCGCTTTGGGTCCCAAGAATGAGTGCCTTTCGCTGGAGGGCGAGTTCGCGCTCCTTCGATTGGGGAAACTTTTGGATAATGTCACTGTAGTCGGCCAAGGCGGCGCCATAATTTTTCTGCGATTCCCAGCAGATTCCGCGTTGAATCATGGCCCCGGAAACCAGTTTGTGGGTTGGGTAGCCATCGATAAAGGCGGTGAAAGCTTTGGTCGCTTGGGAAGTCGCTCCCAAGGCTTTTTGACACCACCCGAGTTTAAAGAGAGCCTCCGCTTTCATGGTTCCGCTGAGTTGGCGGGAGAGTTCGAGGGCGGAGTAAATGGGGGCGGCGGTGGCGTAGTCTTGTTTTTTGAAAAAGAGCTCCGCCTTCATCAGCAAGATTTGATCGTGTTTTTCGCCTTCGGGATTGGCGGTTAAATACTGGTCGATGGCCGTGAGTGCTTGGGCATCACCGCTGCTGTAGAGCATCTTAAGGCGCTCATACTGGGCATCTTTGGCGTAGGCTGTGTCTGGAAATTCCTTGGCTACTTGATCGAAGATTTTGAGAGCTTCGTCGGTCTTATTTAATTGGCGGAAAGAGTTCCCCACGATAATCAGAAACTCTGCTCGGAGGTTGACGGGGGTTGGGGAACCTGGGCGATTATAGGCGTCGACAACCTGCTGATATTTTCCCGCATCAAAAGCGATCCGCAAAATCCCGAGTTGGGCAATTTCTTTCCAGTGAGCGGAACCGGGTAGGGTAATGGCTTTTTTAAAAGCGGCGTCTGCCAAGGGGGTTTGTGGGGGAGTGACTTCGAGGGACCAGAGGCCACTTCGCACTGTGGACTCGAGTTTGATATCGGGGTTTTCTGTTTTAGCGGCGAGGATTTGGATTTGCCGAAGGGCTTCGGGATTGCGACCGCTGTCTTTGAGAAGGAGGGCAACCGAGAGTCGGCTGGCGTCTTGAAAAGGGTTGTTCTCGGATGGGGTTAAGAGCTCTTCGTAAGCGACGCGGGCCTCGAGTTTTTGCCCGAGGGCTTCCATGCAACGTCCGCTAAAGAACTTTGCGGAGTTGGCGGCGAGAGGGTCTTTGAGGCGAACGGCGGCCTTTCGATAGAGGCTTAAGGCGTCGCGATATTGGCGGTCCGCAAAGTAGAGTTGTGCGAGTTGGTAAGCTGCGGGACCGATAAAGTCGCCATTTTGAAACTGAGCAAGGAGCGTTTCGTAGGTATTTTTGGCGGCGTTGGTTGTTCCGCTGAGTCGATAGCATTCTCCTAAACGGAAGAGGGCTTCGGGGCGTTCGCTGGCGTTGGGATAAAGGGAAAGGAATTTTTCGTATTCAGGAGCGGCCTGTTCAAATTTCTTTTGTGCGTAGTAGGCGTTGGCGACATCCACTTGCAGCTGGGCTGGCGAGCGGAGCGTGCCACTGGGGGTGATTCGAATGGTGTTGGGGTCACTGATCTCGGCTGGTTTCACGGTTCCCGGTGGGTTGGGTGACTTGGGTGTCGTCGTGACTGGTTCAGAACGCGGGATGGGTTTCTCCACGGCTTCGGCGCGCGGAATCGGCTTATTCACTGGCTCAGCGCGAGGAATTGGCTGACTGGAATCATCAAGAAACGGCTTTAAAAGCGACGCTGGGGGGGCATCGACTCCACGTGAGTGACTGAGTAAACAACTGAGCAAACTGACACTGGCAAAAATTTCTCGCTTCATTTCGATTTGCGGGTAGCGAAGGCCACATTCCAAATGTTCGCCTCGCGGCAGGTATCGAGCACCGCGGAGATGTGGCGGTATTCGGCGTGTTCGTCACCTCGGACAATGATGGAGTAGTCGGGATAGATGTCGGAGAGATCTTTTAGTCGGCTGACTAATTCGGCTTGGGGGACCGGCTTACTGTTCCAGATCACCTCGCCATCCGCCCGGACATTGAGAACGGTTTGGTTAACGGTTGATGGTGATTCTTTGGCATTTTCGGCGAGAGGAATGCGGACTTTGAGGTCGAGTTCTTTTTTTGCGAAACTCCAAGTGACAATAAAGAAGCAGAGGAGAACGAGGAGGATGTCGACCATCGGCGCGATTTGGAAGCCAAGGACTTGGGGGGCGGCGCGTTTACGAAGATTCATGGTGCGCGATTAAAATGACTCGTCTTTGGCGGTTTTCGAAGACTCGCGTTTTTTGTCATAGTTGATCGCGACGAGGGCGAGAATTTGGGCGGTAGCGACTTCGAGGTCGGAGATTAATGTTTGCACGCGGTTTCGAAAGAGGGCGTAGAAAAACATCGAGACAATCCCGAGGATTAAGCCTCCAGCGGTGGCGACGAGTGCGGCGGAGACTCCGCCAGCCAAGCCGGCGTCACGGGCATCTCCAGTGGCGAGGTCACTAAAAGAACTGATGATTCCGAAAACCGTACCGAGGAGACCAATCATGGGGGCGAGCATGCCGATATCTGCCAAGTACACCGTTCGGTGTTGGAGTGCGGCTGCGTGAGCGCCTGCGGCGGTCTCGGCGATTTCGCGGATGACATCGTAGTTGGCGGTGGGATTTTTTGTGGCGAAATCCAAGGTGAGGCGAATCACTTGTGCGACCGTTTCGGTATGGCGATTGGAGATGGCGAGGAGGCCAAGGTAGTCGCGTTTTTTGAGGAGAACTTCCGCAGTGTTTAAGTATTGAGGGGAAACGATTGACCCGCGTCGCAGGCTAAAAAAGTAAACGATCACCATCATGACCATGACAACGGAGAGGAGGGCCAAGACGATGATCGCCCAGCCTCCGTTTTCGATTTGCTTGAGGAGGGTGATTGATGGGGGTGTGGTGGTTGACGGCGTGGTGGTGGTGGTTCGTCCGCGAGCAACGGAGTCTTTCGTTCCAGAGCCTTCGATTGAGGTCACCGCGGGTGCTTTTGGTGGGGCAGATTGAGCGAGGAGGACCTGCGGATTTTGTTCTGGAGCAGGGGATTGTTGGCCGTAGATGGAAGACACTTCAAAGACGGACAGGAAAAGTAGGGCGTAAAATTTCATGAAAAGCGTTTGGGTATAGTAGCGGTCTCGGTCAGCCTTGCAACCCTCCTATGTGAACGCGAATCGGTGAGAGGGCGACGGATTTGTCTGGCAAATTTTCTCCGCGTGACAGACTCGGTGAGGCGTGGCAAAGGTGTTGATTCTATGAAAAAATTACTCCGATCCTTTTGGTTCACTGGCATTACTTTGGCGGTGGTTATTGCATCCACGGGATTCTCCGCCGATGGAAATCCAGATAAGGAAGTCGCTGTGCTGAAGACTTCTGCGGGCGAAATGGTCGTGGAATTTTGGCCAGACAAGGCACCTAATACAGTGGCTAATTTCATCAAGCTGGCGAAGAGCGGATTCTATGATGGGACGGCATTTCACCGCATCATCAAAGGATTTATGATTCAAGGAGGCGATCCACTTTCGAAGGATCCCAGCCAAGAGGCGCGCTGGGGGACGGGAAGTGCGGATGCAAAAATCAAAGCGGAGTTTAACGATAGCAAGCACGAGTTGGGGGTGATTTCGATGGCTCGCTCGTCGAGTCCTGATTCCGCAAGTTGCCAGTTCTTCATCTGCCTCGGGCCGACTCCTCAACTCGATCAGAAGTATACGGCATTTGGTCGTTTGATTAAGGGTGTGGACGTTTTGCAGAAGCTTGGCCAGACGGAGGTTAAAGCCAGTGGAGGAGGTGAGCCAAGTAAGCCACTGAGCCGAGTCAGCTTGGAAACGGTTAAAATTGTTCCCGCGGCTTCCATTAAATAAGCGTTCCGAGGGAATAGTGGGGGAAGAGACTTCCGGCAACTTTAGCGACGAAGTCATCCTCCCGCAACGATTTGCGCCCCGGATTTTTTCACGGCAGTCTCTTTTCTAGTTATTTTATGCAAAACCAAGTCCGTCTCGGTCTCGTGCAAATGCGTTGCTCTGCGGAGCCGAAGATCAACTTAGCCAAAGCAATGGCGAAGACGATTGAGGCGGCCGAGCTTGGGGCGCAGATTGTTTGCCTGCAGGAGCTTTTTACTTCGGAATACTTTTGCCAAGTTGAAGATCATAAATACTTTGACCTTGCCGAAGAGATTCCCGGGCCGAGCACCCACGCCCTTGGAGTTCTGGCTAAGGAGCGGGGGATTGTCATCATTGCCTCTTTATTTGAAAGGCGGGGTCCTGGTCTTTACCACAACACGGTGGCAATTATCGATGCCGATGGGAGCTATCTTGGGAAGTATCGGAAGATGCACATTCCCGATGACCCGCTCTTTTATGAGAAGTTTTACTTCACCCCTGGAGACTTAGGTTTTCGAGCTTGGCAGACAAAATTTGCGAAGATCGGGGTGTGTATTTGTTGGGATCAATGGTTTCCCGAGTCCGCCCGATTGACCGCGATGGCGGGGGCGGAGATTCTTTTCTTTCCTACGGCGATCGGGTGGCATCCCAGCGAAAAAGCGGCCTATGGTCGTCGCCAGCACGACGCTTGGGAAACCATTCAACGATCGCACGCGATCGCCAATGGTTGTTATGTTGCGGTGCCCAATCGGGTGGGGCACGAGGCACCTGATGGGGGAGAGGGGATCGAGTTTTGGGGGCAAAGTTTTGTGGTGGATCCCTCGGGGCAGATCGTTGCGAAAGCGTCGGCGAATGAGGAGGAAATTTTGATTGTTGATGCCGATCTTACCGCCCTGAATACCCAGAGGACGCATTGGCCATTTTTCCGAGATCGTCGGATTGATGCCTACGGGGAGATGCAGAAACGTTATATCGACTGACCAATGGTACCGCCTATGCACATCATGCCGTCCAGCGGGCAGTCGCCTGCGCAACTTGGCTATCGAATGCCCGCGGAGTGGGAGCCCCACGAAGCGACGTGGATGTCTTGGCCTCGTCGGGAGGGGATTAGTTTTCCTGATGCGTACGATCGGATTGTGCCAGCGTTAGTAGCGATGGTTGAAGCACTTGGCCGATCGGAGTTGGTTCGGATTAATGTCTGCGATGCGGAGCATGAGAATCTGGTGCGCGGACACCTTCTGGACGCGGGAATTACCATCGACCACGTGAGTTTTTTTCGGATTCCGATTAACGAGCCGTGGTGTCGTGATCATGGGCCGATTTATCTGACTCGGGGAGAAGCACCGCGGGTGGTGATTGTGGATTGGGACTACAATGCTTGGGGATGGAAATATCCACCATTCGACTTTGACGATGATGTGCCGAAGCGAATTGCGGAGGCTCAGGGGCTCCCGATTTACTTCCCGAAAATGGTCTTGGAAGGTGGATCGATTGAGGTCAACGGATCGGGTACATTGCTGACCACGCGGTCTTGTTTGCTCAATCCGAATCGCAACCCTGATTTGAGTCAGAAGCAGATTGAGCAACGTCTGAAAGATTTTTTTGGGGTGACGAATATTTTGTGGTTGGGTGATGGAATTGAGGGAGACGATACGGACGGGCATATTGATGATTTGACCCGGTTTATCAGTCGCACAGCGGTGGTGACGGCGGTGGAGGAGGACACGAACGACAGTAATTATACGGCGTTGCAAGTGAACCTTGAGGCATTGAGGGGGATGCAGGTTGAGGATGGATCGCCACTGCAGGTGCACACCCTTCCGATGCCGCGGAAGATCATTCGTGAAGGGCAGCGGTTGCCGGCTAGTTACGCGAACTTTTATATTGGCAATCGGGTGGTGTTGCTGCCGATTTTTGCTGATCCCCATGATAAGTGGGCGCGGGCGATTTTGGAGAAAGCGTTTCCCGACCGAGAAGTCGTCCCGATCGACTGTCGGGAACTCATTTGGGGGCTGGGAGCTTTTCACTGTTTGACCCAGCAACAACCTTTGGTTGAGTGAAGCGAATTTTCCAGACGTCGGTGATGCTCCTCTGGTGGGCAGGGGGAGGAGTGAGTGCTTGGGCTATTCCACTCGATCCATTGGTTTCGATGGAGAATGTGTGGTCATTGAAAGCGGATGATTTTATGACCTTGGGTTCGGGGCTTGGGTATCGGTGGACCTCGGGATCGAGGGATTCGGCTCGGGTGGCTTTATCTGATCGGGAGATTTTTGGGAGGCCGGTAGTTGAAAGTGTGGTGCGTTTTGATGGCAATACGGTGAAGCAAATTTCTTTAATCCTTTATGCGCGAGGGGATTCAGGGGAATTAACTGAGGAGAAATTTGATGCCCTGGTTCGCGAGTCGGTAGCGGCGATTTCTAAGGCGAGCGGGGTCTCTTTTCTGAATCGTGGAAAAGACCCGACGAATTTAGTGAGGGCGGAGAGATTGATTTGGGTGAATAGTCAGAGTCAGTATGTGTTGGAGTTTAGTAAAACCAAGGCGGACAAAGCTCGGGGAATGGCGTTTCGGGCGGAATTTATTCGGCTGACCGTGACGGCACCGGCGGAGAAGTTGGGGCTTTTGGAGGGGGCGAGTCGACCCCAACCGAAGAAGTTTTTTGGTCAGAGCCATTTGAAGAAAAACGGGGATTCTGGAGATGTTTGGATTGCGGATATTCCGATGGTCGACCAAGGGGCGAAGGGCTACTGCGTAGTGGCTGCGGCTGAGCGAGTGATGCGTTACTATGGTAAATCTGTGGACGCCAATGAGTTGGCGCAGTTGGCGAATAGTTCTGCGAGTGGAGGGACGAATCCGGTGGCGTTATACGGGGCGTTGAAGAATTTGGTTTCGCGGTTAAGGCTTCGCCTTCGGGATACTCAGGCGGAGGAAACGCCTGCCGAGGCATTGAAATTGATCGCGGAGTACAATCGAATTGCGAAGAAAAACAAGGTCCGGGAAATTTCGAATCTGGGGCCAGTCATTGATATTGCTGGCATTTACGGCTCGATGGATGTGTCTATTTTGAAGGAGGTTAGGAGTAAAAATCGGTCTGATTACGAGCGGTTTCGGAGGCGGATTGAGGCAGAGATCAATCAAGGGGTTCCGCTACTGTGGACGGTAATGTTGGGGCTGATTCCCGAGCCGAACATTCCGCAAAATGCTGGGGGGCATATGCGTTTGATCATCGGTTACAATGCCTCCAGCGAAGAGGTTTTATTTTCAGATAGTTGGGGGGCGGGGCATGAGTTGAAGCGAATGTCGATGGCGGACGCTTGGGTGATGACGATGGGGACGAAGTGTATCGAACCGATTTGAGTGAGTGCGGAGCGGGGGAAGAGCTCGTTCAGAAATTTTTCTTGGCGAAGTTTCGAAAATTTCTTGCGAGGATTTTCTTCCTTGTTATGATCTCACCCTCTTCAGGAGAAAGCTCGGATGGTGAAATGGCAGACACGTACGTTTGAGGGGCGTATGCCGCAAGGCGTGGGGGTTCAAGTCCCCCTCCGAGCAGTTTATTTGGGGGGTAAGTGATAATCGACTGATTCGATGGGAAATCGGTGAGGATTTGCTGGTGGAACTGATGGAACTGATGGAACTGATGGAACTGATGGAGTTGGGGGATTAGAGGGGAGCGGGGGTGGAGAATTTAAGAATGTCTAGGCAATGAAGGAGGCCACCGGAGACTAGTTCGTAGAGAGCGCCCTTTTGAAAAAAGATTTCGTATTGGCGGAGTTCGTAGGCACAAATGGCGATGATGAGGATCGTGAGGACTACTTTCTGACGGGGTCCGAAGTGTGCGGTGAGTCGGGCTAATTGAGTGTAAGCAAGCAGACGAAGAGGCATATCCCAGATGGTGGTGTAGCGAAGATTCATCCCATATTTGATATTACACATCATGGCATAAGTAACTATGATGAAAGCAATTAGATAGAGAGTAGATCGGTTATTGCGGATTGGGGAGAGGATGGCAGCCACCGCAAGGAGGAAGATGACCGGGCTGACGAGGAGGTAGTCGACGCAGTAGCGAAACCACGGACCGTCGCCCGTGCGGATGGCGTAATCGAGGTGTTGGGCTTTGGTGACGAGGAGTTGGTAAATGTGGAAGAAGTTTTCGGTTCCGCCGGCGAGCGTGATGAGGGTAACGAGGCCGACGAGGGGGCCTGCGATCATACAGAGGACGAGTTTTGGGGTGACGGTGCCCCATTGACCCCAGCGATTGAGGGCGAGAATGGCTCCGAGACCGGCGAAGACGAAGAAGGAGTTTTCTTTGGTCATGACCATGGCGGCGAGGCAAATGGTGAGGGCGAGGAGGCGACCTGGGTGATGGGGCACGCGGAGATTTTCCCAGAGGAGCCAAAGATTCATGAGCGCCCAGAAAGCGAAGAATCCATCGATCATCCGGTGTTGGGCGAGATGGATTTGTACGGGGGCGAAGCAAAGGAGGGCGAGGGTTCCGAGCATGGCAGCGTCGCCACGGAGGCGTCTGGCGAAGAGGGCGGAAGGGATGAGGAAGAGGATGGAGAAGAGGCAGGAGATGGATTGGAGGGCGGAGAGAGCGGCGGCATTGGCGACGGGCCCTGGTTGGTCGAGGCCTGAGGGGCCGAAGAGTTGCGACCACAGGCTTGCGGCGGCGATGTAGAGGAATCGGGTGGGAGGGAGTTCGGCGATCCCGCCTGCGGTCTGTGAGTGGATGAAGAAGTCGCAGATTGCGGGATAGGCGGTCAGGCCTTTGGCGTTGAGGAGGACGACATAGCGCTGGTAGAGGTGTTCATCAAATCCGACGCCGGTGAAGCCTGGGGAAGCAAAGATGCGAAGAGAGGCACCGATGGCGAAGATGAGAAGGGCGGAGACCCAAAGCCATCGAGAGTTGCGGGTTGGGGTGGTGAGAATGGTATCGGAGATGGGCTCGTTCATGAGAGATGTGAGGAGAACGATAAGCAGACTTCACGCCTGAGACGAAATGGGGATAGCGAGGGGCGTTTCTTTCTGGAAGTCGGCTGCGTTGCCAGGTGGAGGGGAACGGGGGGAGGTGAGATTAGGTGGAGCGAAGCCAGCGAGCGATTTGGCGGGCGTAATAAGTGAAAATGAGGTCGGCGCCGGCGCGTTTGAAGGCGAGCATTTGTTCGAGGACCGCAGATTTTTCGTCGATCCAACCGGCTTGGGAGGCGGCCTTGAGCATGGCGTATTCGCCGCTGACATGGTAAGCGGCGGTGGGGAGGCCGAACTGTTCTTTGATGCGCCAGACGAGATCGAGATAGGGGAGGCCAGGTTTGACCATGATGATATCGGCACCTTCCTCGATATCGAGGGCGACCTCTCGGAGCGCTTCTCGGGCGTTGGCGGGGTCCATTTGGTAGGAGCGACGGTCGCCACAAGTTGGGGTACTTTCGGCGGCCTCGCGGAAGGGGCCATAGAATGCGGAGGCAAATTTTGCGGCGTAAGAGAGAATGGGAACTTCGGTGAATTGGGCGGAGTCAAGGGCGTGGCGGATCGCCCCGATGCGGCCGTCCATCATGTCGCTGGGAGCGACGATATCGGCCCCGGCGGCGGCGTGAGAGAGGGCGGTTTTGGCGAGTAACGCGACCGTGGCGTCGTTATCGACATGGGCTTGGTCGTTCTGGAAAGAGGTGATGCCACAGTGTCCATGGCTCATAAATTCGCAGAGGCAGACATCGGTGATGACGAGGAGATTGGGGAGGGATTTTTTGAGGGAGCGAACCGTTCTTTGGACGATGCCGTCTTCGGCATAGGCTTGGGAAGCGATGGAGTCTTTGATGGCGGGGATTCCGAAGAGGAGGACGGCGTGGATGCCGTCGGCGTGAGCGTTGGCGGCTTCTTGGAGGATGGCATCTTCGGTGAGTTGGGAGACGCCCGGCATACTGGAGACGGGAGTGGGGGCAGTGATTTTTTCGGAGACGAAGAGGGGGAGGATGAGATCGTTGGTGGAGAGAGCGACTTCGCGGACGAGAGAGCGGAGAGCTGGGGAGGAGCGAAGTCGGCGTGGGCGTTTGATTAAATGCATGGGGAGGGAGGGTTAGCCTTTGGGAAGGCCTGGGGGTCGATCGGAGAGTTTGAGTGGGGGTGGAAGGGTGGCGGGATCTTGGGGGGCCTCTTCGCGTTTTCCGCCGACTAATTGGAGCGAGCCGTCGGGGAGTTTTCGAAGGAAGGGGCGGGTTTTGACGACACCGTAGAAAGATTGGCCGAGGAACTCGCCATTGACCCCAATTTTTGAGAGGGCGAAGCGACGTTGGGCTATGAGTTGGAGGATGAAGAGATTATTTTGGCTATCGAACTGGATTTCTGGCGGGGCGCCATCGATCAAGCGACCGAGGGCGTTGGTGCAGAAGACGGTGCCGTTGTCTTGGTCTTCGACGCGGATGTAGAGGATATTTTGCTCCCCGCGTTGGTGGGCGAAGAGGCTAAAGATGTGGGTTTGACCGGCCCCGGTTTTTCCTTCGGGGACGCCGGCGGTTTTTCGGCCGATGAGGCGGCCTTCGGTGATTTCGATGTGGGTGGGTTTGGAGAGGAAGTAGCGATCGGAGTCGGCGAAGTAGATATTGGCGCGGATGCGAAAGATTCCGAATTCGCCGAGGGAGTAGAGGTCGTTGAGATTGACGGTGCGTTTGAGGGTAGCGCCGGAGCGAATGGAGAGGGGATCGAGGTGGTAATCGGGGTTCCGTGGAGGGATGACTTGGTTATTATCGCCGCTGATTTGGAAGCTGAACCAGGGATCGAGGCGGGTATCTGCGAGAGTGATATCTCGGCCCGTTTGGTTGGTGACGGTGACGGTGGCGAGGACGGGTTCGTGGCGGATGTAGAAGCGGTGTTTGATGCTAATCTCGACGGTGATTTGGGCGTTGGTGGTGGCGGGGAGCCAGAGGAGAGCAATGAGGAGAAAAAGCCAGTGGGAGTGTTTCATGGTTTGGCTGGTTTTTGGTGGGTGACGGTCCGGAAACCGTAGGCTTCATTTTTGACATTGGGATCGAGAATTTTCCGACTATCCAAGCGGAGATCGGCGGAGATGAAGCTCCCGCCTTTGGTGATGGGTTGTTTTTTTTCTTTGTCCCAAGTTGCGGTCCACTCGCCGACATTGCCGGCCATTCCGATGACGCCGTAGGGGCTTTTGTCGGATTTGATTTTATCGACTGGGTTCCAGAAATTAAAGCCGTCGATTTTTCCGATGATGGCTGGGTTGGAGGGATTGTAATCGGCATTGGAGTTGGCTTTTTTGAGGTCTGGTTCGTCGCCCCAAGGGTAGATGAGGCCGGTGGAGCCTCGGCTGGCTTTTTCCCATTCCTGTTCGGTGGGGAGTTCGCGACCTTTCCATTTGGCGTAGGCGGCGGCGTCCCACCAATCGACTTGCATGACGGGGCAGTTGAGGTCTAGGGGAACGCCGTGGGCAGGTTTGCCGTTGAGGGCGAGTGGGTAATAGACATCCCAATCTAGAGGTTTGTGTTTTTGCTGAGACTTGATTCTGGGTTGGCGAGGGTCGTCGTATTTTTCGAGTTCGGTGGGGTGATCTTCGAGGTATTGAACGAACTGGGCATACTGGGCGAAAGTGACTTCATATTGATCGATCCAGAAGTCGGGGAGATGGATAATTTCGGCGTTGGGACCGAAGGGGAATTCTCCAGCGGGGATGAGGATTTGGGTGGAGAGTTTGCGGGAATTGGAGGTAAAGAATTTTCGATAGCCGATATAAGTGACGCCGATGGCCGCGAGAAAGAGGGCGGCGAAAACGACGATATTGATGGTGAGAGATCGTTTTTGGTCTTGGCGGAGGCGGGCGACGGCGGCGACGGCGGCGCGATCTTGGGCAGTGATTCTGGCGGCCTCGAGGGGGATGATTTTGGGTTCGAGGTTTTTGATTGCGTGAGAGACTTGGGCCCAAGCGGTAAAAGACTGGGGATTTTTGATGATCATCCGTTTGATGAGGTCTTGCATGCTCGGGGAGAGTTTGGGGAGAGGGCGGAGGACACCGAGGAGAATTCGACCGAGAACTTGGATTTCTGCTTCGATGGTAAGGGTTTCCGACGCTGAGTGTTCGGCGAGATTGGCGAGGCGGGCATGGCCTTCTTTGTTGAGGTAAAGATGCCCTGGTTGGAGTGGGGAGTGGGGGATTTTGTGATCGGCTAAGTAGGCGAGGCCTTCGGTGGCGGTACGGAGGACATGGAGGGCGGAGGGTTCATCGAGTTTGGAGTTCGCGGCTTGGAGTTGGGCCATGGTTTGGCCATCGACAAATTCGTGAGCGTAAAAGATTTTCCCGGAGGCTTCGCCGGCTTCGTAAACTGCTAAGGTGGAGGGATGTTGGACGTGTGCTTTGGCGCGGGCGTCGGCGATGAATCGAGTTCGTGAGATGGAGTCGTCGGCTTGGGTGGACTCGAGGACTTTGAGGGCGACGATGCGATTGATGGAGGTTTGGACGGCTTGATAAACGCTCCCCCAGCGACCGTCTCCGAGTTTGGCTTGGATTTGGTAAGTTCCGAGGGTTTGTCCGCTGAGGTTTGGGCTGGGAGTATGGGATGAGGGAGGGGCTGGCTGTTGGAGGGGGG
>Ga0194055_10000105_pt1 | contig 59242 bp, 66 predicted proteins | sample SepL449m_MetaG_FD_155482 | JGI IMG/M metagenome (GOLD analysis project Ga0194055, IMG submission 155482) | Anoxic zone freshwater microbial communities from boreal shield lake in IISD Experimental Lakes Area, Ontario, Canada - Sep2016-L442-9m | ecosystem: Environmental > Aquatic > Freshwater >... | reverse complement strand
CAAAGTGATGCGCTAGTCGATCAGTTACTCACACTCGTGCGCGTGCTCGCAGGTCGTTTCAAATCGGGAACCACCGGCGTTGCGGGCGGCAAGCTGTTCATCGATGGCATCGCCAACGATTCCACGGCGCTCGCTGCACTTACCATCGCGGCCAAGAACGCGGGCATGAACAAAGCCGACATTGTGTTGAGTTTGGACTCCGCCGCCATCGTCAGCGCGATCAAGGTCACGGTGACATTCGCCGACAACAAGATGAACTTGACCGGAAGCGTTGGCACTCGCTCGCAGAAGCTTTCGTTGATTACTGCTGCCGACGATGCCCTGAGCGTTCGTGATGTCAGCGAATCGGTCACTCTGCACGACGAACCAACAGCCGTAGCCGACGCTGACCAGATGGTGATTGAAGACCTTGAGGTTCTGATTCGGGCGATGCCGGCCAACCTGCTGAGCGGTGAGGTCGGCTACGACGGCACCACGATGCGGGCCAAGGGTGTGTATCTCGATGAGACGGCGAAGTCGGCGTTCGAAGCGGTGGCCAAAGGCGTCGGTGTCACGCCGACCCTTACCCCGCGTCCCGATGTGGGCCAGCCGGAAGCAGCGAGTATGCAACAGCAACTCAACGACTACGTGGCAGCAAATCCCTTCTTGTTCATCAGCAACAAGCCCGACTTGCTCCCCGGCAGCGCAGCGCTTCTCGATCGCGTTGCCGAGATCGTGAAAGAGTTCAAGGGCACCTTTATCGAGGTGCAAGGTCATACCGATAACGAAGGCGATGCCATTCGTAACCTCAATCTCAGTCAGGCTCGAGCAGATGTCATCGTGTACGAACTGGTCAAGCGCGGAATACCGCCTGAGCAGTTGTTCGCGAGGGGCTATGGCGAGACCAGGCCCAAGGTTCCGAACGACACCGCTGCCAACCGAGCAATCAACCGTCGGGTCGAGTTCATTGTCACCACAGGCTGACCGGCTCGGCTATCAACAATCGACCATGAACAATCGCTGATGAACAGTCGCCGATTCAATGAAAGGAACACAACGACATGCTGTACACGCTCGGAATAGTTTTCGTGTGGTTCGTGCTCGCATTCGTGTTGGGTGCCATAGTCGGTTGGTTCGTGCACCGCGTGGTTCGCCGTTCGTCGGATCCGCGCAGCCCCAAGGCAAGTGCTCCACGAAAAGAGGCCAGCGACGAATCGGCCACTTCGTCAGCCAGCATGCAGGCCCTGCGAGCCGAGTTGAAAGAACTGAAGAGCCGAGTCGTGGCGCTGGAGCCTGTCGAGTTCGAGCGAGACCGACTCCGTCGCGAACTTGCTGAGTTGCGAGCTATTCGCGCCTCCGAACTCAAGGTCGCGGTGAGCAAGCCGATCCAGACTCCGCCGCCCCCCGACGATGTCAGCGCGTTGCGCAACGAGCGCGATCAGTTACGGTCGTTGTTGGGTCGCCGCGAGGCCACCATCGGCATTCAGGCCGCAACAATCGATCGCCTGCAAAGTCATGTTGACTCCGAGTCGCAAGCCGCTCCACGACCACCCGACGTTGAGATTGGCCGCGCAATGATCGGTAGGGCGATCGAGCTCGATGACCTCACCGTGGTGGTCGGCATCGATGCCGGCATCGCTGCTTTGTGCCACCAACACGAGATCACCACGTGGTGGGGCTTGGCCAACACCGACGTTCGTGTGCTGCGCGGCATGCTCGAAGCGGCTGGCCACAGCGTGAAGCAGTACGACCCCATTTCCTGGCCACAGCAGGCGCGGTTGTTAGCTCACGGAAGTTGGGAGCAATTCGTGAACCTCACCAACCGTTTGCCTCGGGTTCGCTGACCTCAGAACAACGCGCAGAGTTCGTGGCCTAGCGGTCTACGATTGCACCCATGTCAAAGCCTGTAGGTCCCTATACCCCTGTTGTTCGTGCTGGCGATTGGATCATCGTGTCCGGTCAACTCGGTCTTGTCGACGGCGCCATTGTCGCCGGCGGCGTGGCAGCCCAGACAGCCCAAGCTGTTGTGAACCTGAAGGCGCAGTTGGCTTCGATGGGAGCGTCGCTCAGCGACATCGCCAAGACAACGTGCTTCCTTACCGATATGGATACGTTCCCCACCTTCAATGAGGCCTACGTGGCAGGTTTCGGCGACAGCCGTCCGGCCCGCAGCACCATTGGCGTGGCAGCACTTCCAATGGGCGGCAACGTCGAGATCGAGGCGTGGGCATACAAGCCTTTGTGAGTCGTAGCAGTGAGTGATCTCACCGCGTCGAAGCACGTGGCAGACAACCTTCAGCGGTGCTCGTGGTCGCTTGGTGGTGCCGAGATGCAGCTCTATCACGACACCGTGTGGGGTGTTCCGCAGTTCGACTCGCGCATGCTGTTCGAGTTCATCACCCTCGAGGGCGCGCAGGCTGGTCTCAGTTGGCGCACGATCTTGCTGAAGCGCGATGGGTATCGCAACGCGTTCGCGCACTTCGATGTCGACAAAGTCGCTGCATTCACCGACGACGACGTGGCGCGTCTGATGCTCGACGCGTCCATCGTGCGCAACCGCGGCAAGATCTCAAGCACTGTCAACAATGCGCGGCTGTGGCGCGAGCTGCCCGATCCGGTGGGCCTGGTGTGGAGTTTTGTCGACGGCCGACCGCAGCAGAACAACCTCACCTCGATGAGCGACGTGCCGGCGTCTACCGCCGCCAGCGACCGAATGAGCAAGGAGCTCAAGCGGCTGGGGTTTCGTTTTGTGGGTTCGACCATCTGTTACGCGTATATGCAGGCGTGCGGAATGGTCAACGATCATCTCGTCTCGTGTTTCCGTCATAGCGAGTGCGCCGCGTTAGGCTGACCAACGTGCCTGGAGCTATCGCCATTCTTGTTCTGCTGCTTGTGCTTCCCGTAGTGGTGTGCATGTCGTTCGCCGCTATTGCAGCGGCCCTTGGCCATCTGCTGTACAAAGACGGCGAAGTTCGCAACGCAGATAGTGAACTGCTCGATCTCAACGTCTAGTGCATCAGCACGACGCCGCGACCGAGGAACTCACTGACGCCATCGTTCGTTACGCGGTTGCTCGCGTTCGACTTGACCCGCCGCTCGATCACGCTGCCAGTGCCGCCGAATTGCTAGCGCAAACAGGCAGCACGATTACCGAAGATGGTCTCGGTGGCATCGAAGCCCTGAGGCTGTTTCGTGAGGTTCTCGCACCGGCCACGATCAGCGTTGATCACCCAAAGTTCTTGTCGTTCGTGCCGGCCGCTCCCACCGAGGCCTCGATCTTGTTCGATCTGGTGGTTGGCGCCAGCAGCATCTATGCGGGCTCGTGGATGGAAGGCGCTGGCGCAGTGTTCGCCGAGAACCAAGCGCTGCGTTGGTTGGCCGACCTTGCCGGGCTTCCCGCCGCTGCGGGTGGCGTGTTTGTGAGCGGTGGCACCAACGGCAATTTGTCTGCGCTGATCGCTGCTCGTCACCACTGGCGCCAGAACTCGATGGGTAGCAATGATCGTGCTCGCGGACTCATCGTCACGTCGGGTGGTGCGCACTCGTCGATTGCTTCGGCGGCGCGAGCGATGGATGCCGACGTGTTGGTTGTTGCCACTCGGGACCCCGGGCGTCTTGATGGTGCCTCGCTCGAGGCGTGCATCAACACAATGAGCTATCACGATCGTTCTCGCGTCTTCGCAATTGTGGCCACTAGTGGCACCACGAACGCTGGCATCATCGACGATCTCGAAGGCGCCGGACGCGTGGCCAACGAGATGGGCGCGTGGTTCCATGTCGACGGTGCCTACGGCGCAGCGGCATTGTGTTCACCGACGCAACGCCCCAAGTTCGCTGGCATCGAGCGATGCGACAGCTTCATTGTCGATCCGCACAAGTGGTTGTTTGCGCCGTTCGATTGTTGTGCGTTGCTGTATCGCGATCCTGCTGTTGCGCGGGCTGCGCACACTCAGCACGCCGGCTATCTCGATGTGTTGCACGAATCTGCTGCAGCCGATGTTGAGTGGAACCCCAGCGACTACGCGCATCACCTCAGTCGTCGTGCGCGGGGCTTGCCATTTTGGTTCAGCCTTGCCACTCACGGCACGCGCCGGTACGCCGAGGCGATCGATCTCACCATGAAGCTCACTGCCGATGTGGCTGGGTTGATACGTGAGGCACCCCACGTCGAACTCTTGCTCGATCCAGAACTCTCGATTGTGTTGTTCCGTCGCAACGGTTGGGGCCCAGCCCAGTATCAGGCGTGGAGCTCGCGTGAGCTGATGAGCGGTCATGCTTTCGTGGTGCCCACCGTGTGGTTGGGTGAGACCGTTCTCAGACTCTGCTTTGTAAATCCGTTGACCACCCTCAATGAAGTGAGTGACATCTTGGACTCGTTGTTGTGAACGCCGATCTTGTTATTAGCAATGCACTGCTCGTTGCCACCGTCGACGCAAACCGTCGCGAGCTGCCGGGTGGTTGGGTCGCGATTCGCGATGGGATCATCGTTGGGGTTGGCTCCTCATCAGACCCGTGCCCACCGGCCGATCGGGTCATTGACGCAACCGATTGCTTGGTCACGCCGGGTCTCGTGAACACCCACCATCACCTGTACCAAAACCTCACTCGCGCGTATCCGCCGATGACCAATGCGCCGTTGTTTGGATGGCTCAAAGAGCTGTATCCGCTGTGGGCTGGCATCGATGAGGAAGCCGTGTTCACATCGGCGTGGGTTGGACTCGCCGAACTCGCGCTTGGCGGGTGCACCACCTCAACCGACCATCTGTACTTGCACCCGCGCGGAGCCGGCGATCTTCTTGCCGCCGAAATTGCCGCTGCGGTAGATCTCGGGATGCGCTTTCATCCCACCCGCGGCTCGATGTCGTTGTCCGAGAAAGATGGTGGTTTGCCGCCCGACATCGTTGTGCAAGACGACGACGAAATCTTGGCCCAGAGCGAAGTCGCCGTTCAGCGTTTCCACGATCGCAGCCATGGGGCAATGGTGCGCGTGGCTCTGGCGCCGTGCTCGCCGTTCAGCGTTACTGAGCAGTTGATGGTGCGCTCTGCCGAACTCGCAGAGCGACTCGATGTGCGGCTGCACACCCACTTCGCCGAGAACTCTGAAGACGACGCCTTCTCGTTGGCCACATTTGGCTGCCGGCCAATGGAGTATCTCGAGCGCACTGGCTGGTGCGGCCCGCGTACTTGGGTGGCGCATTGCGTGATGCCGAACCACGACGAGATACATCGGCTTGGCGCCGCGGGCGTCAGCGCTGCGCATTGCCCGAGCAGCAACATGATTCTTTCGTCGGGCATTGCGCCGGTCGTCGATCTGCGCGCCGCTGGGGTGCATGTGGGCCTGGGCGTCGATGGGTCATCATCGGCCGACTCGGCCTCGATGTGGCTTGAGGCGCGCACCGCCATGCTGCTTGCGAAGCTGCGCGATGGCGCTCACGCGGGTCACGCTCGTATGGCGCTTGAGATTGCCACCGAAGGCGGTGCCGGATGCCTTGGCCGCATTGGCGAGATCGGCACACTGGCCGTCGGTGCCGTTGGCGACGTAGCGGTGTGGTCGCTGACCGGACCTGCTTTTGCGGGTGCCATTGCTGATCCGATCGAGGCGTGGTTGCGCTGCGGCCCATTGTCGGCGCGAGACACGATCGTTCATGGACGCTCCATCGTGAGCAATGGCTCGCTGGTCAGTTCGCATGTCGACGAGCACCTGCGCACGCATCGTCACATCGCTGCGAGAATCCAAAAGGCTGACTGAATTAAGTACCAAGGTCACTGTCGTTTCAGGGCTGTGCGCGCTGCAAGCGAGACATACTGAAAAGATGTTGATGAGCCGCCGGACCATGTTGACCGCACTTGCGGCCTCGACAGTGGGTGCGTACGGCGCTCGTCCGGCTCTGGCGCTACCGCTGCTTCCTCCTCGGCCGCCGAAGTCGTTTGTGATGATTGGCGACAGCATCACCGCCGGTGCACAGCGCACCGTGACCGCACTGATGAGTCGGTCAGGATTTTCATCGGTCATCGTCAACGGTCAGAACAGTCGGCGCATCGATGTTGGCAATCGCAAGCGCGGGTTGGTTGCTGGCACCGAAGTGGCGAGCTACGTAGCCGCTTCGCATCCATCGCCTTTGGTGTGGGTTATTGCTCTCGGCACCAACGATGCCGGTATCTACCGCGATGGGGCGGCCTACGCAGATCTCATCGAGCACATGTTGTCGGTTGTTCCGTCCACTGCTCCGCTTGCGTGGATCAACACCTATCGCCGTGATCAATTGCGGTCGTGTGAGATCCTCAATGTTGCTCTCAACGACGTGCTTGCCAAGCGACGCAACTCAGCCGTGGGCAATTGGTTTGAGCAGTGCGCATTGCCCGAATCGAGATTGCTGAGTAGCGATGGCGTGCATCCGAATCCTCGTGGCGTGTTGGCCTTTGCCGACACGGTGGCGTCGGCTGTAGCCGTGTTGAGGCCGCGGCGAGAGCGCTAGCCCCAGCGTGTCTGGCCGAAGCGGTAGCCCACGCTGCGTACGGTCTGGATCAGGTTCTGATGCTCTTCGCCGAGCTTGGCGCGCAGTCGGCGGATGTGCACATCTACTGTGCGGGCGCCGCCGTAGTACTCGTAACCCCACACTCGGCTCAGCAGAACTTCGCGCGTGAACACGCGGCCAGGGTTCTGGGCGAGGAACTTCAACAGCTCGTACTCCATGTAGGTGAGGTCGAGCGGCTTGCCCTCGATGGCGGCTTGGTAGGTCTCGACATTCAGCGCAAGCCCGCTGTACTCGACCAGATCTGACCGCATCTCGGAGCTGGCGCCGCTGTTGTTTTTGCGCAGCATGTGCCGCAGGCGGGCCTCGAGCTCGATGGGGTGAAAGGGGGTGAGGCAGAAGTCGTCGAACAGGTCGTCGCGCATGTTGAGGTCGGCGAGTTGGCCGCCGCTGAGCAGCACCAACAACGGAGCAACGGGATTGTCTCGCTTACGCAGCGCGCGGCACAGTGCCCACGCGGTTTCTGGATCGACATCGCAGGCGACCACGGCGCCAGCCCAACCGCCGGCAGGTTCGTGGCGGGTCACGTCGTCGGCGCCGGAAACGGCTTTCCACTTGTATCCGCCGAGGTCGAGCGTGCGCACGAGATCGGTGGGCGGTGGGTCACCGAAGATGGCCAGTAGTTCGGCCGACTCGCTCACAGCGACCTCAGATACCGATCGTGCTCAAACGCGCTCACGTGCGCTTTGTACGAGCGCCATTCGTTGCGCTTGTTACGCAGGAACCATTCGAAGATGTGATCGCCGAGAGCTTCTTTGACGAGCTCAGATGTCTCCATCACTTTCAGCGCGTCGCCGAGCGACGAAGGGATCTGGTCGATGCCCAAACTGGCGAGTTGGGCGTCGTCGAGTTGGAACAAGTTTGCGTCGGCTTCGGCGGGAAGTTCGTAACCGTCGCGAATGCCGCGCATGCCTGCGGCCAAAATCACGCTGAACGCGAGATAGGGGTTACATGCCGGATCGGGTGAGCGGTACTCGATGCGCGTGGCCATCGGGTTGCCCTTCTTCGGAATGGGCACTCGGATCAGACCGCTGCGGTTGTTGCGAGCCCAACTGATGTGCACTGGTGCTTCGAAGCCGGGCACGAGTCGCTTGTAGCTGTTGACCGTTTGGTTGGTGACCGCAGTGATCTCGGCGGCGTGACGCAAGAGGCCGGCCATGAATTGCTTGGCGATGGGCGACAGGTTGTAGGCATCGTCGGGCGAATAGAACGCGTTCTCTTCGCCGCTGAACAGTGATAGGTGAACGTGCATGCCAGAACCCTGCACACCCTCGAGTGGCTTGGGCATGAACGAAGCGTGCACGCCTTGGCTCGCAGCCACTTCTTTCACCACAAGACGGAAGGTCATGATCGAGTCGGCCATGCTGAGGCCATCGTTGTGGCGCAGGTCGATCTCGTGCTGGCTCGGAGCATCTTCGTGGAAGCTGTACTCGACCGGGATGCCCATGGCCTCGAGCGTGCGGATGGTCTGCTTGCGCATCGAGCCTGAAATGTCGCTCGTGGTGAGATCGAAGAAGCCGGCCTCGTCGAGTGGCTCGGGGGCCTGACCGCGCTGGGGGGGAGCGAAGTAGAAGTACTCAACGTCGGGTGCGACGAAGAAAGTGAGGCCTAGCGCCCGGGCAGCGGCAAGGTTGCGCTTGAGTACCTGACGTGGATCTCCCTCGAACGGAGTGCCATCGAGATTGTGGATGTCGCAGAACACCCGCGCCTCGGGGGTCTTGGTGTCTCCCCAGGGCAACACCTCGAAGGTGTTGGCGTCGGGAATCGCGAGCACATCGCTTTCTTGCACACGACTGAAACCGTCGATGGACGAACCGTCGAAGGTCATGCCGTCCTCGAGAGCATTCTCGAGTTCGACCGGGCTGATCGCGAAACTCTTCAGGTTGCCCAGCACATCGGTGAACCACAGGCGCACCAATCGGACGCCGCGTTCTTCGACGGTGTGCAGGACGTAGTTGCGCTGTTCTTCGTTCATGGCTGAGCCTCTCTCGAAAAAGCGTCAGGGGCCGGACATTCGGCCCGGCCCCTGACGATACTGCTTACGATTGAAACGGAATCAGGCTGCGCCGCAGACCGTTTCAAGGATGAGCCGGGTGACCGTGTATGGGTCGACGTTGGCGTTTGGACGACGATCTTCGGCGTAGCCCTTGCCTTCCTTGGCAACCTGCCATGGAATGCGCACCGATGCGCCACGGTTGCTGACGCCAAAGCTGAACTTGTTCCACGGTGCGGTCTCGTGCTTGCCGGTGAGGCGGCTCTCGATGTCGTGGCCGTAGTTCTTGACGTGAGCCTCAACGCGCTTGCTGAGAGCATGACAGGCCTTCTCGATGGCCTTGTAGTCCTCGCGCATTGCCTTGGTGCTGAAGTTGGTGTGGGCGCCTGCGCCGTTCCAGTCGCCAGCGGCTGGCTTGGCATCGAAGCTGATGACTACGTCGTAGTCCTCAGCGATGCGGTGCAACAGCCAACGGGCTACGTGCATGTGATCGCTGACGGTGAGGGCGTCGGCTGCGCCGATTTGGAACTCCCACTGGCCGGGCATGACTTCGGCGTTTGTGCCTTCGATCATCAAGCCGGCATCGAGGCACGCCTGAGTGTGCTCTTCGATGATCTCGCGACCCACAACACGTCCGGCGCCAACGCCGCAGTAGTACGGGCCCTGAGGGGCAGGGAAGCCATTGGTTGGGAAGCCCAACGGAGTGCCATCAAGCTTGAGCATGGTGTATTCCTGCTCGATGCCGTAGATCATCTCTTGCTTGGCGTACTTCTTGGCAGCCTTCTCGCAGGTGGCGCGAGTGTTGGTTGGGTGCGGCTTCATGTCGGCCGCCGACAACACGTCGCACAGCACCAAGATGTTGGTGCCGCCACGGATTGGGTCTGGACATGAGAACACTGGACGCAACACGCAGTCGCTGCTCTCGCCGCCGGCCTGGTTGGTGGACGAACCGTCGAAGCCCCAGATTGGCGGGGTGGTGACGGAGTCCTTGAGAATCTTGGTCTTCGAACGGAGCAACGCAGTTGGCTCGGTTCCGTCGATCCAGATGTATTCAGCTTGATAGGCCACTGGTGGTCCTTCCGAAATGGAAATGTAGAGGGCCCGGTGAGTGTGCCGGTCGGGGGTTTCGACCCCGTTGCCCGTTTGTGAACGCTGTGTGAACTCGCCCGGCGTCGTTGCCGTGCAGGTTTGGTCACTTTATCGAACGCAGGTCAATGGCGGAAAGTCCTGAGAAACGCAGTGGTATGGTCAGCGCCGAATGTCTGCCAGTAATCGCCGCCCGAGCCGTCGAGTTGTCGTCATTGCCGCGGTCGTGATGCTGGCTCTGGTTGTTGGCGTAGTAATTCGGCTCGGCCGAAGCAACACCACTCCGGTAGTTGCCATCAACCACGGCACCGGCAAGAACGACTTGGTCGTGAGCATTGGGTTTGCGGGGGGCTTTGTGTCGCCAGGCTCGGCCTTCGCGTCAGCGCCCACGTTGCTCATCAGCGGAGATGGACGGCTGATTGCCCCGGGTGCCCAGACCCAACAGTTCCCCGGCCCGCTGCTGGCGCCGCTGTTCGAGCGCACCATCACCGAGGCAGCAATTCAGAAGATTCTGAACTTCGCCGATGCGTCGCAGTTGCTCCATAAGCCGCCGGTGTATGTGGCCGAGCTCAATATTGCTGACGCGCCCAACACGGTGGTGGTGCTGTCCGCAAACGGGCAGACCTACACGCATTCGGCGTATGCACTTGGTTCCGATACGCCCGCGCAGACTCCGGCGCGCCAGTCGTTGGCCGATTTCGTAGCGGCGCTGGGCGACATCAGCAAATACGTCGGTGCCCGCAACTTGGGTAGCGAGACACCGTTCGTTGCTACGCAATATCGCGTGCAGGCTCGCAAGATCTCAGCCGCCGATATTGCCGCCATTGCTCCGAAACCCAACACGGTGGCGTGGCCCGCGGCGGCCGGTGTGTCGCTTGCTTCGGCAGGTCAGTGCGTCGTGGTTCAGGCAGCCGATGTGCAGGCCTTGTTTGCCGCCGCCAAGCAGACCACTGTGTTTACCGATCAGGGCGTGTCGTATCAGCTCGCAGTTGCTGCGATGTTGCCGGGCGATACGTGTGGCTCCGCAGAATTGTCAGTGCCCACTACATAACTCCGCCACAGCCCAGCCGCCTGTTTCGGTAGCCTGCCGCTGTGACTCGGCTTCGCATTGCGCTTGCGCAGATAAATCCAACCGTTGGCGATCTGCAGGGCAACCTCGCCAAGATCCTCGATTACTACGATCGGGCCGAGGCCGCGCAGTGCCACATCGTTGCATTCCCTGAGTTGTGCATCACCGGCTACCCGCCCGAAGATCTCGTGTTGAAGCCGCGATTCGTCAGCGACAACAAAGAGGTGTTGGCTGCCATTGCCGCGCGAACCGGTAACTGCGTTGCCGTTGTTGGCTTCGTCGAGAGCGATCGCGACCTGTACAACGCCGCTGCGGTGTGCGCTGGCGGCGAGATCAAAGGCACGTATCGCAAACGGCTGCTGCCCAACTACGGCGTGTTCGACGAGGCTCGCTACTTCACTCCCGGCGATGAAAGCGACCAACTCGAGCTGTATGTCATCGGTGGCGTCAAGGTTGGCGTCAGCATCTGTGAAGACATCTGGAGCCCCGTAGGCCCGCTCGCCGCGCAGGCGGCCGGTGGTGCCGAGCTCAACATCAACATCAACGGCTCGCCATATCACCGCGGCAAGGTCGAGAGCCGCGAGAGCATGCTGTCCACTCGCGCTGCCGACGCCAGCTGCGCATTGGTCTACGTGAACCAAGTGTGCGGTCAAGACGAGTTGGTATTCGACGGCGCCTCAATGGTGTTCGACGCCGACGGCAATCTGCTGGCGCGCGCTGCTCAGTTCGAAGAAGAACTGCTCATTACCGACATCGATATTGCGCCGGTGTTCCGCAAGCGCTTGCTCGATCCTCGAGGCCGGGTTACCGACACTCTGTTGCCAACGGTGTTCATCAGCAATGAGTCCGGGGCTCAACTCCACGAGTCCCCAGCTCGCCTCGCGCCGTTGCTCGACCCTGTTGCCGAGATGTATCAGGCGCTCGTGCTCGGCACGCGTGACTATGTGCACAAGAACAAGTTCACCGATGTGGTCATTGGTTTGTCGGGTGGCATCGACTCGTCCATCGTTGCCTGTGCGGCAGTCGATGCCTTGGGCGCCGATCATGTGCATGGTGTCTCCATGCCGTCGCGCTACAGCAGCGACGGCTCAAAGACCGACGCCAAAGCATTGGCCGACAACCTCGGAATCGATTACCGCACAGTGGCCATCGAGCCTGCCTTCAGCGCCTATCTCGAGATGCTTGCTCCGTCGTTTGCTGATCGCGAGCCCGATCTCACCGAAGAGAATCTGCAGAGCCGTGTGCGTGGCACCACCCTGATGGCGCTCTCGAACAAGTTCGGATGGATGGTGCTGACCACCGGCAACAAGAGCGAGATGGCCGTTGGGTACTTCACTATTTACGGCGACAGCGTGGGCGGCTATGCGGTCATCAAAGACGTCTTCAAGACAAGCGTGTACGACCTGTGCCGCTACGTGAATCAGCGCGCCGGTCACGAGATCATCCCCGAGGATGTCATCACTAAACCGCCGTCGGCCGAGCTACGTCCCGATCAGCGCGACGACCAGTCGCTTCCCCCATACGAAGTACTCGACCCGATTCTTGAGATGTATATCGAGGAGGATCGCATCGCCACCGAGATCATTGCGGCGGGTCACGACGAAGCCATGGTGCGACGCATCACCCGCCTTGTCGACACCAACGAATACAAGCGGCGTCAGTGTCCTCCGGGGGTACGGGTGAGTATCAAGGCGTTCGGCAAAGATCGCCGACTGCCGATTACAACCACGTACCGAGGCTGACCCGATAACGCCATTGGCTCAACACGGTGATGGCCGCGCAACACGCGCCAAGTGCTGCCGGAAGCCACATGCCGTGCGCCGCAAACGCGGCGGTGGCCGGAGCCGACATCAATGCTCTGCCCAAGGTGCCGCCGGCAATCACGAAGCCGATTCCCATCGACGGATGCTCAGGCACCAGGTGGCTGGCTAAGGGCAACGCCGAGACGATTGCGAACTCGAACGATCCGATGTACAACGCCAAGATTGGCAACGCGATGTACACGTGGCTTTGGGTGACTGCGAGCGCAATGCCAAATGGAATGATCAGCGCCGCGCCAGAGATGGCCGAGCGTTGCTTGCCCCAGAGATCTGAGAAACGAATCATCGACGAAGTGGCGACGAGTTCTATGGCGCCAAACCCGAAGATAACCATGGCGATGTTGGTGTCGTTGAAACCAAAGTTGTCCTTCAGCCACTTGCCGAACGTGACGTACACACTTTGCGCAGAAGCGGTAAGGGCAATCATCCCGACGATGACCCACCAGCCTTTGCCGAGCCGGGGCTTCACGTGATCAGCCGTTCGTGGTACTCGTACCGGAGCTACTTCATCGGGCAGGCGCTGACGCAAGAAGGCCGAGCAGCAAATGATTGCAACCGCGGCAACTGCGTAACCCCATCGCCATGATGTGACACCGGTGACGAGTCCCATGATGACGACGCCGATGAACAGGCTGCCAGCCCATGCAGTTTCGGTGAGGCCAACGACTCGGCCGCGTTGCTCATACGCAACGCGATCAGAAATCCACGAAATGACTCCGACGTCGAACACGATCTTGGCCATCGTGAGGAGCGCGAGGCACACTCCCAACTGGTAGACATTTCGGCTTGCAGCGCAACCGGTGACTGCTACCGAGAGCACCAGCAAGCCACTGCAGATGCTGGTGCGTCGTGAGGCCCGGATGGCGATGCGCCCCAGTATTGGAGCGCCGAGTCCGCCGAGTTCGCCCACGGCGAGGGCAGCTCCCACGGCCGGCAGGGAGGCGTGCATATTGCCTGAGATCGTGGCGAGGAAGGGCGGCGCGAATCGATACGCGCTGTTGGCACCAATCTTGGCGATGGTGAGCGGAGTGATTGCCCGGCGCACAGCGGGCGCATATGAGGTATCGAGGCGGGCGGACAACACGGGTGGTCACAGTATCCACATTGAGGGTCGAACGAGTCCGTTAGGCGTTGTGTGTGCATGCGCAGTCGTGTCGCGGTGTCATGGCTTCCGACCGATAACCTGTCCAACCCGTGGCCCTGATTGTTCAAAAGTTTGGCGGTACTTCGGTAGCCGACCCCGATCGCATGCGTGCGGTTGCCGAACATGTCGCGTTCACCAAGCGTCACGGCAACGATGTCGTTGTCGTTGTAAGCGCGATGGGCAAGACCACCGACAACCTCATTGCATTGGCCTCGCAGGTTTCCAATACTCGCTCGGGTCGCGAGATGGACATGTTGCTCACCACGGGCGAACGCATGTCTGCCGCATTGGTCTGTATGGCCATCAGCGATCTCGGCATCGATGCGGTCAGCTTCACCGGTAGCCAAGTGGGCATCATCACCGATAACAAGCACGGCAAGGCCAAGATCACTGAGGTCAAGGGTGACCGTGTGCGCGAGGCGTTAGCTCAGGGCAAGGTGTGTGTTGTCGCTGGCTTCCAAGGTGTGAGCAACGAGAACGAAATCACCACGCTTGGTCGTGGTGCCAGCGATCTCACTGCATCAGCACTTGCGCAGGCACTCAACGCCGATGCCTGCGAGATCTACACCGATGTCACCGGCGTGTTCACCGCCGACCCACGTATCGTGCCGCAAGCCCGCAAGTTGGCGCACGTCAACTTCGACGAAATGCTCGAGATGGCGGGTGCCGGCAGCAAAGTGCTCGCACTGCGCAGCGTCGAGTTTGCTCGTAATCACAATGTTCCCCTCCATGTCCGTTCGAGCTTCACTTGGGAGCCGGGCACATGGGTGAGCTCGAAGGAGCCAGGCATGGAAGAGCCCATCGTTTCGGGTGTTGTCACCGACACCAGCGAAGCCAAGGTCACCGTTATTGGTGTGCCCGACCGTCCCGGTATCTCAGCGGCGTTGTTTGAGCCGCTCGCTGACGCCAACGTGAACGTCGACATGATCGTGCAGAACACCTCGAAAGAGGGAACCACCGACATCAGCTTCACGATGCCGAAGGCCGACATGGCCGTGGCCGAGCAGATCGTTGCCCGTGTCGCAGCCGAGATCGGTGCGGTTGGGGTGAACCACAACGCAAGCATCTCCAAGATCAGCCTCGTTGGTGCCGGCATGAAGACCAGCCCTGGCATCGCTGCCAAGATGTTCCGGGTGTTGGCCGACAACGGCGTGAACATCGAGATGATCTCTACGTCCACCATCCGCATCAGCGTGGTGTGTTCGGCAGCCGATCTCGAAACGGCTGCCCGCTGTTTGCACACGGCGTTTGGTCTCGACAGTGGCCAGGCCTACGCAGCGCCACTTCCCGAGCGCAAGTGAGTCGTCGTCCCCAACTTGTCCCTTGGCGCACAGCTGGTCGCGTCAGCGAAGGCCAGAAATCTGCCGACGATGTCGTGCGCGAAATTGGTTGGGTATTCAATAACGAAACCGGCGAGACCCTCGATCTTGCTGAGTTCACCAATACTGGCGACCACGAAATTTTCGCGTACCTCGAGGCCTTTCGACTTCGCACCGACGATCTGCCCAAGCAGACCATCGTCGAGATCGGCTCGGGCATTGGCCGCATGACCGCTGGTTTCAGCCGGGCCTTTGCGCAAGTGATTGCCTGCGATCTCGATGCCGCCTTTCTCGAGCGTTGTCGACAAACAGTTGCGCAGTTCGGCGAGGTGTCGCGGTTGCGCACCTGTCATGTTGCCGATGGGCGCACATTGGCCATCTCCGATGGCGAGGCCGATATTGCCTTCAGCTACATCACGTTGCAGCACTGGCAGGACGACGACGCGTTGTCGTTGGTTACCGAGGCAGCCCGGGTGACCAAGCCGGGCGGACACGTTGCGCTCAACTTCCGCACATGGCAACCCATCGATCTGGCGTTGTGGCCGTTGGGCAAGTTGATGCGAGCACTGTGGCGCTTGCCGCGCGTTGGCCCGTGGCTTGCCCGTCGTCGAATGGCTTCACGATTGGGTTGGCAGGCCAACCGTTTGTCACCCGACGAGGTCTCACGCCACCTCGCTGACCTGCCCTACAAGTTTGCAACCCGGGTGATTTACCACTCGCCGCATCGTCGCCTCAAGGCTCGCACGGATGCCGAATTGCGCACATTCGAGGGCGTGAACCGCAGCCACTGGTGGCTCATTGCGGAACGTTCGTAGCGCTATCGGCGCTGCTTGGAGCACTAATTCCCAATCGATCTGGCGCACTTTGGCGTTAGCCTCGGTCGCATGAAAATTGGCGTGGTGGGAGCAACAGGTCAGGTTGGCAGCGTCATGCGCGCCATCCTCGCCGAACGGAATTTTCCGGTCAGCGACATTCGTTTCTTTGCGTCGTCGCGTTCGGCCGGCACCACCTTGCCGTGGGGCGATCGCCAGATCACGGTCGAGGACGCTGAGACCGCCGATCCATCAGGCCTCGACATCGCCCTGTTCAGCAGTGGCGCTTCGTCGTCTCGCGAGCTGGCACCGCGTTTTGCGGCCGCTGGCGTGATGGTCATCGACAACTCGTCGGCGTGGCGCATGGACCCCGAGGTTCCGCTCATTGTCAGCGAGGTCAATCCCGGCGAAATCGCCAATGCCCGCAAGCGCATCATCGCCAACCCCAACTGCACCACCATGGCGGCCATGCCCGTGCTCAAGCCATTGCACGACGAGGCCGGCCTTGTGCGCCTCATTGTCAGTACGTATCAGGCCGTCAGCGGCGGCGGTCTCGCCGGTGTCGACGAACTCGATAAGCAGGCGCGCCAAGTGGCCGATCACGCCCGCGACTTCACGTATCACGGCGATGCGGTTGCGATGCCTACGCCAACCAAGTTCACCAAGCCCATCGCCTTCAACGTGTTGCCCTTTGCTGGCAAGTACGTAGACGATGGCTCGTTCGAGACCGACGAAGAGCAAAAGCTGCGCTTTGAGAGCCGCAAGATCTTGTCGATTCCCGAGTTGCGTGTCAGTGGCACGTGCGTGCGCGTGCCGGTCTTCACTGGCCATTCGCTCAGCATCAACGCCGAGTTCGAGCGTCCCATCAGTGTTGCCCGTGCCCTCGAACTGCTCTGCGCCGCGCCGGGTGTCGAGTTGCTCGATGTGCCTACACCGCTCGAGGCTGCGGGCGCTGACCCAAGCTTCGTGGGCCGTGTGCGCTCCGATTCATCGGTCGATGGCGGCCGTGGCTTGGTGCTGTTCGTGAGCAACGACAACCTGCGCAAGGGCGCTGCCCTCAACGCCGTGCAAATCGCCGAACTCTTCCTCTAACCCGCGCCCGGTATCGCCGCGCCGCCCTCCAACGTCTCGCGTTCCCGAGTTCCCCGCGTTCCCGCGCCCGACGCGACCGACCCGTCCGACGATTTGTTGAAGACTTTTGGTCAACCCCCAACCTGTTGTCTTCAACAAACTCTTTGTTGAAGGAAAGTGGTGAGTCGCCGGGTGACTTTGGTTGAGGATGAAGGCGGGCTGCCGATGTCAGCTGCAGGCGCAGGGCATTGCGGTGCACCGAGGGCATCCGGACGCGTAACGCTGAACGGCAACGGTGAGGTCGATGTTCATCTGGTTCGCCAGCGATGCCACCCAGGCCAGCACGTCGCCGAACTCGTGCTGTTGTTGCTCGACGGTTCCCTTGCGCACGGCCTGAGCTAACTCACCGAGTTCTTCACAAAGCCAGGCCACAGTGCTGGGGATGCCCCGGGCGCGGTCGCGGTCGCCGTAGGTGCGTTCGATCACATCTTGAAGGTGAGCCAGATCCATGTCACGAACTTAGGGTTCGTGAGAACGAAGCGCAGGGATTGCTCGACCTGCAAACAATGGTCGGGGTGGGGAGATTTGAACTCCCGGCCTCCACGTCCCGAACGTGGCGCGCTACCAAGCTGCGCTACACCCCGCAGGTGCCCGACGATGTTATCCGGCGGTGACTGGCTCTTCCTCAACCGTGTCGGCCTGCGCTTCGGCGGTTTCGTCGTCTTCGTCGTCGGTGTCATCGAGCGCCGCGGTGAGCGCACAGGCCACGCCACGCTTGATCGAAAGCGCATCGAGTGGCTTCACGATCCACGAGTCGGCACCGCTGCGTCGAGCGAGGAAGATGTCGGCTTGGCGGTCGAGCACCATCAAGATGGGAACCCGTGGCATGGCGCCGGAGCTTTCGTCGTGACGCAAGTTCATGGCCACAGCCATGCCTCCCATCGAGCCGCTCTGCAGATCGAGGATGGCGATGTCGGGCGTTCGGGCCATGACGACATCGGTGACGTCGCGACCATTGCGACACACGGTGAAACTGGTTTCTGGCCCGCTCAGAGCGGCGACGATTTCGTCGACCACCCATTGGGCGTCGGTAGCGACCAAGACATGCACAAGAAGAACTTAGCCGCCCGAAGGCCAAACCTTGAAGAGATGCCCCGCGATCTCGCGAAGTCCGCCGAGATCGTGCACGTCGTCGGCCAGCAGTGGCACCCGATGGATAGCCGTATCGCCGGTGTCTGCAATGAGTGGAGCAATGACCCCTTCTTCGGCGTCGGCAAGGGCGCGTAGCTCGGCGAGGTTGCGCCACAAGCCGGCGAGATCGTTGTCTCCGGCGGATTGGGCTGTTGCGGCGGCGGCCAATGCCTGCTCGGCGGTGGCATCACCAAACCGTGGTTGCAGGCGGTTCACGATGACTGCGGCCACCGACAGTTTCGAATCGGCGAGACGGGCCGCGAAATAGCGGGCCTCTTCGACCGTGTCGTGTCGGGCTGAGGCCACGAGCACATAGTGAGTGATCGACGAGTGCAGGAGCTCGGACACCGCGTCGGCACGATCGCGGAACCCAGTTTCCATGCCCTCAAACGCTTGGAAGAACGCGATGGCATCGGCCAGCACATCGCCACCTACCACTTTGCCGATGCTGCGCAGCACGGGTTGGGCGGCCACGTTGAGCACCTTGAGACCCTTGCGCGCCGGCAGCATGAGCAGCCGGAACAGCCGATGATTGATGAAGCGAGTGAGCGTCGCTGGCGCATCAAGAAAGTCGAGCGCGTTACGGGTGGGCGGTGTGTCGACCACGACAAGATCGAAGCGATGATCGCGGTGCAGTTGGTACAGCTTCTCGGCCGCCATGTATTCCTGGGTGCCCGACAACGCTCCGGCGATGTTGTGATAAAACGCGTTGGCCAAAATGCGCTCGGCGCGTTCGGGCGTCTCGGCGTATTGACGCACGAGACCATCGAATGTGGTGGCGGGGTCGAGCATCATCGCCCACAGTTCGCCGAACGCCTGGGCGTGAGGGCCGAGGTCAAGATGCACGCGCATGGGCTCGTTGCTGAGTCCGTCGGCAAGGCCAAGTGCATCGGCCAAGCGCCGGGCGGGGTCGATGGTGACGACAACAACTCGTTTGCCAAGCGCGGCAGCGTGCATTGCAATGGCCGCCGCAGCGGTGGTCTTACCCACTCCGCCCGAACCACAGCTCACGATGATCTCGGCATCGCGCAGCACGATGTCGAGCGCTGACAACTGCGTGGCGTTCATGATGGAAGCTGCGCAATCTGCTGCATCAACGACTCTGAAAGCACGCTGATATCAGCCGGAGTAAGGCCAGCCACCGCAAGCTGCGGCAGCACAATCTGGGAAAGAGCAAGGTCGGCCGATAACCGATTGAGTTCGTTGCGCTGGCACTGTCGGCGGTGATTGCGATATTCGGCAGCGGCGAGCAGATTGGGGTCGGCAGTAAGCGGGCTGTGGTCGTTGCGGGTCACGGTGATTGGCTCGCCGAGATCGACACCGTTCACGATGACCGGCCCCAACTGCACACCCACGCGCTCTTCAACCGAATACGCCGTCTCGATGAGTTCGTTGATGGGCGTTGTCTCGGGCAACGTAACCAGCAGCACCTGACAGCGGGCTGGGTCTTGGAACATCTCAAGCACTTCTTGCGCCTGAGTATGAATGGGGCCGCCGCGAACCGTGTCGAGCAGGCCGCGGGCGGCAAGTAAGAACGTGATTGCGTGTCCGGCCGCGGGACCATCGACAACGATGAGGTCGTACGCGTTGCTGCGCTCGAGCTGCTTGAGCTTGCCGAGCACCACGATGTCGTCGATGCCGGGCGCGGCAGTGGCCACAACGTCGATGATGCCGCTGGTGGCAAGCCGCTTTGAGACCCGTTGTAAACCGTGCGTGTCGAGGTAGTCGGCGAGCGCTTCAGGGGCAGTGATAGTGAGCACCTCGACAGGGGTGCCGGCGAGGAGATCGTTGAGCACCGGCTTGCCCTCGAGTTCGACAGCGAGGACGCGAAGTCCGGCACCGGCTGCGGCATGAGCCAATACAGCGGTTACGGTTGTCTTTCCCACGCCCCCTTTCCCGGCCACTATGACCAGGCGGGCTGCACCAAAGAACTGCACTGAATCCACACGCCCTCCGGAGGCTCTCTTGCGCAGACTAGCGATCATCGTGTTGGCCACAGCGGCCGGAGTCGGTCTTCTCGCGCCCCCAGCCGGCGCGGCGAGCTCGTCAACGGGTGTTGCGCGTCCCGCCGACGCAGCCTCTAGCGCGCTTGCGCCAGTCGATGTCGTGCAGGTCAGCGGCCTGATCGACGAGATTCTTGTGGACTCGATTACCCAGTCCATCAAGCAGGCCGAGGCCAATGGGTCGCAAGCCCTTATTTTGCAGATCAACTCCGCTGGCGCTGTTGTTTCACGCGATCGCATGACCGTGTTGCTCGAGCGTCTGCACAAGTCGCCGGTTCCTATCGGCATCTGGGTCGGCCCGTCGGGCGCTCATCTCTATGGCTTGCCAGCGCAGTTACTCGCCGCAGCCGACGCCACGGGCATGGCCCCAGGATCCAGCATTGGCAACTACGGCACGCCACTCAACGCCGATGGAGTCACCATCGACTTCGGCGCCGCCACCGACAAACTTCGTAACGGAACCTTGGGTTTCCAAGATGCCCGAACCGCTGGCGCACTGAAGTTGCAGACCACCGACCAAGGTGTGCCTGCGATTAAGAACATGGTGCTGCAGATGGACGGCCTGCAGGCGCGTGGTCGCACGCTGAAGACCATCAGCGAGTCACTCACCGATCAAGGTGGTACTCAGAACAACGCCACGTTGGTGCGTTTCTTCAAGCTCAGTTTGATCAACCAACTCATGCACACGGTCAGCAGCCCAGCGGTTGCCTACCTGCTGTTCATCATCGGTCTGGCACTACTCATCTTCGAGTTCTTCACCGCTGGCATCGGCGTGGCTGGCGTTGTAGGCGCAGCCTGCTTGGTCCTGTCCTGTTACGGCCTCAACGCCTTGCCGCTGCACGGCTGGGCGCTCGCGGCCATTCTCGTGTCGATGGTTGCGTTCGCGATCGACGTTCAAGTGGGCGTGCCGCGCCTGTGGACCGGCGTGGGGCTTGTTCTGTTCATTGGCGGGTCGTTCACGCTGTACCGCGATGTGCTTGGCGCATCGCTTCGGCCGTCATGGATCACGCTCATTGCTGGCATCGGCGGCATCATGCTCACGTTCATCGTGGGTATGCCTTCGATGGTTCGCACCCGTTTCGCGACACCAACGGTGGGCCGAGAATGGATGATCGGCGAGATGGGCACTGCGCTCGCCGACATCAGCCCCGAGGGCATCGCCCAAGTATCGGGCGGTCGCTGGCGCGCTCGTGCCAACCGGGCAACTCCCATCAAGGCTGGCGAATCCCTGCGCGTTATCGCGATCGATGGTGTCACGCTCGAGGTCGAACCCGAAGAAGGCGGCGCCAAGGATTATCGCGAGATGCGCAAGAAGTCAGGCGATGCAACTGATGCACCGGCTGAATCTGCCACCGTCGACTGATCGGCGCTTTAGCGCTCTGCGGTCACAACCCACACGTTGCCCTCGAACGAGACGGCATTGTCAACGAGTCGCTTACTGAACTCGGCGCATATTGCATCTCTTGCGGCAGCAAACGTGGCCTCGTCGACTTGAGCGCGTAGACCCTCGCCAGCTCTGGTGCTCATCGACTGGGTGACTGCGGACTCAAGGCCTAGCCCTGCGCCAAGCACTGTTGGAGCGCTGAAGGGTTCGATCTGCACAGCCGACCATCCTGCTGTGGTGAGGATGGTCTTCAGGCGGTCACGATCGCTGAAGGCGAACGGACCTGGAGCGTTGGCGGGCGGAAGCACCGGCTCTGGTGTGAACGAGCGCATGAGTTCGGCAGGCAGCGACATCCACTCGTTGAGTTCTTCGTGCTGCCAGCACACAAAGGCCAAACGTCCGCCGGCCCGAATATTGCTCGCAAGGTTGGTGAATGCCGCAGTTGGATCCGAGAAGAACATGACTCCGAAGCGCGAGAACATCGCGTCGGCGTCGTGATCGATTGGGGCGATGCGGTCGGTCTGCGCATCGGCCACCACGAACGACATCGTGGGTCGGTCTATCGAGCGTTCGCTTGATGCGGCGATCATCGGGGCCGAGATGTCGGCACCGATCACCCAACCCGTTGGTCCAACTGACTCGGCTATGGCGAGCGTTGTCGTGCCGGTGCCACAGCCAATGTCGAGAATGTGCTCGCCGGGCTGAGCGCGCAGCGCACCGAGCGCGGCATTTCCAAAGTGCACCAGCTGCCGGTCGAACAGGGCCTGCTGCTGCACCCATTGACGACCCGCGTTCTCGGACCAATACGCTGCCTGTTGTTGGTTCGCACCAGTTTCTGCCATGCCGCAGCTTCTCATGTGCCTACGATGGAGGCAATGACAACCGGTGCCCGAAGCGCTCCGTTGCCCTCGGATTCTGGCGGTTCTCGCCAGATCGTGGTCGAAAAGCGCACGTTTGTTCAGGGCCGCCCCGCCGCATACAGCGTGGCGGGTGCTGGAATGCCAGTGGTTCTCCTGCACGGTTGGGCGTTGGCTCATCACACCTACCGCGATGTCATTGTCTCAATTGCTCAGCAGGGTTGTCGTGTGATCGCCCCGGCGATGCCTGGATTTGGTGGCACGCACGAGATTCCAGCGCGCGACTTCTCGATTGCTGGGTACGCGCGTTGGGTTGCAGATCTTCTTGACGCGCTCGAAGTCACCGAGCCGGTTGTGGTGGTGGGTCACAGTTTCGGTGGAGGCGTGGCGATTCGGTTGGCGCACGATCACAGCGATCGCGTGCGTTCGATGGTGTTGGTCAACTCGGTTGGTGGGTCATCGTGGCGCAAGGGCCATGTGCTGCAATCCATCGCCGAGCGGCCGCTATGGGACTGGGGTCTGCACTTCCCGGGCGACGTGTGGCCGTTGCGTCAGGCGCGGCGCGTGTTGCCGGTGGTGGCCGAAGACTTCCTTCCGAATCTTGTGCGAAACCCGCGCGCCATCATCAAGGTGGCCAACTTGGCGCGGCGCGCCGATCTGCGTAGCGAACTCGAAGATCTACGTGAGGCCGGCAAACCGATCACCATTTTGTGGGCAACACGTGACGGCATCATCCCGCGTGAATCGTTCGAGGCGCTGTGCGTTGCGGCGGGTGTTCAAGGCACCGTCGTAGACGGCTCGCACTCGTGGCTGCTCGCTGATCCGGTGCAGTTCGGCGAAGTGATCACGAACGATATGAACATTGCCAAGCTTGCTCGCGAGCTTGATCAGAAGGCGCCACCAAAGCGACGCCGTGGTTTACGCCGTGTTGGGACTCTCATTGGCACTACCGACGATGGGAAGCCGGGGTCCGCCAATCCGTAGGTCTTCGCGTCGGCGAGTGATGCCGCGTGCATCGAGCTCGGCGGCAAGCGGCAACGCATGCTTGCGAGTAGAGCCAGTGACATCGCGGAATTGGGCGACGGTGAAACCGTCGGGGTTGTTTGCAAGCAGAGCTGCCGCCGCCTGTGCTGCGTCGTCGATGGTTTGCGGATGAAAGTAGATGCCGTCGCGCTCAACCACGCGAGCGCTGCGAATGAGTAGACGAAGTTCGGTCTTGTCCACGTTGGTCGCATCGGGCGGCGTGAATCGGCCAGCCAACAATGCGGCCACAAACGGATGGTCGGCGAGCGGGTCGCGCACCTCTGCCTCGCGAGCGCGGCCGTTATCGATCTCGACGGTGTCGATGGTGCCCAACACCGCTCGCTCACGATCATCGAGTGAGGCGATGTCGAGACCCAAAGGACCAGCAGCGCTTACACGCTCGAGTACCGAAGCGCGCAACGCATCAACCGCGCCCACAGCAACAACCCATTGGCCGATGGTGGCCTCAAGCCGTTCGCCGGTAAGCAACTCAAGTTCGTCGACAGTGACCCAGCCGCGCTCGGCGATGACACGGTTGATGTCTCGGTTGGGTCGAGCTTTCGATGCGGGCAGCACAGGTGCGATGTCGAGTACTTCGCCGCCGCCAACGGTTTCGTTGCGACCCGACTCGCGCAGGATGAAACGGTCGCCCGGCAAGAGCGGCAGCGCTTCGGGAAGGTGCAGGCGGATGAGCCCGTTGGTGCCGGGCTGAATAGCTTCGTCGCCAAGCACGCGAAGCTTCACGGTGAACTCGCCCGAGCCGATGTAGGCCACGTAGGCGCCACGACGAGACACCTCGTGCTCAAGGCGCTCGAGCACGTGGAGCGATGCATCGAACCGGTTCGTGGGTCGCCATTGCTTGGGGTGCACTACGGCGTCGCCTCGATGTACGTCGGTGTGCTCAACGCCGGAGAGGTTCAGCGCTACGCGGTTGCCGGCACCGATGTGTTCTGTGGTGCTACCCAGGCTCTGAATGCTGCGGACGCGCACATCGTTGTGGCGGGGTCCCACTGACACCCGATCGTCTACGTGCAGCGAGCCGTCGGTGAGGGTTCCCGTGACCACGGTGCCGCTGCCCTTGGCCGCGAACACTCGGTCGACCCATAGCCGTGGTCGATTTCTGTCGATGGCCTGCGGGGTGGTTGCCACCAAGGTGTCGAGCGCGTCGCGTAGTTGGTCGAGGCCTGCGCCAGTTGGTGCTGAGACACCGATGATCGCAGCGTCGGCCAAGAAGGTGCCGGCAACGTGATCGAGTACTTCGAGCGTCGCGATGTCACGCCATTCGTCGTCGACAAGATCTACCTTGGTCAGCGCGATCACGCCGTGGCGCGCGCCGAGTAGTTCGAGAATGCGCAGATGCTCTTCGCTTTGCGGCTTCCATCCTTCGGTGGCTGCAACCACAAACAGGCACGCATCGATACCGCCTACGCCCGCGAGCATGTTGCGCAGAAAACGAATGTGCCCAGGAACGTCGATGAAGCTGATGCCCTCACCCGATGGCAGGACCGCGTGAGCAAAGCCGAGGTCGATGGTGAGCCCTCGACGCTTCTCTTCGGCGAATCGATCTGGGTCGGTGCCGGTAAGCGCTAGCACCAGCGAACTCTTGCCGTGGTCAACGTGACCAGCGGTGGCAACAATGCGCACGGGTGTCTAGCCCAATGTCCGCAAGGCGTCGATCACGATGCGGTCGTCCTCGGGATCGACACTGCGCAGATCGATGAAGGTACGGCCCTCGCGAACTCGTCCGACTACTGGTGTGCTGTGGGCGCGCAGTGCGGCGAGGTGATCGCCGACCAGCACTACGCCGAATGAGTCCATGCTGATGCCTGGTGCAGAACCTGCGCCCGGCAGCGCTTGCATTTCTTCGCCTGAACCCATGCCGGTTGCGGCGCAGATTGCTGCGGCGCGATCGCGCAGTTGCTGCATTGGTGCGGCCACCATCCGCCAGAACGGAATCGTGGTTGCGGCTGACTTGTCGAGGTAGGCCAATGCCGTGGCTTGCAAGCTCGACAACACAAGGCCACCGGGTCGCAGCGCGCGGGCAAGGGGGTGACGAGCGCAAGCGGCCACCAGATCGCGCCGGCCAACGATGATGCCGGCCTGCGGACCACCGAGCAGCTTGTCGCCGCTGAAGGTGACCAGCGCAGCGCCGTGCTCAAGGCTTTGCTTCGCAGCGGGCTCGTTGGCAAGCCATGCGGGCGGTGGGCCACTGAGCCACGGGCAGTTCGAGTCGATCAGGCCGCTGCCGATGTCGGCCACAACGGGTACCGAGAGTGTTGCGAGTTCGGCGACGGTGGTTTCCTCGACGAAGCCGTCGATACGGAAGTTTGAGGGATGCACTTTCATGGTGAGCGCGATATCGGCGCCTTGGCGTGCGATGGCCTTCGAGTAATCACTGAGGCGAGTGCGGTTGGTGGTGCCCACATCAACCAGCGTTGCGCCCGACTGCTCCATCACATCGGGTACGCGAAACGCTCCGCCAATCTCAACGCTTTCACCGCGGCTCACCGCCACGCCACGGTTGTAAGCCAGCGCGGCGAGCACGAGCATCACTGCGGCTGCGTTGTTGTTCACGACCATTGCAGCTTCGCCGCCGCACAGGCGAGCGAACAGTTGACCCACTGCAGTTTGGCGTGAACCACGTTCGCCGGTAGCGAGGTCGAACTCGACGTTGATCGGGCGGGCGGTGTGCTGGGCGCCTACGGGCGCACGGCCGAGGTTGGTGTGCAGCAATACTCCAGTGGCGTTCACCACGGGCATGAGCAGCGTGCGCGCGAGTTGGGCGGCGCGCTCAGGAGCCGAACCGGGATCGCCTGCTGCGATGGCCTCTCGGGCGATGTCGACGCACAGCGGGTGGGGGAGTCCACTCGATGCGAGCGATCGGGCGAGCGTGTCGACCGACGGTGGGCGGGACTCCGAATTCGACATGGTCGAAATGCTACGCCTACTGAGGCGCGCTCAACGTTGGCGGCGCCAGTCGAATCTCCGTCTCGCTATCGTTCGCCGACCGTCCATCGTCGGCCCACCCACCACCATTTCGCTTCAACAAACGCTTTGTTGAAGACTTTTGGTCGACCCTCAACCAATGGTCTTCACCAAACTTTTTGGTGCGGCCATCGCGTATGGTTGCCGGGATGCTTGCTGTCTCGATCGTGCGACTCGACCCCGAACTTGCGCTGCCCGCGTACGCCCATTCGGGCGATGCTGGCATGGACTTGTGCGCTCGCGAAGACGGCGTGCTTGCCGCAGGCGGCGGTCGCTTGCTGATGCCCACCGGCATCGCCATCGCCATTCCGCAGGGTTACGCCGGATTCGTGTTGCCGCGCAGTGGCTTGGCGCTCAAGCACGGCATCAGCGTGGTCAACGCGCCAGGGCTCATCGACTCGGCGTATCGCGGCGAGATCAAGGTGGTCTTACTCAACACCGATCCGGCCGACGAGTATCACGTGCGCCGCGGCGATCGAGTTGCCCAACTGGTGCTGCAGCGCGTGGAAGAAGTGGTGTGGACCGAGGTCGACGGTCTCGACGGTCTCGACCGCGGTGGCGGGTTCGGCCACAGCGGCCGCTGACGCAAGCACGCTGTGACCGAACATCAGGCCACCGAGTCCTAGGTGTTACACGAGATGTTGATGTAGAGCGGTTCAGCTCGATTCAAAATGAACATCGGATCAAGCATGATTCGGTCGGGTAACAGCGAAACATGAAGGCTGTTGGCCTGCGAGTTTCCGGTGAAGTTGACCTGGCAAGTGGTGTGGTCAATCACGTCGACAAGCTTGATCTCGCAAAAGATATCGTCGCAGATATTGGTGGCGACAACATTGGGGCTATACGCCTGGAACCTGTCGGAAATCTGGCAGCACGGCGGTGCGTTAGCAACCATCGACAGCGTGGCAACGATTGGTTGACTGCGGCATTCCCATGCGGTTCCGTTCCAGCGGATCGACTGATTCACCGTGCAACTTAGACCGCTGAGGCTGTCCGATGGCGTGGTGCACTGCCATGCGGTTCCGCTCCACGTAATTGATTGGCCAGCGGTGCAACCGAGATCGCCGACACCAGCGGGCCCAGTGGGTCCGGCAGGTGTAGCCACGAAGTATCCGGTGATGTCGAGCAGCGCATTGAGCGGTCCGACCTGATTGAGCAGTTTGACGGTGCCTGTTGACGATAAGCCAACAACGCCGCTGCCCGACTTCGTGCCCACCAGCGCCTGAGCGTTCACAGCGCTCGCGTTTGGTGCGGCTACGTCGCCCGGGTAGAGCTTGAGGTAGCCGGTGACCGAAGGATCGGGCACCGTGAGGTTGTAGGCAACGGCAGTTGCAGTGCCCGGGATGGTGCAGTTTCCGTTGGTGCCGGTGACTTGCCGTGCGAATTCTTCGGCCGTACTCAACGGAGTTGACCGATCGCCAACATTGTCGGGCGCAGGCCGGGTGTCGAACAGTCGACATGGCGTAATCGCGACAAAGGATGTTGTGGCTGGAGCATCAGCGTGGGCGAAGAGAGCCACGGTGCCTCCGGCACCGAAAGAAACCGCAACGGCGGCCCCGATGGCTGCCCATCGAGAGCGCAGCAAAGCTGAACCAGGGGTAAGTCGACTGAACACGAAATCCGCCTTTCGTCGGCCTAGGAGAATGGCCGAACGAAATCACTGTACGGATCAACCTCAAACTGTTTTGGGATACCCGGCCACAGCGGCCGGTGAGGCCGACTCGCTACAACAACAGTTTGGTGAGGCTTGATGCGAGCCACTTTTGGTAGCGCGCAGCACTCCATCCCCTACGTTTAGTAACGAACGCGTAGGTCTCTGGGTTGGCCAACGCAGACAGCGTGTCGGTTGCCTCGGCCACCGTGAGTCCTTTGCTCAACGGACCATTTGCGGCGATCATCTCGACAAATGTGCGGTGCGTGACCTTACGACGGCGATCGTCTTCGGCGACGATCGCATCGATCTCAGGGTCTACTGCGGTGGCACTGCGGAGCACGGCCTGAACCGCTGCAGTGCGTTGCAGGACACCGCGAATCAGCTGCGCAATCTGCTCAATCTGGTCGTGTTGATTCGTTGATGCCCGAATCGCTGCAACCGCCGGTCGGCTCAGCAGCGGCACCTCGGTGGCGTCGCCGACGATTGCTGTTTCGAGGTAAGCGTTGAGCAGGTTTCGCTTGTTGCGAAACTTTGAGTACACGGTCTCTACGGCCACATCGGCTGTGACAGCGATCGCTTCGATGGTGGTTGCTGCGTAACCGCGTTCGTCGAACAAGTGACCCGCAGCTTCGATGATGCGCGCGCGGGTGGCCGCAGCGCGGCGTGAACGCAGATCGCGAGGAGGCTTGACATCGTCGATGCCGTGATTATAGTGACACTGTGTAAATACAGTGTCACTGTATTTACTTTCGACAAACAAAGGAGCGTGAACTGATGACAAGTTCGATTCCAGTCCGGAGGGTGAACCACTTGGTGCTTCAGGTTCGAAACCTCCAGCGCTCCATCGACTTCTACGGCGAGCTGTTTGGCTTCGTAGAAGCAGTTGATCGTTACGGACCCAAGATGGCGTTCTTACGGGCGCCTGGTTCGCAGAACCATCACGACCTTGGTCTGGTTGAGATTGCTGCCGATGCGCCGGCGGCGAACCCGGCTGCGGTTGGAATGTTTCACTTTGCGCTTGAAGTCGATGACGTGAGCGACCTCGCTCGAGCGAGAGACCTACTCGCTGCCAAAGGCATGATCGATCGCGAATTCGATCACGGGGCCACCAAGTCGGTGTACGGCTTAGACCCCGATGGCAACAGCTTCGAGATTGTGTGGGTCGTGCCTCGAGCCGATTGGGGTGAGTGGGAAACTCGTGCGCCCGATCGTTTGCCGCTTGATCTCGTGGCCGATGTGCTGGCTTGGGGCTGAGGCCACGCTCACGCGCGCAGTTGTTTGGCGGAGGTGGACGGGAATCGAACCCGCCGGACGAGGATCGCTCGTCCCAGCCGCTTTGAAGGCGGTGGAGCCCACCAGGTACCCGGACACCTCCGTCGCAGAGGCTACAGGTTTGACGTGAGCGCAGTGCTTGGCCAGACTCATCCGGCATGAGCAGGTTTGGTCGTTTCTACGAAGAGCGCGTGTTGCCGGTGGCCATTGATCGCATGTGCGGCAGCAAGGCTTTTCGCGTGCACCGTCGCGACACAGTTGCTGGCACGCACGGCACGGTCCTTGAGATTGGTTTCGGTTCGGGTCACAACCTTGCGTTGTATCCGCCCGAAGTGAAGCGGCTTGTCGTTGTCGAGCCATCGGCGCGAGCGATCGAACTCGCGAAGGCGCGTGTGACTCGGGCAGCGTTTCCGGTTGATGTGGTGGGGCTCACCGGCGAGGCGTTACCACTTGAGAACGGCTCCATCGATTGCGTCGTCTCTACGTTCACGCTGTGCACCATTCCGAATGCGGCGCTGGCGCTTCGCGAGATCAAGCGCGTGCTTGCACCAGGGGGAACTTTGCACATCCTCGAGCACGGCCTGTCTGATGACAGCAAGGTTCAGCGTTGGCAACATCGTCTCGATCCAGTGCAACAACGCGTTGCGGGCGGGTGTCATCTCAGCCGCGATATGCCAGCGCTGCTTGCTGAGGCAGGCTTTGGCATTGTCGAGATGTATCGCTGGACTGAAGGCCGTCCTCGCCCATTCTTGGCGATGACACGTGCCCTCGCCACGCCCGCCTGACCGTTAGCCTGTCGCCATGTTGAGCGCGCCCGTGCTGTTTTGTACCGATACCGCATGGGCTCGGTACGGCGATGAACTTCTCGCCGCGGTGCCGCACCTCGAGGTAGTCACACTCGATGGTGACAAGCATGTGTCCGCAGAAGATCTCGCGCGCATCACGATTGCGTTCTTTAGCGGAGACTCATGGCCGAAGCGCACGGCTCATTTCATCGGCGCGTGTTTGCAGGCGCCGAATCTGCAATGGCTGCATTCGTTTTCGGCCGGTGTCGATAGCCCCGTATTCGCTGAGTTTCTGCGCCGCGGCGTTCGCCTCACGAACTCCACCGGCTCGTCTGCGCGGCCGATCGCGCAGACCGTGGTGTTGATGATTCTTGGGCTCAGTCGTGATGCCCCAGCGTGGATGCGCGCCCAGCAAGAACACCAGTGGGCGCCGCATGTTGGCGAAGAGGTAGAAGACGCCAATCTTGCCGTCATCGGCATGGGCCCTATCGGCGAAGAGACAGCGCGTCTGGGCATCGCGCTTGGTATGAACGTGGTCGGTTGCCGCCGCACAGTTACTGGCAATGAACCCTGCGAGACGCGCACGTTTGAGGCACTTGGCGAACTACTCGCATGGGCCGACTATGTAGTGCTTGCGCTGCCGCTCACTCACGACACGCGTGGTCTCATCGGCGCCGAGCAGTTGGCGTTGATGCAACCAACAGCCCGCTTCATCAACGTTGGTCGCGGCGATCTTGTCGACGAACCAGCGCTGATCGATGCGTTGCAGCAGGGTCGTCTCGCAGGCGCGGGTCTCGATGTGTTCGCAACTGAGCCACTTGGCGCCGACAGCCCGCTGTGGGACATGCCCAACGTGATCATCACACCGCACAATTCGGGCGCTACAGCGCTTGCCAACCACCGTGGAGCGCAGATCTTCATCGACAACATTGCGCGGTTCACGGGTGGCTCTGAGATGCGCAACGAAGTCGCGGCTCACCAAGTTGGCGCAGGCACCCTCGGTCGATAACTTGCCAATGGCTTCCCCCTGTTGATTGCTCTGCGACGGTTGCGCTGCGTGCGCTCCGGGTCCGGGGGTGTGCTGTGCTCACTGTTTGTTGGGCCGCCAAGGGCGGTAGTGGAACCACGGTTGTGGCGTGTGCGTTGGCGTTGCTCAGCGCTGCGGCTCACGAGTCATCGTGGCTGATTGATCTCGCTGGCGATGTGCCCGCAGCGCTCGGGCTTGTCGAGCCAGCAGGTCCGGGTGTGCACGATTGGGTCGGCTCAGCCACGGCCGGGCTGCCGGCGTTCGAAGCATTGGGCGTGCCAGCTGCCGAGGGCTTGGCGCTTATTCCAAAGGGCGCAGCCTCGCCGCATGCGATGGTCGACTCGGCAAGGTGGGCCGAGCTAGGCCAGTACCTCGCGGCGTGCCCTACTCGTGTTGTTGTCGATGCCGGATCATGGTTGCCGCCGCCGCAGTTTCTCGCTGCGGCACAAAAACAACTCCTTGTGATTCGTCCGTGTTATCTCGCGTTGCGTCGTGCCGCAGCCAGCATGGTGGTGCCCACTGGCGTGGTCGTGGTGCATGAACCTGGCAGGGCGTTGCGGGCGCAAGACGTTGCCTATGCGGTGCAGGCGCCGGTGGTGGCCGAGATCAGCACCGACCCCGCAGTAGCTCGTGCGGTCGATGCTGGCCTGCTTGCGTCGCGGCTGCCACGTTCGTTGGCGCTTGCGCTCGGCGATCTCGCAGCGTGACTCACGATCAAGCAGTGGCGGCAATCTGCGAGCAACTTGCGGTCGACCACACCGCCGATGCCGAGTTGCTTCAGGCGGCTCGCCAGTTGGCCCGCAAGCTTCTTCCACTTGCCGAGCAGCACGATCTCGAGTCGGTTGCGCATGCGGCGGTGGCTCATGCATCGGGCTTGGGTCCGCTGCATCAATACATGGCCGATCCGCTCGTGAACGAGATCATGGTGAACAACGGCAGCGAGGTATGGATCGAGCGCGAGGGGTGCACGTCGCTTGTGGGTCGGCTGCCCAGCGATGTCACGCCGCGCATCATCGAACGCATCTTGAGTCCCGTCGGTCGGCGACTCGACCGACTGTCACCCATTGTCGATGCGCGCCTGCCCGACGGTTCGCGCGTGTGTGCAGTCATTGCGCCCGTCGCCATCGATGGTGCGTGCTTTGCGATGCGTCGGTTCGGCGTGCGGCGTCGTGTGCTTCACGATTTCGCGCACGGCGCAGTGATCGATCTATTGCACGCACTGGTCGATCACCGATGCAACGTGCTGATTAGCGGCGCTACGTCCTCAGGTAAGACGAGCTTGCTGAACGCGCTTGCTTCGCGAATTGCTGCAGGCGAACGGGTGATCACACTCGAAGACACCGCCGAACTTCAGCTTGGTACTTCGCATGTCTTGCGGCTCGAGACGCGTGTGGCCACCGCCGATGGCGTGTCGGCCATCACAATGACCGATCTGGTGCGCACCTCTTTGCGTCTTCGCCCTGACCGCCTCGTGCTTGGCGAGATTCGCGGTGCCGAAGTGATCGACATGCTGCAGGCGCTCAACACCGGCCACGACGGATCTATGTCTACTTGCCACGCCAACAGCGCGCTCGACGCTCTACGACGCATTGAGGCCCTTGTGGTGCAACATGCGCCAGGCTGGCCTATCGCTGCGGTGCGCGAACAGGTGTGTAGCTCGCTCGACGTTGTGGTTCATCTCGAACGAGACGCGTCGGGTCTGCGCCAGATACGCGACATCATCGAATTGGCACCGCCCACTTCGGCCGGCTCGCCCGCCGCGCATCGAACGCTGGTCGCCGATGGCGTGGTGGTCAACGACCTCCAGCGGGGACGGCGCTGATGCTGAGCAAGCTGCGATCATCGTCATCGTCATCGTCACCGCCAACCACACAGCAACTCGCAGTTGCGCTCGACGACCTTGCCCGCCGCTGCGCCAGTGGCGAATCGCTTGCTGCTGCGTTTCTCGCTTCGCCGCGCGTCACTGAACTTGCACCAACGTTTGATCCCACGATGCACGCGTTGCAACGCGGAGCCACGTTGGCCGAAGCGCTGCAGCACCAACCCAGCGGTCCCGCCTCGTTAGCGCTCGTGGTGCATGTGCTCCAACTATGCGCACGCGTTGGTGGCAATGTCAGCGAGTCCCTTGATCGGGCTGCGGCCACCCTGCGAGAACGTGACGCTGCCGAACAAGAACGGCTGGCTCAAAGCGCGCAGGCCCGGCTGTCGGCGCGCGTGCTTACGTGGGTCCCGCTGGGGTTCGCAGCGTTCACGCTGCTCACCAACGCGCAGGGCCGCGCCTTCATGTTCACGCCATTTGGCTTGGTGTGCGCGGGCCTTGGCGTGTCGCTCAATCTCATTGGTGCTCGGGTGATGAGCCGCGTCATTCGGGGCAATCCATGAGCTCGTTTGTGGTGGCGCTCACGATGGCTGTATTGGCCAGCGTGTCGTGGCGGGTGAGGCCACCGCCGCGCCGCATCGCCGCGCTGTATCCGCTGCGGCGGCGCACTTTGCCACCGATGGCGTGGCCCACGGTAAAGATGCCCGGTACGCAACGTAAGCAGCAACGTCGGCTTGCGCTCGGATTCCCAGACTTCATCGATGTCTTGGTGCTCACGGTGCGCGCTGGGTGCACACCGCTGCAAGCCTTTGTCACGCTGGCTGGGTCGGTTGAACCGCTGCTCGGCGATGCGCTGAGCGCAGTAGTGCAACGTGTGTCGCGTGGCGATCGCTTTGCCGATGCGCTTGGCGAGCTGCCACGCCAACTTGGTCGCATCGCTCAACCATTGGCCGATGCGTTGGCGATGAGCGATCGCTATGGCACGCCACTAGCTCCGATACTCGACCGACTTGCCGATGAGGCGCGTGCCCAGCGGCGTCGCAACGCCGATGCCGCGGCGCGGCAGTTACCGGTGCGCCTGTCGTTCCCGCTTGTGGGCTTCACGCTGCCGTCGTTCGTGTTGCTCACCATCGTTCCGCTGATGGCCGGAACCTTCTCGTCGCTGCAAGCGCTTCGGCGCTGACGACCTCGAATCAGTGTCAAACACAATCAGTTTCAAACAGAGGTATCAATCATGCGTAAACGAATCGTGCGAATCTCGACGTGGTATTTCACGCTTGGCGAAAGTGGCCAAGCGACAACCGAGTATGCGCTGGTGCTGCTCGGCGCAGCGGTGGTGGCATTGCTTGTGGTGAGTTGGGCTACATCGGGTGGTGGCGGCGGCAAGGTTGGCCGACTGTTCGATCGCATCATCGACGAAATCACCAGTCGCATTGGCTAACACCTCGGCCTGCAACGCCAACCGATCCGATAGCGGGCAGGCAGCAGTAGAGCTTGCGCTGGCGTTGCCGTTGTTGTGTCTGCTGCTGCTGGCCACGGTGCAGGTCGTTGTTGTCGCTGCCGATCAACTGCTGGTGATCCAGGCAGCACGCGTGGCAGTGCGGGCAGCGGCGGTGTCGGCAGATCCGGTGGCGTCAGCAAACGACGCTGTACACAAAGCGCTTGGCAGCACCGCCAACGTTTCAGCGGCCACTCACGACGCGTACGTGACCATCACTGTGTCGGTCATCAATGACACCGATGTTCCTCTCGTGGGCGCGTTCATTCCCGAGGTACATCTCGTGGGTCACGCCACAATGCTGCTCGAGCCTCCGTAGCGAAGCGGTTGGCTACCTTCGGCCCCTCGGTGGTGTCGCACTAGGGTCACGACCATGGAACTCAACGTGCGGCAGGTGATGGTGGGTTCGACCCACGTCTTGCATGTGCGCGGCGAGATCGACCTCGGCACGCTTCCGCTCTTGCATGGCGCGCTCGTGAAGTTCACCAACACAAATCCCGGTGTCGATCTGGTGGTCGATCTTGATGGGGTGTCGGCGTGCGACGATGCCGGCCTTGGTGTGCTGCTGGGCGCTGCCGGACGCGCGCGCGAAGCAGCGGCAGATCTTGTTGTGTTGTGTAGCGACGGTGTTCTGCGATCGCGCCTCGCCCGCACTGGTTTCGATCGTGCTGTACGAGTTGTCGGCTCGCTGCATCTTGCCAGCGGTCAAGGTGCCCAAGGCTGAGTCCTCGGGGACAACCTTGTGGGGTACTTTCTTTGATACGTATGCGACGCTTCATTACATCGCTCTGTTGTGTCGCGCTGCTCGCAGCATGCACAAGCAACCCTTCGTCGCCCACACCAGGTTCAGCTACCGCAGCCACCGTGGCCAGCGGAACCGTTCCGCTGCCGGGTAACTGCGTGCCTGGTGAGACGCTTCCCTCGGTCACCTTGATCGTCGACGGCAAACGAGTGACCCCAACCTTTGGGATTGGCTCATCCGAGTGCGGCACGTTCAACGGGCGGGGTTACATCGCCTTCGATTACGACCCTGTGCTTGTCGACGCATCGAAGCCAGTCGACGTCGAACTCGATGGCGACGCTGCGGTTACGTTCGCCTGGCCATTGGGTGGGCCGTTTACACAGACCTCACCGCGGCATTGGCGATCGAGCAATCCCACCAAGGGTTGCAGCCGACTCGAACTGACGCTCACGTCGCCGTCGGGAGCATCAACCGAAACGTTGGGTGCCGATGTTCGGGTGGGTGGCCCCGACGTGGAATGCGCGCAGCGCGGACTCGGTCCGGTCCAGCCGATCGACACCAGCGTCATCGTTACTGAACCGCTCAACACCATTCTCGGCCCGACCGATGACACCGAGTTTGTTGATACCACCCTCGCTAATCCGGCTGTTCCGTGACAGACTTCGGCGATGAACCCCACACTGCTTGGCGATATTGAACTTGCCGGCGTCGATGGAGAACAGCATCGGTTGGGTCGCCTTTGGGCCGACAAGCCGATGGTTGTTGTCTTCCTACGCCACTTTGGTTGAGTGTTTTGCCGAGAGCATGCCGCGCAGTTGCGCGACGTTTACTCCGACATCACCGCTTCTGGCGCAGATGTGGTTGCCATTGGCACGGGAAACATGATGTACGCCAAGTCGTTTGTTGACGACGAGAAGGTGCCGTTCATGGTTGTCGTTGACGAAGACGGTTCTGCTGCTGAGGCAGCCTCGGTCACGGGTGGCGCTAAGGCGCTTCTCAAGCTGTTCACCCCCAGCGTGTTGTCTGCTGGCAAGCGGGCTCGCAAGGCTGGCCATAGCCAACACAAGCTCGGCGCTCGGTCGATGCAGCTTGGTGCCACGTTTGTGATTGCGCCGGGCAACAAGGTGCTCTATCAACATCTCGATAGCGATGTGGGCGACCACGCTCCGCTCGCCGACGTGTTGGCAGCGCTGAAGAGCAACTAGCGCTTGCGAACGATGCGAACCAGCCGCGTCACGAGCCAAACATTGCCGCATGCAGTTGCACCTAACAACAGCGTGAACGCTGCTGTCATCGGCCACAGTAGTCCACCGTTCGCAGCGTCGGTTACGTTCCACATTGCCGCGGCTGCCACGTAGAAAATTGGTAGCGCTGGGGCCATTGCGGGCAGACAGATCACCAGCGCGGCGATGAACAGAACCGGCCGAAGGTGATTGGGATCGGCAGTCGCCAATGCAGTGATGAGCATCACGGCAGCGACGTAGCTGATCGCTACAACACGCACGCTTGGACGCGCCCACACGTAGTTAGCCAAAACGCCCTTCGGTTCGCGGCCGGTGATAGCCCCGCCGATCGGACGCCTTGTTGTGCACCTTCTGTTCTTCTTCGAGTGCTGCTTCTTCGGCCACCAGCCGCTTCAAGCTGTGTAGCCGCACGGCCTCAAGCGAGCCTTCGCTAATCGCTGAGAGCACTGCGCAGCCGGGTTCGTCTTCGTGCTTGCAGTTACGAAAGCGGCAGTGGTCCATCAGATCGAACACATCGGCAAACGCGCGCTCGATGCCCTGGCCGCTGAGCCACAAGCTGACCGCTCGCACGCCGGGCGTGTCGAGCAGCCAGCCACCACTGGGAAGCGGAACGAGCTGAGCGGCGGTGGTGGTGTGGCGCCCACGTTGATCGCCCATGCGCACGTCGTTGGTGCGTTGCACTGCATCACCGACGAGCGCGTTGATGATGGTGCTCTTGCCAACACCGCTTGCGCCAAGCAGCGCAATGGTCTGGCCCGATGCGGCGTAGCCGCGAAGCGTTTCGAGTCCGACCAAGGTGATGCCGCTCACCGCGTGCACGGGCACGCCAAGCGACACGGCCTCAAGCGTTGCGACCGACTGAGCGATCACTTGCGGGTCGTCGACAAGGTCGAGCTTCGAGAGCACCACAACCGGCAGCGCACCGCTGTCGAATGCCAGCACGAGCTCGCGCTCGAGGCGGCGCTGGTTCGGCTGACTGTTGAGGCCGTGAACCAGAAAGACAACGTCGATGTTTGACGCCAACGTGTGGGCTTCGGCTCTCGCGCCCTCGTGTGAAGCACGGCGCACGAACGCACTTTGGCGATCGATGACACGTTCGATCTTCTCGCCGTCGTCGGATGGAATGACCCAATCGCCGACGGCTACATCGATGCCGATGTTGCGCACGCGCAGTGGTTCGTGCCCGATGGTTTGCAGCACCGTGCTCCAACCACGGTCGAGGCGAATCACGCGACCGGGCTGACCAACACGGTCAATGGCACGCCAGAGTTCGTCGAACTCGGGCGTCCAGCCCAGGGCTGCTTCGGGCGTGTAGGTCATCGTGACCATGACCGTAGAGAGTATGAACACTTTCGTCAACGTTCGAATGCAGCTGTTCGTAGCGGTCGACTCATTCATAGAGTGTGCGCATGCGATATGTGAACCTTGGAAACACCGGTGCTGTTGTCTCAAAGATCTGCCTCGGCTGCATGAGTTACGGCATCCCCGACCGAGGCACTCACGCATGGACACTCGATGAAGAAGCCAGCCGACCGTTCATTCGTCGCGCTGTTGAAGAAGGAATCAACTTCTTCGATACGGCCAATGTGTACTCCGATGGCACCAGCGAAGAGATCGTCGGACGCGCCCTCAACGATTTCGCGAGGCGCGATGAGATCGTGTTGGCCACCAAGGTTCACGGCGCGATGCGTCGTTCGCCCAACGGCAAAGGTCTGTCGCGCAAGGCGATCATGTTCGAGATCGACGAAAGCCTGCGCCGTTTAGGCACCGACTATGTCGACCTGTTTCAGATTCATCGCTGGGACAACCGCGTTCCTATCGAAGAGACGATGGAGGCCTTGCACGATGTCGTGAAGGCAGGCAAGGCGCTCTACATCGGTGCGTCGTCGATGTGGGCGTGGCAGTTCGCAAAGGCGCAGCACGTGGCCGAGCAGCATGGCTGGACCAAGTTCGTCACGATGCAGAACCACTACAACCTCTTGTACCGCGAAGAAGAGCGCGAGATGTTGCCGCTGTGCATCGATCAGGGCGTGGGTGTCATTCCGTGGAGCCCCCTTGCTCGCGGGTTGCTCACCCGTGATCTTTCGTCGAACACCAGTCGCAGCGAGACCGATGAGTTTGGCAAGACGTTGTATGGCACTGCCAACACCGAAATCATCGAACGGGTCGCCGAAATCGCGGCACAACGCGGCGTGTCGCGCGCTCAGATCGCGCTGGCGTGGGTTGCTCATCATCCGGCCGTGACCGCACCAATCGTTGGCGCAACGAAGCAGCATCACCTCGACGATGCAATTGCGTCGATCGACATCGTGCTCACCCACGACGAGGTGCGCGCCCTCGAGACGCCCTACACACCGCAGCCGGTGTCCGGCTTCTAGGACGTCGCCACGCTGCGTATGCGCAGCAGCATCAATCTTGAGAACACCGGCTGTGACCGATAACCGTGTCGAGCATCTATTGCTTGACCTTATTGTTTCGGTGCCGATACGTCTCTAGAGCCATCGTGGCTACCTACATAAGAAACGAAATCTTTGCTCATGTTGTCTCGTCTTGCGCGCTGGTGCGTACGTCATAAGTTCGTTGTTGTCCTTGGTATTTGGGTGCCGCTGTTTATCGCGCTCGGGGTCGCGTCAAGCGTCGTGGGAAGCAACTTCCACACTCAGATGCAGCTGCCTAATGGCGAGGCACGCGATGTGTTCACCCTTCTCGAAAGCGTGAGCAAAGAAGAGGCCGGCTTCGACTCGCAGATTGTGGTCAAAGCGCCTCAGGGTGTTGCCAACGCCGACGTTCAGGCGTCGCTCGCAGAGTTGTTCGCGAAGGTCGATCAGATCGACGGCATCAAGGTGGTCAGCCCCTACGACCAACCCAAGCAGCAGATCAACGCCGACGGCACAATCGCCTACGCGCAGCTCAAGATCACCGGCCGCACACAAACTCAGTTCGCCAGCCTCGCCACAGAGATCGAGGGCCTTGGCGACAAAGCCATCGCTCGCATGGGTGCCGACAATCAGATCCAGCTCGAATACGGCGGCCAAGCATTTCGCAAGATGAAGTTCCCGGCGTCTGAAGCGCTTGGCATTATCGCTGCGGTCGTCATCTTGGTGTTGGCCTTTGGCTCAGTGCTTGCCATGGGCTTGCCGATTGGCACAGCGCTCATCGGCCTCGGTCTTGGGTCGAGCATCGTTGGGTTGCTCAGCAACGTGGGCGAAATGCCTGACTTCACTACCCAGATGGTTGCGATGATCGGCCTCGGTGTGGGTATCGACTACGCGCTCTTCATCGTGACCCGATATCGCGAGGCGCTGCATGACGGCCTCTCGGTTGAAGACTCGATTGTCGAAGCAGTCGATACCAGTGGGCGCGCCGTGCTATTCGCTGGCATCACCGTGATCATCTCGCTGCTCGGTCTCTACATCATGGGGCTGTCGTTCGTTCGCGGCCTTGCAACTGGTGCAGCGGTTGGGGTGCTGATGATGATGATCGCATCGGTCACGTTGTTGCCTGCGTTGTTGGCGATGGCGGGTCACCGCATCAACGTCACGTCGCGTGCAGCGATGCTCGCGCTTGGGTTGCTCGTGGCCGGTGGCCTCGGGGCGATCGTTACATCGAACGCTGGCATTCTCCTTGGTGGCGTCGCCCTCGCAGTTGTTGTGCTTCTTGCCAGCTTGGTTGTGAAGTCGCTGCGCCAGCCCATTCCGCATCGCGCCGAGAAGTCCATTGAGCAAGGGTTCTGGTATCGCTGGAGCCGGTTCATTCAGCACCGCCCATGGCCTGTCTTCCTGTTTGGCGCCGGTGTCTTGGTGGTGCTGACGCTTCCGCTGTTTTCTATTCGCCTTGGCTTCGGGGACAACGGCAATGCCAAGCCCGACCAGACAATTCGCCGGGCCTACGATCTGCTTGCCGAAGGCTTCGGCCCCGGCTTCAACGGTCCACTCGTCGTGACCATCGAGGGGGCCAACGCGGCCAAGCCCGAAGTGGTTCAGCAGTTCGCGGCCACCCTGCGAGGTACGCCTGGCGTGCAAGCTGCCTTTGCCCGGCCGATTCGTGCCGACCTCGCGTTGGTCACGGTGATTCCAAAGAGCGCGCCACAAGATGTGGCCACCACCGACCTTGTGCATCGACTGCGCCAACACATCATCCCCGATTCGGGACTCACGTCTCGCGTGGGTGGCTTCACCGCCGCCAGCCAAGATTTCTCCGAGTACCTCGGGGCTCGTTTGCCGGTGCTCATTGGCGCGGTATTGATCTTGAGCTTCTTGTTGCTGATGGCGGTGTTCCGCAGCCTGCTCGTGCCGTTGAAGGCCGTCATCATGAACCTGCTGTCGATCGGCGCCGCCTACGGCGTTGTGGTTGCGGTGTTTCAGTGGGGTTGGGGCAAGAACATCATTGGCGTGGGTAAGCCAGGCCCGGTTGAGGCATGGGCGCCGATGATGCTCTTCGCAATCGTGTTCGGTCTCTCGATGGACTACGAGGTTTTCTTGCTGTCACGCATGAAGGAAGAGTTCGATCGCACCGGCGACAACGCCACCGCGGTTGCCGATGGCTTGGCAGTGACAGCGCGCGTCATCACCGCTGCTGCGTTGATCATGGTGTGCGTGTTCAGTGCGTTCATCTTGGGCGACGATCGTCAGCTGAAATTGTTCGGTCTCGGCTTGGCTTCGGCCGTGTTCATCGACGCCACCGTTGTGCGCATGTTGCTGGTGCCCGCCACCATGGAACTGCTCGGCGCACGCAACTGGTGGCTGCCAAATTGGCTCGATCGACTGCTTCCAAAGATCAATGTCGAAGGCCATCGTCACGAAGAAGTAATGCCCGAACTGGTGTTATCAGGCGTCGATGAGTAACTGATCGTCCACTTCAGTTGTACGGTGTCACTCACCCAGCGGGGTCGTTGGTCTTGACAGCGACCCCTCCGATGCTTTAGCGAATAGGTCGCATGTCAAAACCGCTCGTGATTGTGGAGTCTCCCGCCAAGGCGAAGACGATCTCCAAGTTCCTCGGCACGGGCTTCGATGTGCGCGCCTCGGTGGGCCACGTTGCCGACTTGCCGAGCAAAGGTTTGGCCGTCGATGTTGACAATGGCTTCAAGCCAACGTACGAACTCACCGAGCGCGGCAAGGTCGTTATCAAAGACCTTCGAGCGCTGTTGAAAGATGCGAGCGAGCTCTATCTCGCAACCGACGAAGACCGCGAGGGTGAGGCCATTAGCTGGCACTTGCTCGAGTACCTCAAGCCCAAGGTGCCCGTAAAGCGGATGGTGTTTCACGAAATCACCAAGGCCGCTATCGACAAGGCAGTCAACAATCCACGAGCGCTCGACTACGGCCTGGTCGATGCTGCCGAGACTCGCCGAATTCTCGACCGTCTCTACGGCTACGAAGTGAGCCCTGTGTTGTGGCGACGTGTGAACCGTGGTCTGTCAGCGGGTCGTGTGCAGAGCCCCACCATTCGTTTGGTTGTCGAGCGCGAGCGCGAACGTATTGCGTTCGTCACCGCCGGCTATTGGGATCTCGAACTGCTCACCGAAACCCGGCCAGCCTTCACCGCCACGCTGGTGTCGCTCGACGGCGTCAAGGTCGCATCGGGCAAAGACTTCGGCAGCGACGGCAATCCCAAAAAGGGTGTCGTGGTCGTCAGCCAAAACGAAGCTCACGCACTGGTTGCCGGCTTGTCGTCTTCAACCTTCAGCGTTCGCTCGGTCGAAGAGAAGCCCTATCGCAGCAGCGCCAAAGCGCCGTTTACCACCAGCACGTTGCAGCAAGAGGGCGGCCGCAAGCTTCGCCTCGGTGCCGCGCAGGTGATGCGCATTGCGCAGGGTCTCTACGAGCGTGGCTTCATCACCTACATGCGTACCGATAGCGCGATGCTCAGCGACGAAGCGCTTGCCGCAGTGCGCGCCGAAGTTGCCAGCACCTACGGTCAGCAGTTTTTGACGGCAGCGCCACGACAGTTCACGGGCAAGATCAAAAACGCCCAAGAGGCTCACGAGGCCATTCGTCCAACCACCCCGCTGCGCGCACCCGATCAAGTTGCTGGCGAACTCAACGGGCAAGAGCTCGCGCTGTATCGCCTGGTGTGGCAGCGCACGTTGGCATCGCAGATGGCCGACGCTGCTGGCGTCACCGTCAGCGTGCGTCTCGCAGCCACCAGCGCATCGGCCACCTCGGCCGGGCAAGAGTGCGAGTTTGCTGCCAGCGGCACCACCATCACCTTTGCTGGTTATCGCCAGGTGTACGTGGAGTCCACCGACGAAGACTCAGCGGCCGAAGAAGAAAAGGAAGCGTTGCTGCCGGTTCTTGCCGTTGGCCAGACGGTGCCTGTCGGGTCGATCACGCCCAACGGTCACAGCACGTCGCCGCCCGCCCGGTACACCGAGGCCAGCATCGTGAAGCGCCTCGAAGAACTTGGCATCGGCCGCCCCAGCACATGGGCCAGCATTATCCAAACGGTGCAAGACCGTGGCTATGTGTGGAAGAAGGGCCAAGCCCTGGTTCCAACGTGGACTGCGTTTGCTGTTGTTGGGTTGATGGAGAAGCACTTCGGTGGTCTGGTCGATTACGCGTTCACCGCGCGCATCGAAGAAGACCTCGACTCGATTGCCCGCAACGAAGAGAAGAAGGACCACTGGCTGCAGCGGTTTTATTTCGGTGACGACGCCGACGTGCAGTTGCCGGGCCTGAAGCGCTTGGTCGTCGAGAACCTCGACGAGATCGATGCCGCGGCCATCAACACGTTCCCGCTTGGTCACGACGCCGATGGCGTAGAGATTGTGGTGAAGCCGGGCAAGTACGGCCCATACGTGAAGCGTGGCGAAGACACCGCCAGCGTTCCCGAAGACCTTGCGCCCGACGAACTCACGGTCGAGATGGCTCTCACGTTGTTGGCGCAGCCAAAGAGCGATGTGCCTATTGGCGAGATCGACGGCTTCCCCGTGTTCGCCAAGAGCGGTCGCTATGGCCCCTATGTGCAATGGGGCGCTCCCGACAATCTGCCTCCCGGACTCGAGAAGCCGCGCATGGCTAGTTTGTTTAAGACGATGACGCTCGAGCGGCTGTCGATGAAAGACGCCAGCGATCTGTTGCAGTTGCCGCGAACCGTGGGCATCGATCCGGTTGATGGTGTTGCGATCATTGCCAACAACGGTCGCTACGGCCCCTATGTGCAAAAAGGCAAGGACTTCCGCAACATCACCAGCGAAGAGCAGTTGCTCGAGATCACGCTCGAGCAGGCGCTCACGATCTTTGCGTCGCCAAAGGTGTTTAAGCGTGGTGGCCAGTCGATGGCGGCCAAGGGTCCGTTGCGCGAGTTCGGCGACGATCCGGTCAGCGGTCGTCCGGTTGTTGCCAAGGACGGAAAGTTTGGCGTCTACGTTACCGACGGCGAGACCAACGCTTCATTGAGCAAGGGCGACCGGCTCGAGGCGATGCCGGTTGAGCGTGCGTACGAACTGCTCGCGGTTCGCCGCGAAGCCATCATCGAAAAGGGTGGCCTGCCGGCGAAGAAGGCAACGGCCACCAAGAAGGCCGCCGCCAAGAAGGTCGCTGCGAAGAAAGCTCCAGCCAAGAAGGTTGCGGCCAAGAAGGTTGCAGCGAAGAAGGCCCCGGCCAAGCAGGCCGCAGCCGAAGAGTCCTGAGGCTTCTCGGATATGGTGCTCGGCATGAGCAATGCGGGCCGCTACATCGCACTCGAGGGCGCCGAGGGTTGTGGCAAGAGCACGCATGCCTCTCGGCTGGCCGTGGCACTCGATGCTGTGCTTACCCGCGAGACCGGCGGCACGCACCTGGGCAATGAGATCCGCACGTTGTTGCATGATCCTGCGAACACACACCTCGCCGACAAAGCCGAGGCGTTGCTCATCGCTGCCGATCGTGCGCAGCATCTGCACGAACTTGTGCGGCCTGCGTTAGCCAGTGGTCGTCATGTGGTCAGCGATCGCAGTGCATTTTCAAGCCTTGCGTATCAGGGTTACGGACGCGGGTTGCCGCTTGAGATCGTGCGCGAGATCAGTGATTGGGCGCTCGATGGGCAATGGCCCGAGCTTGTGATTTTGATCGATGTGCCGGTGGAGCTGTTGTCCGAACGAATGGCCAAGCGAGACCTCGACCGGTTCGAGCAAGCCGATGCAGCGTTTCACGCGCGGGTGCGCGCTGGCTTTGCCGAGATGGCTGCGGCCGATCCCGATCGTTGGGTGGTCATCGATGGCACGCTCGAGAAAGATGCGGTCGCCCATGCCATCCGCTCGGCGACGCTGGCGCGTTTAGGAATCTGATGTCCAGCGTTTGGCAGTCGGTCATCGGGCAACCCAACGCGATCCGACGGCTTGAGGCATCGGTGGCCAATCCGGTGCATGCGTACTTGTTCGTTGGTCCGCCGGGTAGCACCAAGAACGAAGCGGCGCGCGCGTTTGCCGCGTTGTTGCTTGCGGGGTTCGACGACCCAACGCTGCGCGACGCTCGGCTCGCGCTCGCAGGCGAACATCCCGATGTTCGCGAGTTTGCACGCGTGGGCGCATCGATCTCAAAAGATCAGGCTGAAGAGATCATTCGCCTCGCCGCACTCGCCCCAAACGAGAGCAGCCGCAAGGTGCTCATCCTCGACGAGTTTCATCTGCTCACCGCCGAAGCCGCAGCACGGTTGCTCAAGACCATCGAGGAGCCGCCCGACAGCACGGTGTTCATAGTGCTCGCCGACCACTCGACCCCCGAGTTGGTCACCATTGCATCGCGTTGTGTTCGCATCGACTTCGGCGCCGTGCCAACCGACATCGTGATCGCCACGCTTGTTGCCGAGGGTGTCGACCCCGTGCGCGCCGAGCAATCGGCGCTGGGCGCTGTCGGAGACCTCACCCGCGCTCGTCTGTTAGCGCGAGACGAACACCTTGCAGCGCGGCGCGAGATGTTTGCCGAGACGCCCTATCGGCTCGATGGCACCGGGCGCGCCGTGGCGGGCGCGGTCACCGAGATCGTTGCTGCGATCGAAGCTGCAGCGGCTCCGTTGTTGGCTCGTCATGCCGAAGAAGTGACGGCGCTTGAGGCGCGCATCTCGGCGATGGGCGAGCGCGGCAGCGGCAAGAAGATTGTCGAAGAACGTCACAAGCGCGAGCTTCGCCGTCATCGCACCGACGAACTCCGTTCGGGCCTCACCACGCTTGCTGGTGCCTATCGCGATGCGTTGGTCAACGGCACCATCAGCCGTCCCGACTCGGCCGCTACGGCCATCACGCGCATTCATCGCTCACTCGAATCACTTGAGCGAAACCCCAACGAGCAGTTGCTACTGCAGGCGCTGTTGCTCGGCCTTCCCTCAATGAACCACTAGCGACTGGACCAACAACGTGCCCAAGTTGTCAACCGACGAGGTCTTCTCATTTCTGGCCGAACCGAACCACCTCGCGCGTATAGCCACGGTTGATGCGGACGGCATGCCGCGCGTGGTGCCGCTGTGGTTCATCATGGACGGCGACATGCTCTGCTTCACGCCGCGTGAGCCGGCTGTGATTTGGCAGAACATGCTGCGCGATCCGCGCATCGCAATCTCGATCGACGAAGATGAAGCGCCCTATCGCAAGGTGACCGTGCAGGGCCATGTTGAGGTGTTGTACCAGCCCGGCCGCGACCGCCTGTGGCAGCACCTGTACAGGGCCATTGCGTCGCGTTACATCCCGGTTGATTCGGCCAATGCGTATGTCGATAGCACCGACGACCAACCTCGGGCGCTGTGCGCAGTGAATCTCACCGCCGCCACATCGCGGGTGTCTACGTGGCGTATGCCGATGCCAGGCGAAGACCCACGCGGCATCTGGCACAACCGCTATTACGTGCCCGGCACGAAGATGGCCATCGATCCCGAAACTCGCTAGCGCGGATATAGGGGTGGGTCGATACGACGATCACCGCTAGCATTGCCACTCACGCCCAGGTAGCTCAGTCGGTAGAGCAACGCACTCGTAATGCGTAGGTCGCGGGTTCGATTCCCGCCTTGGGCTCCAGTTGTTGTCGCTAGCGTTTGCCGCCAACGGCGTTCAGTGCTGCGTCGTGCAGATCCTTTTGGGACTCTGAGGCTTCGATGATGCGTAAGCATTCGGTGATCATCGCGTTCATCTGATCTGCGAGGAATTGAACTTGCGCTTCTTCGTCAGGGGTCATGCGCGCGACCGTAGGTCGGCAAGGTGCACCGATGACATGCCTGCAGGTACATGTCGAACGTATACACCGCTCGCGCTCGGTGTCAGACCGATTCAAGAACCGCAGACGGCTGAGGCGCTTCAGCAAGCGATCGCTTCAAACGCGCCCGCGCTGCGATACCTCTGACGGCACCGGCGATGCCTTCGGGGTTTTTGATGGCGGTCACAATCAACAGCACGCCACCGATCAGCGCTTCCCATCGGCCCATTGATCCGAACAGGCGGCTACTCGCAAAAAACGCAACTCCCGATGACGCCACGATGCCTGCGGTTACGGCGCCGCTGACACTGGTGATGCCGCCGAGGTATGCAAACGCAAGTGCGGTGAGCGAAGCCACCGTGCCGTAGGAGACGTCGGAGATTGAGCCGAAGCGATAAGCGATGAGGCATCCACCCACGCCCGCAATAAACGACGAGAGTGCGAACACCAGCAGCTTGCTCGAAGCCACGCCGATGCCGATGGAGGCAGCGGCGCGTTCGTTCGAGCGGATCGCCAAGATGCGTCGGCCTGTGGCGCTGCGCCTGATATTGACCACCATCATCGCCAACGCAAACGTGACCACAATCAGGAACACGCCAAACACGGGTCGCGACGATTTGCTGCCGAGCACCAAGCCAAAGTCAAAGCCAAGGAACTTTGGGTTCGGAATTTTCGCTCCGCCGGTGCCGATATCGCCAACGTATGCCGGGTTCTTGAACACAAACTCTGAGATGGCAACTCCGCCAGCGAGCGTGATGATGGCCAAGTTGGTGCCACGCACACGCAGCGCGGGCAACCCGAGCAACACACCAAACGCTGCCGCGATGAGCGATGCAAGAATCGGGGCGATGGGGAACGGCACGTTCCATGTCATCGCCAACTTTGAAAGGCCAAAGCCGGCCACGCCAGCGAAGGCCATCTGCGCCAGCGAGGTCTGGCCGCCAAATCCGGTGAGCACCACCAGCGCCAGCGCCAGAACAGTGGCGATCAGCGTGGTCATGATCGCGCCGCGCCACAGCGGGCCAAGCAAGAAGAGACCACCGAGCGCAGCCACCAACGGCACCAGCACGCTGGCCGGAGTGACGCGAGCCTGAGGCACGGCGGGCAGCTTCCACATGTCGGCCGAGCCACGCTCGGGCAGACGCTCGCCGAGTAGCGCCATCGCAATGATGATGACCAAGAACGGCAGGCCTTCGCGGGCGCCGTATTTCGGAAACCAACTCAGATCGTTCTGCAGCTTGGTGAACACCGATTGCACCATGCCGATAGCCATGCCCGTGAACACGGTGGGCCAGAAGAATCTGAACTTGCCGATGAGCGCGGCGCCGAGCGCAGGGATGAGGTATCCGAACGTGAAGATGCTCGGACTGAGTTGAATCATCGGTGCGGCCAAAATGGCCACAAAGGTTCCGACCACAGTGGCCACGACCCAGTTCAAGCCAGCCAGAAGTTCGGGGGAGAGTCCCATGAGCACGGCGCCCTTTTCGCTCTCGGCGGCGGCCCGGGTAGCGAGTCCAACCCGCGTGTAGCGATAGGCGGCCCATAACGCAGCGGTGATGGCCATCACGATTGCGGCGAGCCACAGCCCGTCGCGTGGCACGGTAAGTGAGCCGGTGATTGTCACGGGTTCGCGTGGCAAAATCGGGCCCACGCGCATGGTGATGTTGTCGACGAATCGACGCTCGACCAAGGTGGTGAGCACGATGAGCAACCCAACACTGGCAACAACTTTGGCCAGCGCTGGCGCACGCCGCAGTGGTCTAAAGATCAGCAGATACGCAGCGAGACCAAGCAGTGCCGATGTGGCCAACGCCAGCGCAAGCGCCCACCGAAAGCCGACATCGCCATTGAAGTGGTAGCGACCTGGCAATCCAGGAATAGGGAACGGGTACGCGCCATGACGAAGATCGGCGTACACGTACGTAGACCACATCGCCATTGCGCCGTACGCGAAGTTGACGACGCCCGAACCTTGGTAGGTGAGCAGTAGCCCCATCGCGAACGACGCGATGATCGCCCCGGCGCCAAGGCCGAGCACCACATAGAAGAAGTAGTCGGTCATCGACGCGGGTGTTCTGCGCCGAGTGAGGTCATGGCAGCAGATCCTTGCTCGACACGCCCTCAAAGCCCTTGAGGTTGAGCACCTTGCCACCGGCGGCATATTCGGCGAACGGGAAGATGTATGAACACACCGACGAATACTTGGGCAGTGCACCGCACTCGATTGGTGCGGCACTACTGAACAACTTGAGATCTTTTGAGGTACCGAGGTACGTGTAGAGCGCCTTTGCAGTCATCGCAGTGCCTGAGGCAACCATCTTGTTCGAGTAGTCGGCGAGCGACATCACTGTCATGTAGCCCAACCCGCCAAGGCCAAGCCCGCTGGCATCAACATCGGCTTCGGGAACGCCCAACACTGGGGCGAGAATCTTGCGCATGATGTTGCGCTGAGGGCTGTCGACGCTTTCGTTTACGCCAGCGAACACCCAACCAAGCGCGTCGTCGCCAACTTCTTTGAGTACTTGCTTGCTCGAGCAGATGCCGGTGGTGATCACGGGGATCGTGATGCCGAGTGCTGCGCGGCCGCGCATCATGCCGATGCAACCCGAGTCGGCGTAGAGCGAGATGATCACGTCGGGCTTGTCTTTGGCAGCCTCACGCATCAGGCCCTGAAAGCCAGCGTCGGTCTCATCGTCTCCACCGGTAACTTGCTTCCACTTGATGCCAGCCACATCAAGCGACGCTTGAACCGCAGCTGCGCTTTGTGCCGAGCCAGCGTTGCTGCTCGAGATGATGCCCACCGTCTTGGCTTTGAAGTGATCCCGTGCAACAACCGCGGCAGCCGACATCACGGTGGCGTTGCCGCCGGTGATGAACAGCGCGTTGGCGGTGTAGTCGGCGGGAAGAATTGGCAGCACGCCGATGACAGGAATGTTGGCCGATGTGTAGGTCTTGTAGTCGGGGAACAGATCGAGGCCCAGCAGAATCAGGTCGACCTTCTTGCCGACCAACTCTTGTGCGCAAGCCTGCGACGACTCGGGGGTGCCCTTGGCGATACATGGCACGTACTCGATGGGCCGGCCGCCGAAGCCGCCGTGCGCATTGAGATAGTCGGTGGTGGCCAAGATGTCTTTGCGGATGTCAGGGAAGTCGATGCCCGGAGTGCCTTCGGTATTCACCAGGCCAATGAGCAGCTTTTCGCCCGTGGCCGCACCGAGCTCGGTACCCGTGGTGGCGGTGTTGGCCGTGCCGGTGCCACTGGTAGCGGTATCGGCTGTGCTTGCCGATGTCACTGCTGTCGCCGGCGAACTCTTGCTGGCGCTGCTACACGCAGAGCCGAGCAGCGCGATGACCGCGAGACCTGCTCCCAATGTGAAACGTGCCATCGATCGCTGACCGATATTGCGTTGTGCTGTGTTCATGATGGTTCCCCCAAATATCTCGAACATCGGCGCTGCCGAGGTTTACTTGCCAGCTCCCCAAAGCGTTTGGGGTAACCGTACTCATTTCTGAACTATGGAATGGCAGTCCTAGTCAGCGACCGACGCGTCGACCCAGTTGCCATGGAAGCCAAATGGAATGCGCGGTAGGTGCACCGATGCGATGGGTTCGTTACTCATTGTCGCGGCGTCAAGGATGACCATGTCGCTGGTGTCGCTTGAGGCGTTGTACACGTAGGTCATCAAATAGCCATCGTCTTCGTTCACGCCGCTTGCCGCTGGCACGAATACGGCTTCGCCGGGCATGCGACCCTTGCCGAGTTCGATCGACGTGCGCTCGCCGGTGAGTCGGTCGTACTTCAGAATCGTGCCGTCGCACAACGATGGGTTGGCGAACGCATCGTTCGATGGCACGGCTGCCATATAGCCAAAGCGATGGCGCTGACCAATGACCGAGTCGGCCACGCGTGGGAACTCGGCGGGAGTGTCATCGATCTGCTCTTCGGCGACGCGGCCGGTAATCGTGTCGATGGTCCAGCGATACAGCGATGGCGGTGGGAAGTCCATCGGGCCATCGCGCCAGATGTGGTCGAGCCGAGCAACATCGAGCACGATCTTGGTGCCGTCTTCGTATGCGTTCATTGGATGGAACACGTAGCACGGGTTGATCTCGTACCAAGTGACGTTCGAGTCGTTTCCGTTGCGAGGCATCACGCCAAGACGCGCTGGGTAGTTGTGTCCCCAGGTGATGGGCATCTCGCCGCGGATGGCGAGGTCGATGTCGAACACGGCCGGCAGGTCCATGAAGATCACGTGGTGACGCGTGATGTTGAAGTCGTGCATCATCGTTGGGCCACCAACGGTGATGTTCTCCTTCTGCACAAGTTTGCCGTCGGCGCTAACGCGCAGATAGGTGAGGTACGGCTCAAGCATTGAGTAACCAAAGGCAATCAGTTCGCCGGTGGCCGGACACGTCTTGGGATGCGCCGTGAAGGGGCCGGTGAGCACACCGTCGAAGCTCGTTGGCCCCAGCGTGTCGAGGTTGCCGTTGAGTGCATACGGGAAGTGGCCTTCTTCGAGCGCCAGGATCATGCCTGCGTGACCAATCACGTTGGTGTTGGCCTTCGACTGGGTCATGTCGGTGAGGCTTGCGCCCATGTCGATGATGACGCGGTTCGGGTCGCCGATGAACGGTGTCTGCACGTAGCGGTTGCGGTACCACTCGGCATTGCCATCGCGCACGCGCACGCCGTGGATCATGCCGTCGCCGAGAAACGGGTGATCGCTCATGCCCGTGATTGGGTTGGCGCCATTGCGCAGGTAACGGCCGTTGAGTTCGGCCGGAATGTGGCCGGTGACGCGCACGTTGGCGAGAGTCTGCTCTTCGTACACCGGGGCGCCGTTGCCGCGGAGATGAACGGGAAGGTCTTCTGTGGTTGACATGGCTTCCTTTGCAGTTGATGTAGGTGACTTGGGTTGTTTGTAATCAGCCTTGAGATTGTTGTGAAGCAACGACCTCGGGTGAGCGACTCCACATCAGCGAGGCATCGAAGCTAAGCGTGTAATCGGGAACGAACTCGATGATGACCCGATGTGGCGAGTCGAGAAACTTCTGGAACACGGCAGCCGCCGTGGCGTCGTCGGAGCGCAGGAAGTTGGCGAACTCTGGGTAGAACCAGTCTTTGGTGGCACGGTCGTCGTGCACGATGCACGAACCCTTGTAGCTCACCGTGCGCCCGCCGCCCATGCGTGATCCGCTGCTGTTGATACACACGGCCGCGCGGGGGAAGCGGCGAATGGCGCTGATGCGTTTGCGTTGCTCGGCGGCGGTGAGCCAGAGGCGTCCGTCTTTGGGGAGGTACGACATCACGACGCCGAATGCTTCGCCCGCAGTGTTGGTCCACATGAACACGCATTCGCGTTGGGTGGCGACCAACTTCTGTTCGAGTTCGGCCGACAGCGCGCACTCGGTGAGGTCCTCGTAATCTCCAGACATGGTGGGACAGTAACACGCTGCGAAGGCGGAATCTACCCTCGGTAAGTTGTTGCGTGTTTAGGCGAGAGGCGGTGTGCGGAGTCCGTTCCACAGCAGCTCAGCGAGCTGTTCGGCAAGATCGTTGGCCGTCAGTGCTGACTGGTTGAGCCACCACAACGAGGTGAGCTGCAGCATGCCGATGATTGCGTAGGACCACGCTTCACCAACTGCGGGGTCGTGTCCGATTGCGGTGCGCCATTGGCTGAGCTGGCTGGCCAGTGGAGCCGCCGATCTGCTGGCGAGATAGAGCGATCGCTGCGGAGAGTCATCGGATGAGCCGCCGGTGACATAGAGAAAGAGTTCGCGATGCGCCGCAACGGTCTCGAGGTTCGCTGCAAGAAACGACACGAGAGCCCCGTGGCCGGTTGGCTGGCCAGCGATGGCACTGAGCACTGATTCAACGATGCGGTCGGCGAGCCGCGCTGACAATGCGTTCGATAACTCGGTGCGCCCGCCAACGCGTGCATAGATCACTGGTTTGGTGACACCGGCTTCAACGGCGATGGCTTCGAGCGACACGAGTGGGCCATCGCGGCGGATGGCTCGCTCGGCCGCATCGAGCACATAGTTGCGATCGACAACTTGTTTGCCTCCGGATGGGCGGCCGGGGCGGCGGCGACTGGTGACCGTCACGATGATCGCGAGCGACGTGAAGCGCTTGAGATCGGTGTGAGCGGCCTATTCGTACCTACAGTACGTTGACCCATCGATGTCACAAGGATGCCAACCATGAGCGCGACCCTATTCGATTTGTCCGACGACGTAGCCGTTGTCACGGGCGCCGGCCGCGGCATCGGTGAGGGCATTGCGACAACGCTGGCCGACGCTGGTGCCGCCGTGGTGTGCGCCGCTCGGCGTATCGACGAGGTCGAGCGCGTGGCCAAGGGCATCCGTGATCGCGGTGGTCGCGCCATCGCCGTGCAAACAGATGTCACCAACAACGATGCCGTCGAAGCACTTGCGCAAGCCGCGATCAGTGAGTTCGGACATCTCGATATCTGGGTCAACAACGCCGGTGGGTCGCCAGTGCAATCGCCACTTACCAAGCTCGATCCCAACGAGTGGAACGCAACGATGGCGCTCAATCTCACGGCCGTGTGGGTGTGCACCAACACCGCCGCGCGCCACATGCGCGACGGTGGGCGAGTGGTCAACATCTCATCTCGTGCAGCGGTGTCACCCATTGTCGGAAGCGGTCATTATGCAGCCGCTAAGGCAGCCGTGAACTCGCTCACTCAAACCTTCGCGAAAGAACTCGGCCCACGTATTCGCGTCAACTGCATCATGCCTGGGGCGGTGCCAACCGAGATCATGATGACGGCCTTGCAGCTCAACGACAACGACCTGCCGTCGCTCGAGAAGCGACTGCGATTGCCCATGCGTCGCCTCGGTACTCCGGGCGATCTTGGTGCCGCAGTGCTGTATTTCGTGTCGCCCGCGTCAAGCTGGGTCACGGGTCAGATCTTGTCGGTCGATGGCGGTATGTGATGGTTGACCAGCATCTGAATCGCCGAATGGTTCTTGTGAGCCGGCCTGTTGGAATGCCAGCCGATTCTGACTTTGAGTTCGTTGAGCAAGTCGTTGAGCCGTTGGCCGCTGGCATGGTGTTGGTTGCCGTCAACACATTGTCCATCGATGCGTTCATTCGAACCGTGCTCGACGAAGGCAGCTATCACCAGTCGGTGAAACTTGGTGGCACGGTTACAGCGTTGGGCGTCGGGCGTGTGCTCGAAAGCACGGTTCCCCACCTTGCGCCAGGCGACGACGTGTTCGGGCCCCTTGGCGCACAGACCTTCGCTACCTTGCCTGCAGCCGCACTGCGCAAGCTCGACACTTCGGTTGTTGCGCCTTCGGCCTATCTCGGTGCGTTGGGCATGACCACCGGACTCACTGCCTACTTCGGCATCTTCGAAGTTGGCGCCGTGAAGCCCGGCGACACTGTGGTGGTGTCTGGCGCCGCAGGTGCGGTCGGTTCAGTCGCGGGTCAGTTGGCGCGTATCGCTGGAGCATCAACTGTCATCGGCATCGCGGGTGGCGCACACAAAGTGGCGTTTCTGGTTGAAGAACTCGGCTTCGACTTCGCCATCGACTACAAGAACGAAGACGTCGGCGAGCGATTGCGTGAGTTGGCTCCCAAGGGCGTCAACGTGATGTTCGACAATGTGGGCGGCGACATTCTCGACGCGGTGCTCGAGCAGATTGCCGAAGGCGCGCGCATCGTTATCTGCGGTGCGATGTCGCAGTATGGACACATGCAACATGTGAGCGGACCGCGCAACTATTTGAAGCTGGCCGAACGCCACTCGCGCATGGAGGGCTTTGCGGTGACGCACTTTGGTAGTCGGTTCGCCGAAGCCGAGCAGGCATTGGCTGGATGGCTTGGCGATGGTCGACTCATTGTTCGTGAACACATCGAGCACGGACTCGACGCCTTTCCTGCCACGTTGCGCATGTTGTTCACCGGCGGCCATCACGGCAAGCTTCTACTCAGCGTCAGCTGATCTCCATCAAGCGCTAACGCACGGTCCACGTGCGCTCATCCTTGCCGGGGCTAGCGACTCCACAGCGTCGAACGCGGCCGCACCACTAACATCAGCGCCATGACTATCCAAGGCAATCTTGTGAACGGCGAACCGCGTGACCTTGGTGCCTTGGGTACAAAGGTCGGTGCCGTTTCGTTCGGATGTTGGCGCTTCACCGGATCCGATGTGCAGGCCGATACCGCGCTGATTGAGCATGCACTTGACCTCGGTATGAATCTGGTCGACACAGCCGATGTGTATGGCCTCGATTGGGGCGGCTCTGGCTTCGGAGCCAACGAGACTGCGCTTGGCGATGTGTTGCGCCGCACCCCCGCGCTGCGCGATCGCATGGTGTTGGCCACCAAGGTCGGCATCGTTCCCGGCGTGCCGTATGTATCCGATCCCGCGTATCTCGCGCAGGCAACCGAGGCGTCGCTACAGCGTTTGGGCACCGACCATGTCGACTTGTTGCAAGTGCATCGACCCGATCCGTTCACTCATCCATCGCAGGTAGCAGCGGCTCTCGCTGGCCTGTGCGAACGAGGTCTCGTTCGTGCTGTGGGTGTGTCGAACCACACTCCCGCGCAGGTGCGCACGCTGGCGGCGCATCTCTCCGAGCGTGGGTTGACGTTGGCCACGAGCCAGCCCGAGTACTCAGCGCTGCGCCTGAACGCAATGCGCGACGGCTCGTTTGATATTTGCATGGAGCTTGGTGTCACGCCGATGGCGTGGAGCCCGTTGTCGGGTGGTCGACTCGCTACGGGGCACAACGTTCCGAAGGCGCTCAACGCCGTGCTTCGTCAGCTTGCCTCGCGCGAAGGCGTGAGCCCTGCGGTCATCGCCGTGGCGTTTGTACTTGCGCATCCGGCGCGCCTGGTTGCCGTGGTTGGCTCGCAGAATTCCGAGCGCCTCACCGAGCTGGCACGGGCTACATCGGTGCATCTCGATCGAGCCGATGTGTACGCCATCATCCAAGCCAGCGACGGAGCCGCGTTGCCGTGAGTTCGGCTGATGCAACACCCTGCGAGGTCAGTTGGTTCGCTGCGCTCTGCGACGACGATTATGCCCAACTCGGAGTCGCAGACCCCAGCTTGCGCAGCAGCCTCGAGCACTGCGGCGACATCGTGCGCGCGGCCGAGTCCGTTGGCTTCGACAACGTGTTACTTCCATCGGGCTATGCGTTAGGAATCGACTCAATCGCGTTTGCCGCCGCGATGGCGCCGGTTATCAATCGCATGAGCATGCTGGTGGCGGTTCGCACCGGAGAAATGTGGGTGCCGCAGTTGGCGCGCCAGATCGCCACGCTCGACCAAATGATGCAGGGCCGGCTCACGGTCAACATCATTTCCTCCGATCTTCCGGGCCAGGTGTTGGCCAGCGCGCCGCGCTACCAACGCACGCTCGAAGTGATGACCGCGTTGCGAACGCTGCTCGATGGCAATCGGGTTGATATCGATGGCGACTTCGTGCAGTTGCATCTCGATCCGCCACGTGTTGGCACGGTCAGCGGTCGCTGTCCGCCGTTGTACTTCGGCGGTCTGTCTGACGACGCACGCGAGGTGGCTGCTGCTGCTGCCGACGTGTACCTCATGTGGCCCGACACGCTCGAAGGTGTCGCCGATCTTGTGGGCGACATGCGCGCCCGCGCTGCTCGCCATGGTCGCACCTTGCGGTTCGGATACCGCGTGCATGTCATCGTGCGCGACACCGAGGCCGAGGCTCATGCGGCAGCAGCGCATCTGGTTGCCGCACTCGACGACGACGAAGGCGCGCGTATTCGAGCTCTGTCGCTCGACAGCCAATCAGTAGGCGTGCGGCGTCAAGCCGAACTTCGCGAAGCAGCGAACCTCGATGGATTTATCGAGGACAACTTGTGGACCGGCATCGGTCGGGCGCGCAGTGGATGCGGCGCTGCACTTGTTGGCGACCCTGATCAGATCGTCGCCAAAATGCAGCAGTATCGCGACCACGGCATCGACGCATTCATCTTGTCGGGCTATCCGCATCGCGACGAGGCCGAGCGGTTCGGTCGACTGGTGCTCCCGCGGCTGCAACACGCGCCGCTTCAGCGCACGCCAACCGTGCGCTGACGCTTTAGAGGCCGAGGGCCTCGGGAAGCCATTGCTCAAGGCGTTCGAACATGAGTGGGCCGCTTTTGGCAAGAAGATGGCCGTCGCTGGGGCAGACAACGAGCTCGCCCGTGCCGGCGATGGCACGCACCACTTCGCTTGCCTGCATCGGCAGAATTTCGTCGCGGTCGCCGTGGAACAGCAACAGTGGCTTTCCGGCCAAGCCGCCCGCCAGTTCGCACCCTGCTGATTGCGTGGCAAACGTGACCACGCCCGTGACCATCTCGGAAAGTCCGACGCCGACTCGAACTGCGACGGCCCCACCAAAGCTGTGGCCCATCAATACCACCCGCTCTGCGCCGCCACCGGCAACGGCTAGCTGAACTGCAGCCGCTACATCGATGCAACACGCATCCATATCGTTGGGTCGCCGATAGCTCACCCGGATGACCGGAACGCCACGCGAGGCCCACACTTCGCCGAGCTGGTGGTAGAGGCCATCGGCGGGTCCAAGGAGTCCGCCCATCGCGCCACCACACGCAACGATGGCTGCTGGTGCTGCGGCGGTACCTGGCTCGGGCTCGTGCCACAGCAAGGTAAGGAGACCGCGCATCGTAAAGAACTCGGCGTGTCGCAACGTTGGGGTGATCATCACGTCTTGGTTGGCCATCACGCCGAGTGCGTCAAGCGGAGTTTGCAATCCGCTGCCGTGAGCTGAGTAGTCAGTTGCGTCTGCCACGAGTTGTACCCTACGTGCCCATGGCAACTCCCCCCTTAGCGGTCGATCTGAGCTCAGCCACCGATCGCGATGTTGCTGTTCGTATTGGCTTGGCGTGGCGCGAAATGCGTCGCGGAGCCAGCACGGTGGCGCTGCGCGATTACATGTTCGGTAACGCCGACGATGCTCTCGATGCCGGCCAAATGGACAGTCTTGATGTGTTGGTGTTTCGCCCGTTCTGGCGAATGAGCGAGTTGGCCGAAGCGTTGCGCGTCGATCCATCAACCGCCACGCGCGCGGTGCAGCGACTCGTCAAAGACGGTCTGGCCGAACGCCGCGCCGACCTCGACGACGGACGAGTCGTGATGGTGAGCATTACTGAAAAGGGACGTCAGCAACACCAAGACATCGATCGCCGCCGTGGTCGAGTCATTCGCCGCCTGATGGGCGCTTTCACACCACAAGAGCGCGCCGACTTCGCCGACCTGCTCTCGCGCTTTGTGAAGCAGCTCGATGTCGTTGTCGATGACATGCCCACCGCTACCGACTGACTCCGCCGAAATCCGGGAAGGTCGTCGGTAGTTCGGCTACTAAGGTCTCGTCTATGGCTGATCGAGCGGACTTTGCAGACCAAGCCATGCAGTTCGCGCCTCAGTTGTATTCGGCGGCGCTGCGTCTCACTCGCAATTCGGCCGATGCCGAAGACCTGGTGCAAGAAACCTACTTACGCGCCTGGCGAAGCTTCGCTGGTTTCGAGCAGGGCTCGAACCTTCGTGCTTGGTTGTACCGCATTCTCACGAACACATTCATCAATAAGTACCGTGCCGCGCAGCGTCGACCCAGTGAAACCGGTCTCGACAACATCGAAGACCTCTATCTGTATCGCCGCCTCGGCAGCCTTGATGCTTCGCTCAGCAACCGCAGCGCCGAAGACACGATGTTCGATCTCTTCACCGACGATGAAGTGAAAGCCGCGCTCGAAGAACTCCCCGAGAACTTTCGAATGCCTGTGTTGCTCGCCGATGTAGAGGGCTTTGCCTACAAAGAGATCGCGGGCATCCTCGACATACCCGAGGGAACCGTGATGAGTCGCTTGCATCGGGGAAGAAAAGCGATGCACAAGTTGTTGTATGACTTCGCCAGCGAGCGCGGCCTGATTTCTTCTGATCCGGTTGGCGCTGAACCTCACACCGCCGACGGAACTCACCAATGACTGATTGCAACGACACGCTTCGCGAACTTCAAACTTTTCTTGATCGCGAAATGTCAGAGACCGCTCGCAGCGTGATTCACGCTCACCTCGAGGGTTGCCCCGATTGCCTTGAGGCGTTCGATTTTCACGCCGAACTCCGGGTGGTTATTGCCGCTAAGTGCCGCAACGACGAGATGCCCGAGGGCCTGCTGGCAAAGATTAAGCAGTGCTTCGGCGAGGATCCCGAAGTCGAAATCTCCACCCACTGACATCTGCCAGCCAAGACCCGCTGCAGAGATCACGTCGCCAGATTCAGACGATGCGCACCTGTCTGGCTATGCTCGTCACGTGATCGCAGTAATTTTCCACTGGTGGCTCGGCCTGCTGCTCCTTCTCGGCGGCGGCGGCGTTACGTTGGCCCTCGTGGGTCTGTATCTCAAGACAGTCACGGCCGCAAAGTACCCGAACGGCAAACGTCGTCGCGAAGACTGAATCAGTTGGCGGGCACGATCACATGTCGTCGTCCATCCAACTGAATCAACTCAATCGGCATCCCCTTGTGGTGTCGTTGCTCGCGCGTTGTCCGCAATTGGTTGCTGGCCACGATGTTGTTTGCGCTGTTTCTGGTGGCCCCGACTCGATGGCCTTGCTGGTGCTCGCAGCCGCAGCAGGTTGTCGTGTCACAGCGGTACATGTTGACCATGGCTTGCGTGACGGTTCGACCACCGAAGCGTCGGTCGTTGCTACTGCCGCAGCACTTGTCGGTGCCGAGTTTCGTGGCGAACAGGTACAC
>Ga0194055_10000104_pt1 | contig 59595 bp, 47 predicted proteins | sample SepL449m_MetaG_FD_155482 | JGI IMG/M metagenome (GOLD analysis project Ga0194055, IMG submission 155482) | Anoxic zone freshwater microbial communities from boreal shield lake in IISD Experimental Lakes Area, Ontario, Canada - Sep2016-L442-9m | ecosystem: Environmental > Aquatic > Freshwater >... | reverse complement strand
GTTCAAAGTACTGTGTCTTGCGGGTCTCCGGTGCGGCCTTGTCGGTGAGACTCTTGAGAAAGCTCAGCCCGTCGATCGGCTTCTGCTTCGCCCCGTTGAGCGTCTCCGGCGGCGTGATGCCGATGGCCTCGTACAGCGTTGGGACGATGTCGATGGTGTGCAGGAACTGGTTCCGCACTCCACCCTTATCCTTCATCTTCGCCGGCCACGAAACGATCAGCGGGTTGCGCGTGCCGCCGAAGTGGCTGGCCACTTGTTTGGTCCACTGGAACGGAGTGTTCATGGCGTGCGCCCAGGCAGACGGGAAGTGGTTGAACCACTTCGGCCCGCCGAGTTCGTCGAGGTGCTTGAGATTGTCTTCCCATCGTTCTGGGTAACCGTTGAAGTACAGATTCTCATTCAGGCATCCGTCCAGCCCCCCTTCGGCACTGGCGCCGTTGTCTCCGGCGATGTAGACGAAGATGGTGTTATCGCCGCCCGGCATCGAACGCACCGCATCGACGATCCGTCCCATGTGGTGATCGACGTGGGCGGCGAATCCGGCGAATACTTCCATCATTCGGGCGTACACCTTCTTCTGGTCCGCGTTCAGCGAGTCCCATGCGGGCAGCCCCTCACTCCGTGACGTGAGCTTGGTGTCGGCCGGGACGAGGCCGAGTTTCTTTTGCCGGGCGAGCGTCTCCTCGCGGTACTTGTCCCAGCCGCCGTCGAACTGGCCCTTGAACTTGTCGATCCACTCCTTCGGGGCGTGGTGCGGGGCGTGGTTCGCCCCCGGAGCCACATATAAGAAGAACGGAGCGTCCGGAGAAATGCTGGTCACCTTCCGCGCCCAGGCGATGGCCTTGTCCGTCATATCCTCGGTCAGGTGGTAGTCCGGATCGGCGCTCTTGGGGACGAGGTTGCGATTCTCGTACAGCACCGGGTTCCATTGATCGGCGTCCCCGCCATTGAATCCGTAGAAGTAGTCAAACCCGAGCCCATTCGCCCAGCGGTCGAACGGCCCGGCGGCGCTCGTTTCCCAATCGGGTGTGTTGTGGTTCTTGCCGATCCAGGCGGTCATGTACCCGTTTTGCTGGAGCACCTCGCCGGCAGTTCCACAGCTTCGCGGGATGACCCCCGTGTACCCCTCGTACCCGGTACCCGCCTCGGTAATGACGCCGTTTGCAGTCACATGGTGATTACGGCCAGTGATGAGTGCCGCTCGCGTCGGGCTGCACAGGGCAGTGGTATGAAACCGAGTGTATTTCTGCCCCTCGGCCGCAAGCTTCTCCATGGTCGGCGATGGCACTCCACCGCCAAACGTCGAGTACTGTCCGAACCCGGTATCGTCCAGCAGGATGAGTACCACATTCGGTGCACCCTTCGGAGCTTTCACTGGCTGGGGGAACTGTGGCGGGTCGGAGTCCTTGTAGGTCTTGCCGACCTTGCCTTTAAATTCGAAGTCCGGCCGGGGGAGCACTTTCGGCGTCCCCGCCGCCGACGTATCGGCTGTTGAGTCCTGAGCGAATGCATCAGACCCGGTCATCCCATCGAGCATTCCGCCGACGGCGATCAACGCAACGTATCGAAGCATGCGGAACATCGTAACGTACTCCTTTTAGGGGCGTGAAAGCCAATTACGGGCTGCAATCGTCGCAGTCAATTACTCATGGCGAGCCACCAGCGTCCCGCTGCGGAACTCGAATTCCCACGGTCAGAAAATAGCCGATCGTATAGACCTCGACTGTGGAATCGAGTGTGCAAGGGATCCAGAAGCCACTCACGAAGGAGTTCTGACTGTTGGAAAGAACGAGCCAGACCATGAACGCCTTTTCCAATCCGCTGTAGAGCAGAATGGGAACGCGCCACTGCGGAATCAGGGCCGCAAGCATCATGGCCAAACCCATGATCCCGACCATGATTCCCCAATGCTGGATGATTATCGTGTAGTCCTGCACGTAAAGGAGCTTGGCCACGTTCGGCATGGCCCAAGCCGGCAAGAAGGCGTACCGCGCCACTAAAGCGGTGCCAGCCCCGGTGAACAGGAAAAACGGCCGAACCGTCTTGGCGAAAAAGCGATCAATGGAAGGCATGTCTCACAAGGCCCTTCGCTAGAAAACGGAGGGTTCGCTTTCCTGTGCGGGCAAACGGGCGTTGACTTCCTGGAAGGACGCCAACGCCCTGGTGACCCGATGGTACTCAGTTGCGCGGAGCACCAATCGTTTCAATGTCATTCAAACGCTTGAGAGCCGCGGCGGCCTTGAGCGTCTGATAGTTGATTCCTGCGGCATTTAAGCTGCTCCCTTCCTGGAACGGGAACTGCGGAATCGTGACAAGGAACTTCTTGATCTGTGCTTGCACCGGCACGAACAACCAGATGTTGTCCCCATACCAGCGCATGTACATGCTCGACTCAAGTGCCATCTTCTCGTAGGGGTCTGCTTTGAGGTGTGTGATCAACGGCCAACCGGTGATCTTGCGTGTCCCGGTGGCGATGTTTCCATCAACCACGGCGAAGTTGACCTTCCAATCATTCCAGCGAACGGCATTCAATTCACCACCCTGACCGAAGTAGAGAATCTCTTCACGAGGCCCCTTCTTCGCTTCGCCCTTGAAGTAGGGGACGAAGTTATAGCCGTCGGCATGGATTTTGAATGTTTTGCCGTTGGCCTTGTAGCCTTCCTTAAGCTTCTCAACGATGTTTGGTTCTCCAGCAGCAGCCAGGAGTGTCGGCATCCAGTCTTCCTGAGAGAAGATCTCGTTGACGATCGTTCCTGGCTTAATCACGCCGGGCCAGCGCACGAACATCGGGACGCGAAGCCCACCTTCCCACGTCGTTCCCTTTTCACCGTGGAACGGGGTGATTCCGCCGTCCGGCCAGGACGCGGTTTCGGCGCCGTTGTCTGTTCCGTAAACCACGATCGTGTTGTCGGCAATGCCCAGGTCGTCAAGCTTTTTCAGCACTTCGCCAACGAAGCCGTCATGTTCCACCATACCGTCAGGATAGAGGCCGATACCGGTCTTGCCCTGGGACGCCTTCTTGAGGTGCGTCCAGACGTGCATGCGGGTGCTGTTGTACCACAGGAAAAACGGCTTCTTCGCTTTGACGTTTCGATCGAGGAAGTCCATCGCCTTTTCGTGAACTTCCTCGTCGATGGTTTCCATACGCTTCGAGGTCAGTGGTCCGGTGTCCTTGATGGTCTGTCCACCCTTGCCGTCAGCAGTGCAGTGGAGCACGCCACGGGGACCAAACTTCTTTTTGAACTCGGGGTCTTTCGGGTAGTAGTAGGTCTCGGGTTCTTCTTCAGCGTTCAGGTGGTACAGGTTGCCGAAAAATTCGTCGAACCCGTGCAACGTCGGCAGGTGTTTGTCCTGATCGCCGAGGTGATTCTTGCCGAACTGACCAGTCGCATAACCTTGCTCTTTGAGCAGGTCGGCAGTGGTCGGTGTCCAGTCAGGGATACCGTGCGGGCTCCCCGGCATGCCGATGGTCAGCAAGCCCGTTCGGAACGGATGCTGTCCGAGGATGAACGACGCCCGGCCCGCGGTACAACTCTGCTGCGCATAGGCATCGGTAAACAGCGCACCCTCTTTGGCGATCCGATCGATGTTCGGGGTGCGATACCCCATGATGCCGTGGTTGTACGCACTGATGTTGTGGATACCAATGTCATCGCCCCAAAGGACGAGGATGTTCGGCTTCTTGCCGCTGGTCTGAGCCGTTGTCGCCACTGCAAGGTTGTGGGCAGCAAATGCGGCGCTGGCATCAGCGACCTGAACGGATTCCGCCAGCGCGGACGTCCGGGTGATTTTTGCATCGCAGCAAGGGACCTGGGAGTCTGACTTCCCGGTTGCACTTTCAACTGAGGCGGCGGGACGAGTGATTTCCGCACGTGCTGGTGTTTGCGGACCGCTCGATGCGGCGACGTAGCCAAGCAAGGCTCCTGTCGCCAGCACGGCCAATGTTTGGATCGGGACAGACAATTTCATCGATTTTGCTCCTTTGGTGATTCAGATTTCGGTGCAGTTTGTGTCCGGCAGCGCGAAGCTGTGGCGTGAATACTTCTGTTTGATGCTGTGAATTCGTTTTGTTTCGAGTTTCAGATAGCGGAGATGGTGCAATGCATCTGGAATTGACCGTTCCAGCGACAAGAGCACCAAATTGAGCGGAAACGCCCCTGAGATCTGAAGTGAAGGATGATCGCAATCACAAGCACTCATTCATTTTGCCGGGATGGATAATCAATTGCCAGTCTCTTTTTTTGCTGATTTTACGTATGAAAGGCCGCTTATTGGTGGCCGGTTGATTGAGTCTCCCCGACTGGGTGGCCAAGGCTGGAGCGTCTTCGCGAAGCCCCCGAAAAACGTGCTTACAGTGAAAACCGAAGCTTCCTCTCGGTCCAGTCACCCCATCTTTAAATAACGTGATTGCCCTGTCGTTGAAGACTATCTACTTGCGAAGACTTCGTGGAAACGCCATGATTTCAAGGATTGGCGGAGGTAGATCCGTTTTCGTCTTCCCGCCAGAGAATCAGCGATCGACCTTACAGACGTGATTCTACCGACGATCATCTCTGGATTTGTGAAGACAATATGAGGAATCTGAGTATGGCCATCGAGAATTTGAGCCTGCCGCGGGGGATTTGGCGCTGGACTATTTGTGCGGGGATGACTGCGGCAATTGGTTGTGGGTCGTCGACACCGCCACCTCCACCGAATCAAACTCCAGCCGCCACAACAAATACGCCGGCGATGATGCCAACTCCGCCGAGTGCTCCGGCAGGTCCCACGGATCCGGCTGGTGCGATGGCGTCCACTCATGGCTCAACCCCTCCTTCAGGGCCGACTTCACCGGCAACAATGCCAGGAATGCCAGGAATGGCTCATAATTCCGCTGGTCCAACGGCGCCAACAACGCCTGCGACAATGCCAACGAATTCGCATGCCGGTCCAACGGCTCCCCCAGCCTCAGGCCCCACTGATCCAGCCGCAGCGATGCGGGCGACGCATGCTCAGTCGGCGAATACGACGCCACCCGCTCAACCAGGGGTTCCGCCGGGGCATGCCCAAAACGCTCTAGGCGCTCCGATGCCGGGCGCTCCGATGCCGGGCGCTCCGATGCCGGGCGCTCCGATGCCGGGGGCACCTGGGGCCATTCCGGGGGGACCTGGGACTGCTCCAGGCAATCCTGGTGGTGGACCAGGTGCAGGTGGGCAGCAGTTTGCTGCTGGTTCGGCCGAGGATTCGCTTTCGAAGTTCTGTCTTGCCATGGCGGACAGTAACCTGACTGAAGCTGCACAGTACATCAGCCCGAAGGCGAAGGGGATGTTGCAGCAGATTCGTGAGGGAACAATTCCCGATGACAAACTTGAGGGACTGAAAGCCTCGTTCGCCCCACAGGGCCTGAGTTTGCGACCTACACGCCCCGTCGGTGGTGGACGGACGATCAACCTGTCGAATTCCAAGAACGAATTACTGAGTTTCACGCTCTTCAAGGAAGACGACTCGTATCGTGTTCGTGACTTCAGTATCAAGAAGGCGACTCGATAACACGGACTTCAGTCGGCAAGAATCTTCAGTCAAAACTCAGGTGATCCAACCCGCTATTCCCATGGATAGCGGGTTGTCTTATTCTATCTGGCATGCTGGCCAAGTTGTTGAGCCAGAAAGGGTTTGAAGCCGAGCTTGAGGCGCCTGATGCCGGACGTATTGGCGATTCACTGGGACAAGAAACGACTGCGAGTCGTCGAGGCATCCATCGGCGCGACTGTGAAGGTCGCTCAAAGCTTTGCCGTAGACATGCCTGACCCGCCGTCTCCCAACTGGTTGCGCGAAGCCTTGCGCCGCAAGGGAGTGACGGCACGCCAGGCCATCGTTTGCCTGCCGCGTGAAGAGGCGATCCTGCGTCAACTAGAACTGCCCGACGCTCCTGATGACGAACTTCCGTCACTCGTTCAGTTTCAAGCATCGACGCGATCCACAACACCACTCGACCAGCTTGTTCTCGACTACCTCCCGATTCCCAAGCGTCCAGGTTCGATTCAGCGCGATGTCCTGCTGGCAACGGTTCCTCGAACTTCTGTTGATCCGATCCGGCAGACGCTCAGTGAAGCGGGCATTGATCTGACCACGCTGTCCATCAGTTCCTTCTCGCTGGCCGAGTTGCTGTTGCGAGCTGAAGAACGCGGTCACGGTTCCAAGAGTCGCCTGGTGATCCTGGCAGACGGAAATCGCCTGGAAGTTGTGCTGTTGGGAGATTCTCAACCGCTTGTGGCCCACCTGGTGCGTCCCCCACTGGACGACGACGGGCGTCCCATGATTGCGAAGGCGGCAGCGGATATCTCTCGAGTCCTCGTTCCCGCCCAGCCCTGGCTGGTGAACAGTCCCATCGAGCGAGTCTGGATTCTCGCAGATGGTCCCGAATGGAAAGGGCTCGATCAGGCGGTCCAAGAACGCTGGAATTGCCCGGTCGAACGGTTCACGACGCAAATTGCCTCGCGAATTCCGGACCTGGAACTTTCGAAGTTCAGCGAATCGATGACGATGTTTGCCCCGGCGCTGGGATTGGCACTCGGTTGCCTGCAACCTCGTTCACCCGTCTTCGATTTACTTCATCCGCGGCAGCCCCGACCGAAACAAGATCCCCGCAAGCTGCAAATGGCGGTCGGTTCAGCGGCGGCACTGGTGCTGCTCGTTGTTGTCACGGCGGTCTATCAGACTTGGATGGCCAGTCTGGATCGCGCCATCACGGATGCGAAGTCGTCTGAATCGACGATTTCGGGGACTTTGAAAGCTGGTGAGCCGATCCGTAAGGCTGCAGTCAACATCGAAGACTGGCAGAAACGCGACATCAATCAACTGCAGCAGCTCACGCAATTGCATGAATTCATGGGTGGGACAGAAAAGCTCTACTTGACCGAATACAAATTTGGCCCGGCGATCGGCGATGCGGTCGGAAAAGTGTTCGCGAACGGCAATGCCCGCGAACGCGGGGACAGCAAGTTTTTCGAGGATCGACTGGTGGATTCACGGCGATTCCGACTCAGACCGCGCGAGTTGACTCAGCAAAGCCGCGACTCTGAATATCAGAGCCGGTTTGAGCTGGACGCTGACATTGTCCCACCTGGCAAGTCCGATAAGACCACGACGGGTGCCGAACCCGCCAAGAAAAAGTGACTTGACCATGCAACAGCGTGAAAAAAATCTGCTGATTGGTCTGGTGGCTGCCGTTCTGCTTTGGCAGGGGGGCAAGGTCCTCAGTTCCACATTCCTCGAACCACTGTGGACTCGCCAGAAAGATCTGGAAAAACTGCAGGAATCGGTGAGTGAGAAGAACAAGGGCCTGATCCTGCTGGCCCGACAGAAAAAACAGATGGAAGGCTGGAAACGCCGCAGTCTGCCCCCTGATCCTGCCAGCCTGTTGAAGCGAACGGCGGGAACTCAAGGTGGGCCCCGGCCAAGTGCGGCGAATGCTCAGCGGTTGTACCAGGACTGGCTGCTGGACCTGGCTGTCCTGAGCGGGTTTGAACAACTGAAAATCTCGCCCGAGCGGATGACGGTTTCGCCCGACAATGTCTATGTCTCTGTCCATGTGAAGATTGACGCGGAACCGCGTTACGAGCAGTTATGTCGATTCCTGGACCGTTTCTATCGAACCGATCTGCTGCATCGCATCACGTCGATTCGTATTCAGAGTACGGAAGCGGAAGGTGACCCCTTCCTGAAAGTCTTGATCGAGGCGGAAGGATTGGCGCTGATCGACGCTCCTCAGCGACGTCAACTGTTTGCTCAAACGACTCTCGTCGAAGATCTTTCTGAAGATGGGACGACTCTCAAGTTGAAGTCCGTGGAAGGCTTCCCGGAAAAGCCGGGATTTCTGATTCGCGTCAAGAACGAATTTGTAACTGTGACCGCGATGGAAGGAAACGTTTGGACAGTGGAGCGGGCTCAAGACGGAACGACGGCTGCCAGTGTTCCGGCTGGCTCGATCGTCGAAGATGCCCCGCGCAATCCCGACGTTGCGTTCCGTACCGATGAGCAAATCAAGCAATTGCTGGCCAGCAACGTTTTTCTCAAGCCGGTTCCGCCAACGCAATACAAGCCGAAGGTCTCGCCGCTGGGTGAAAAGTCTCACATGCGAGGGAAACCGCTGGAATTTAACATCGTTGTGACGGGTTATGATCCCGGTCGAGGCCGGCCGGAATTTTCGTTGATCGAGCCGATCATTCCAGGAAGCCGAATCGATAAGACGAGCGGCAAATTCTCGTGGGCTCCGACGAGTGACCAGATGGCCGGCAAGTATGCTTTCAAGTTTGAAGTCAAACATCCTTCGATTTCGGGGGGCCGATTGACGGACACGTTCAACGTGGCCCTGCGTGAGCCAAATACAGCACCCAAAGTTGCGCAAAAGGCGGTACCTCCTGTTTACATCGGCCGCAAGTGGACGTTTAAGCCTGAGGCCACTGATGCCGAATCCGCAAGCGATCGATTGACATGGAAGTTGGGGGAGAATCCGCCGACGGGATTAGAGATCGACAGCACCACCGGAGAATTGACCTGGACCCCCGATGACGACGTCGAAATCAGTAAGGTCAAAGTCAATGTTGTTGCGACGGATGATGGCAGTCCTCCGCTCTCGATTACGCTCCCTCTGGAACTGGACATTCAGGACGATGCCGCGACGTTTACTTTCCTGACGACGATTTTCTTCCGGGACGAAATCCCGCTCGCCGTCTTTTACGATCGTTCGAAAGGAAAATCGATTGAAATGAAAGTCGGTTCCCGATTCGCGGTGGCAGATATCCGCGGAGTCGTCACCAGCATCGAGAAGAAATTCATGATGTTTTCGAGAGACGAAGTTTCGTACCGAATCGAATTGGGGCAGTCGCTCCGAGAGATTCTCGATAAGGCGGAAAAGTCGGCTGAGACCACGACTGCACGCCCCGACAAAGCATCAGAGAAACCCGCAGGCGCGGAGAGCCCCCGTAGCGGTAGAGCCAGTCAACCGGACGCCGCGGCGCCTTCCGACGCGACCCAGCCAAGTAACGCGCCCCCAACGCGTCGTTCGATCGAAAAAGACGACTGACTTCATTCGGGCGATGGCGGGAAAATTCTAGATTCCAATATCACAGCGCGCGGATTGGCTCGTCAGGTTCGGCTTCGTACGCAACGGGAAATCCAAGACACTTGGCTTCGAGGTCAGGGATTGGAATGTTGACGTGTTTGGGAACGGTGACATAGAGCGCCCACTGCCCCGATTGATCGCAGGTCACCCCGGTGCGGATCACCAAGGGGTGCTTCAACGATTCGGAAAGTTCGACCAACGATTTCGGCGGGTCAGGAGTTTTGGGAAGACCTGGAATGTGTATCGCTGGAGCGAGCATCTTGGTACCCAACCACGTAGGAAAGCAATTCCCGCCGCCACGATTGATGGCGACGGGAACATGCTAACATGTTTTCACCTAAACCGGAACGACATTGAATCTGGAGCAAACTGAGGTGAGAGCACAGGCCGTCGTCGACTGCCCGTTACCGGCGAACAGCAACGCCACTGGACGTCCAGTCGAGAGTTCGAGGATTGCGGATCCTGAGTCACCGGGGAGGCTGAATGAAGGTCCCCCGGGGTTGGCAATCTGGACGCAATTGTCAAACGTGGCGATTCGCGGGGAAGACTGAGTACCATAATTTACGGTAACCCCGTTGACGCGAATGGCAGTGATAATCCCCTGTGTCACAGCAGTGGTGCGCCCCGACTTTGTCACTTTCATCCCCGGCTGTGCCGCTTGCAGGGTTGGTGTGTAGTTGGAGATTCCCAAGATCTTGCCCGTCTTGACAAGATTATTTGCGGTGATTGCCGCAATTGCAGCATCAATGCGATTTCGAGGTGACGAACCTCCGGATGGGAATTGAATGGGCTCGAATTGATTCAATTGTGCGAATATGTCGGTCGGGGACGATCCAAATGACTGCACGATCTTTGTACCGATTGGCAGCGAATTAGTATCGGCAAGGACGTGATTGTTGCTGAGTGCGAACAACTGACCGCTTGAGGCGGGGCCACGGCGTACCAGACATCCCAGCGTTCCGACAAATGGAGCACCAATCGGACTGATCTGTAGCCCGCCGATGACAGGTCGGGTCCGGGCCTGGTGATTCGCCGGGGTAGTAGAAGATGCAGAGGCTGCTCGCTTGACCAGCGCCTGTTGCACGGAAAGGTGCTCGACATCAATTCCAATTCCTTTGAAACTCCCTTGCGTCAGTGCCGGAGTCTTCTTTCCCAAGTCCTGCTTCTCGAAGACATACACCTTAAGAACAAAGTCATTGGACACGATCTTGCCGCCCCGGATGCGGATCCCGACACCGGTTGCATGCACATTCGTCAAAGGAGTGGCAAAAGCAGAAAACGCCCCCTGTGCAGAAAAGGCCTGAGACACCTGAGGCCCTTCGTTCTGCTGTTCAGTCATCAACGCAAGGCGATACTCGTCTAGTACAGCAGACGCTTCGGCAAAATTAGCCATTTTCGTATTCCTGTAGTTGGACCCGCGATTGTGCTGCAGCAACTTAATGCCGCAGTTCACTATTCGATTGTATTGCGACTGGTTGTTTGTTTCAATTCGGTTTTGAGTGTTGCGTTGTGACGTGTCGCGGTGCGTATTTTTTGGCTGCAGTCAACACTGCAGCAACATTACCGCCTGCCGAAGCGAACTCGAATCGTATTGACGCTCCTTGCATCCCCCCCTAGAACAAGTCGCGATTCCGTTAGAAACGGATCGCGTTCATGTCTGCCCACTTTGCTATGGCACTGGATTGTCGGGAATGATTCCCTATGCAGTTCAATTCTCTCGAATTCCTGTTCTTCTGCGTGATCTTCTACGCACTCTGGCCGTGGCTCTGCGTAGGGAACAATCGTCGCTGGGCATTTCTGACAGTTGCCTCGTTTGTCTTTTACGGTTGGTGGGACTGGCGATTTGTCTTGCTGCTCCTGGGGAATGGACTGATTGACTTCTATGCGGCAGAAGCGATTGTTCGCTGGCCTGACACCAAAAAGTTCTGGCTGATTTTATCGCTTGTAGGCAACCTCGGGTCACTTGCTGTCTTCAAGTACTTGAACTTTTTGACGGTAAATGCCAATCACCTGCTGTCGTTCTTTGGGGCAGAAACGCAGATCCCACTCGCGAGTTTGCTGCTGCCAGTCGGGATCAGTTTCTATACGTTTCAGTCGATGAGCTACACGATCGATGTTTATCGTGGTGACCTGAAACCGACTCATAATGTGCTCCACTTCTTTGCGTATCTGGCACTGTTTCCGCAACTGGTTGCAGGCCCGATTGTCAGGGCTGCGGATCTGTTGCCTCAGTTGATGAGTGCCCCATCTGTGACGGAAGCGTTGCGCTGGCGGGGGACTCAATTAATCGCCGCGGGCCTCTTCAAGAAAATGGTGATTGCCGACAGCGTGGCACTCGCCGCCAACCAGGCATTTGGTTCGCGTGAATTGGATGGAGGATGTCTGTTCTGGTGGCTGGCAACGGCAGCATTCGCCGTGCAGATCTATTGCGACTTCAGCGGTTACAGCGATATTGCTCGTGGTCTGGCGAACTGGATGGGATACGAATTCTGTGTCAACTTCGACCATCCCTACTCCGCCAGCAGCCTGCGAGAATTCTGGAGCAGGTGGCACATTTCCCTTTCCACCTGGTTCCGCGATTATGTCTACATTCCGCTGGGGGGTTCTCGCCAGGGGGCGTTGCGCAGCCACGTCAACATGTGGGTGACGATGATTGTCTCGGGGATCTGGCACGGAGCGAATTGGACGTTTGTCGCCTGGGGAGCGTTCCACGCACTGTTTCTCTCGGTGGAACGACTGACCCGTTTTCCCGAACGACTGATGAAAATTCCCGGCGGGCGAGTTCTGGCGACGCTGGTCACATTGATGCTTGTCCTGGTGTCATGGGTCTTTTTCCGCGCTGAGAACATAACACAAGCGATGGGAATCATTACGACGATGTTCAATCTGTCGACGTTTCGGTGGAGTGACATTGAGCTACTGAACACGCGGGCTGTCGTCTTCACGGCTCTGTTCCTGCTTGCTGAACTACTTGCTCCGCTTCGTTCGAAGGTTTCGACCCGGATCTCGCTTCCCACGCGGTTGCAACCTGCCTGGATCGCGTTGGTGCTGGTATCGTGTGTTTATTTTCGTGGTCCCGGTGGTGCCTTCATTTATTTTCAATTCTGATGCAAGGCTCTGTGCGAGTTTTCGCCGATGTCTATCGCGAAGTTTTTTCATGGATTCACGTCGGATCGCACGGCATTGTCGCTGCTGTTCGCGGCAGCGCTGTTCGCGTTTCTAGGTTGGCACACCGATGAGCCGTTGGATCTGGAGAGTGATGAAAACTTCTGGTTCGACAAATTGTGCTGGCGCGAAAACACGGATGTGCTGATTCTGGGTGATTCACGATCGCTTATGGGACTATCCCCCAGGGTGATGGCCGTCGATCTTCCCGGCGTGCGGATTCGAAATTTCGGATTCAGCGGTGTGCCGTACACTCCCGACTATCTTGACGCTGCGGAACGAACCTGGGATCGGAACAGTGGCGAGCGCGCAGTGTTGATTGGTGTGACACCTCAATCGCTGCGAAATCGCCCTCAGGAAAATCAATTCTCGAGATCAAAAGCCACGCTGACACCGATCAGACGTTGGATGGCGACTTGGACTGGATGGGCGAAACGTCGCTGGCCGCCATTGACGCGCGTTGTTTTCGAACGGGTCGTTCTGGGCCGAACGGTCGATTGCTTTCGAACACGCCACCATCCCGATGGCTGGGTCGAGCACACGGTAAACGGGGTCACCTTCAAGCCGCAGTTCAAGGACTATCGGGAGATACAGAAATACCCGATCTCTGAGGAATTCACGCATACTCTTTTGAATCGCGTTCGCACTTGGACCGACCGAGGTATTCGAGTCTACGGATTCCGTCCGCCGACGTGTCCTCAGATGGAGGCCGTTGAGAACGACTTTGGCGAGGGTCCATTTGTCAAAGACTTTGTCCGTGCAGGAGGAATATGGCTGGAACCTTCGCATCAAGACTTGAAGACATTTGACGGAAGCCACTTGGATACCTCGTCGGCAAACCTCTTATCAACGCGCATTGCCAAAGACCTTGCAGCAATACGATCTCGCCGAATTGCGATGTCACGATGACTTCCATCACATTTTCAGGCACTTCCAGTCGGAAGCTAAGACCGGATGGCTACAAACTGCGGACACTGTTTTCTCCAAAAGTGGCCTTCATCGCTCCGCGTGAAGTCAGCCGTTCGCGAAACCAGTGTCATCTGTTGAGTGGGCTCCGTCTTGTCGATCGACGGGCGTCCCGCCTTTGTCGAGCGATGGAGCAGGTGGTGATTACAAAAACTCGTTCCTCGCTCTGGAGTAAAGCCATGCCACGAGTCCATGGGATCCTGGAAACCGCACTGTACGTCAGCGATGTGAAACGTGCTGCAGATTTTTATCGGCGGCTGTTCGGGTTCGCCACGCTGCTGGAATCCGACCGACTGATCGCCCTCAATGTCGCTGACCGGGATGTCCTGCTGTTGTTTCAACAGGGAGCCACGAATGAGCCTCTGGAAACGGCTGGCGGCGTAATTCCGGGTCATTCCGGAACGGGCTCCAATCATCTGGCATTCGCCATCACCCCCGATGAAGTTTCCGAATGGCTGCGGCAACTGGAGTCTGAAAATGTCACACTCGAAAGTACCGTCACCTGGACGGGCAGTTCCCAGAGTTTCTACTTCCGCGATCTCGACGATAATCTTGTTGAGTTGACGACGCCGGGCTTGTGGTCAATCTATTGAAGGTCGATCCACAGATTTCCTCGTGATTGATCTTGAACCCCAACTTTGACATTCCGTACGATGTTCCCATGGTAACAGAATTAAACCAAGAGCTTGTGGCTGCATTCCTCGCGGCTGGCGACAGCGAACTTGAAGTTGTCGATCCGGTGACACAGCGAATGTACGTCCTGGTTGATTGCGAAACCCATCGCCAGGCCATGGATGCCTTGCGTCGACAACAGGATCGAGACGCGATTGGAGAAGGGCTGAAGCAAATGCAGTCGGGGGCAGGCAAGCCACTCGATCAGGCTTTTTCTGACATGCGCGCTAGATTGGGGTTTCCGCGACACGAATGAAGTTGTTTCAAGTTGTCGTTCTCCCGCAAGCAGAAGCGGACATCGAGGCAAATGCCCATTGGTGGGCGTTAAACCGTTCATTTGGTCAAGCGGTCCACTGGTTCGATGTCATCCATGAGCAACTGAGTTCACTTGCTTTCTTGCCTGAGAGTCACAGTCTATCGCCAGAAAATGACGATTTTCCGTTTGAGATCCGCGATAAACTTGTTGGAATTGGATCGCGACCGAGTTATCGCGTAGTTTTTACGATTGCAAATGATACGGTTTTTGTCCTAACCGTACGCCGTGGTACTCAGGATGTGGTTCGGCCACACGACGTCGATTTTTCTCCGCCAGACTCATGATATGAATCGTTTTGGTACGTGTGTTGGTGTGCGCGTTGGGAGGGGGGATTCGAATGGGAAAATCACGAGAGCCAGTGACGCCGCGCACACTTGCCTGGCTGACGTTCGGCTGTGGAATCGCGGCGACGCTTGATCTCATTTTCCTTGATGAAGAAGATGGGGTACCTCGCGCGATCTTGTGCATGATGGCGGTCGCAATTGGCATAGTGCGGTTTCGAAGAAGACTGCAAGAGGTCCGCAACGGAAATCGCCCTTAATCTTACGAACCGGAATAACCCATCTCGCCCAACCACGTTCCGGGCATTCTCCGAATTTCAAAGCGGATCTGTTACCGTATGTGGAAGAATTGAGTCACCACGCACAACCGAAAAGAACGAGGTCCTCAGTGTCGTTGCGGCTTACTTTGCCAGTCCTGCAGAATTGGAATTGTCATAACTGCGGAGGCTGTTGCCGTCAGCATCAGATCGAAATTACCGAGGCTGAGCGTCAGCGGATTATCGATCAGAAGTGGACCACGGCGGATGGAGTTTCCCCCGATCAGGCGATTGTTCGCATGGGGGCTGGCCGATATCGACTGGGGCACCAGCCGGACGGGGCCTGTGTCTTCTTGAACGAAAAAGGGCTCTGCCGGATCCATGCCAAGTTCGGGGAGATGGGCAAGCCACTCGCCTGTCGCGTTTACCCGTACGCATTTCATCCCGCAGGAAAATCGGTTGCCGTCAGCCTGCGTTTCAGTTGCCCTTCGGTCGTGAAAAATGCCGGACGCCCCCTCAGCCAGCAGCTTTCAGAGATTCGGCAGATCGCCGACGCGGTTGTACCGGCTGGTGCATCGAATATTCCTGCACCGCTGATTCACTCCCGCGAACGAGTCGATTGGGCTGATTTTCATCGATTTGTACAGGCGCTCGACGCGACACTGGATCAGCCCGACCTTCCGATCGTCGACAGGCTTCTTCAGGCCTATGCCTGGACCACACTCGCAGGCCAGGCCTCTTTTGAAAAATTGCGAGGCGACCGGATTCGCGAGTTGCTCGATCTCCTCAGGGAAGCGGCGGTTGGTGAAGCCCAGTTGTTGAAAACGGACGCGACGGAAGTGACGTCCGTCGGGCGTCTCTATTTTCGATTGCTGGTCGCTCAATATGCTCGAAAGGATACCGACGCCAATCTTCGTGAAGGGTGGCTGGGACGCTGGCGGCTGCTGCGAGCGGTCTGGAAGTTTTCTCGTGGAACCGGGAATGTCCCACCACTTCAGGAAGTCTTGCGTGAGGTTCCCTTTGCGACGCTGGAGCAGTCATTCGGCGATCTGACTCCCGATCAGGACGAAATCTTTACGCGATATTTTCGAGTCAAGATTCAGGGGCTGCACTTCTGCGGCCCGGCGTATTACGACATCCCGTTTGTCGAGGGATTTCACAGCCTGGTGCTGGTCATGCCGGTCACGATGTGGATCGCCCGGTGGCTGGCAGCGGGGGCAGGCCGCAGCCAGTATTCCACCGGCGATGTGGAGCAGGCTCTGGCGATTGTCGATCATCATCACGGCTATTCGCCAGCTCTTGGTCAGGCGGCAGCCCGCGGTCGCGTCCGATCGCTGGCGACGTCTCAGGATCTGCCGCGACTGTTGTTGCGCTACTGTCGCTGACCCCTGAGGGAGCAGGAATTCTCGCGATGTTGCGGAGTTCTATCCAGATCGACTCATGGGTTGCGGCGCGTCGGTTGGGATGGTATCTGTGGCTTCCCGCAATCATATCGACGCGGTAATTCTCATGGTTGGACAAAGGAACGCCGCATGGCAGGCCTCGATCACGGTCAGGTACATCCCAAGGAAATCGAAGATCCGCTGATCGCGGCTCGAAATGCTCGCTACGGCATGGTGTTGTTCCTGATCTACCTCGCCTTTTACGGCGGATTCGTGGCGCTCAATGCGTTTTCACCAACACAAATGGAAACGACCCCTGCGTTGGGCCTGAACCTGGCGATTCTGTACGGATTCGCGTTAATCGTGGCGGCAATGGTTCTGGCGCTGATTTACGCGTGGCTCTGTCGCGCTGTCAGTCCTGCTGATCAAAGCAAATGAAGATTGCCTGCACGCTCTCCATTTCGTTTGTCCGATCCCATCGGTTTTCTTTCTGCTTCTGATTGGCTGTCATGATTCATGAACCTTCGATTCTTTCAGTGCTGGTTTTCGCCGGATTCGTGGCGATCACGCTCGGCTTGAGCTTTTACTTCGCGCGGAAGACTCAATCGTCGGCGGGGTATTTCGCCGCCGGTGGCCAGATTCACTGGTTCGTGAACGGGGTCGCCTTCGCAGGTGACTATCTTTCTGCGGCGTCATTTCTCGGGATCTGCGGGATGATCGCCTTTTATGGTTACGATGGTTTTCTGTACTCGATCGGCTTCCTGGCAGGCTGGGTCGTGGCACTGTTCGTCGTTGCGGAGCCTCTGAAACGCCTCGGGAAGTATACGTTTGCCGATGCCTTGAACAGCCAGTTCCAGTCGCGGGCGATCACTCTGTCCGCCGGGATCAGTACGCTGGTGGTCAGCGTGTTCTATCTGATTCCCCAGATGGTTGGAGCCGGAACGCTGATTCAGCCACTACTTGGCTTTCCGTATTGGGTCGGGGTGGTCCTGGTCGGGATCATCGTCGTGTTGATTGTTGCCACGGCGGGAATGGTCAGTACCACGTATGTGCAGTTCATCAAAGGGGCCTTGCTGGTCCTGTTCAGTGGTATCCTGACGGTGATGATTCTGAATCGTGGATTGAAAGTCGATACAAGCGAAGAAGCCAATTCGCCGCAGACAATGGTCAAGCTGGCGGACGGTTCGGTGCAGATCAATGGAAAGCCGCATGGGCATAAGGAAGGCCAAAATGACCTTCGTCCCGTTGGACATCTGAGTAAGTTGCCGGGCGGAAAAACGGAAACCGGGCCATTGGGCCCGATGGAATATCTGGCGACGTTGCAGCAGAGCGAAGTCGTGCTGTGGCCCAAGAAGGAAACAACGGTCGACGGTGTCAAAACCACGACATGGACACCGACGCCGACCGCCGGATCAAAGATCTTGCGACCGGGGAACAGTCCGACGTTTAAAGGGTTGCAATCGGATAAGCTTTCCTCACGTTTGAATTTCATCTCGCTGATGCTGGCGCTGTTCTGCGGGACGGCGTCTTTGCCTCATATCCTGATTCGTTACTACACCGTGAAGGATCAGGCGGCGGCTCGATTGAGTACCGTCGTGGGGATTGGCACGATCGGGACGTTCTATGTGCTGACGCTGTTCATGGGACTGGGAGCGATGACCAGTGGCAGCATCGATCTGACGAATGACAACATGTCAGCACCGCTCCTCGCCAAGAGTTTCGGAGACCTGCTATTCGCAATGATTTCGGCGATCGCATTTACGACAGTGCTGGGAACCGTCAGCGGACTGATCGTGGCGGCCAGCGGTGCGGTCGTTCACGACTTGCTCTCCAGCGTCTTACGGTGGGAGATGAACGATCATGAGAAGGTACGGATTGGAAAGCTGTCGTCAGTCATCGTCGGTGTGATTGCGATTATCCTGGGGATTCAATTCAAGGATATGAACGCTGGGTTCCTGGTCGGATGGGCCTTCAGTGTCGCCGCTTCAGCGAACCTGCCATCGCTGGTGATGCTGCTGTTCTGGAAGGGAACCACCAAGCAGGGAATTTCGGCGGCGATCCTGGTCGGGCTGTTCAGTTCGCTGACTTGGATTCTGGTCAGTGAAGACACGTTTGCCAAGGTCTACGGATTCAAGGCTGACGCTGCGGCCGCCGCGGCAATGGTTCCATTCAGCCAACCGGGTCTGGTCACGATTCCTCTGGGATTCTTGACGTTGATCGTCGTTTCGCTGCTGACACGGAAGAAGTCGGCAGACTGATTGTTGGTTTGTCGCTGGTCAGGTGATGGTTCAACCAAAGTCAGCGTCTGATTGCAGGCCACATCCTTCAACTCCATCTGCGTACCGGACAGCCAGCGGATCGACAACTTGTCGATCCGCTGTTCGTTTCCGCACCCGAAATGTATCCGCGGATCGCTGGTCGAGCCGTAGCTGGAACCGCCGCGAATCTGCCTGACGAGTTTCCTTCCGCCGATGGTGGCGGTGGCAACCGCCCCGATCCCTGATCGACAGGAACCTCGTCCCTTGATGCGCACCGCCAGCCAGTTATGACGGGGTGTCGATTCGTTCGACAGGATCGCCGCAGGCTCGTTGAGATTTGAAATCACGACGTCTTCGTCGCCATCTCCATCGAGGTCTCCCGTGGCGAGTCCCCGGCCCGCGTGAGGTGTCGTCATGTAAGGTCCTGCACCCTCAGAAACATTTGCAAATCGCTGACCTTCGCGATTCTCCAGGATAAGTGGGCGCTGCAGACGAGGAGAATGTTGAGGGAACCGGATGACGTGGCCGTTCGACACAATCAGATCTTCGTCACCATCCAGATCGGCATCGATGAAGCGAGTCCCCCAGCCGACGTAGGCACCGCCGATCGCCGCAATTCCGACCGACTGGCTGACGTGGCGAAACAGCAGGTTGCCCTGATTCCGATAGAGCGCGAAGTTTTCACGTTCGTAGTTGGCGACCCAGATGTCGGGTAATCCATCGAGATTGTAGTCTCCAACATCGGTCCCCATACTTCCGTCAGGTGTCCCGCGATCACTTCCTGCCGTACCGCCGAGAGCCGCAACGTCTTCGAAATGACCCGATCCATCGTTGCGTAACATGAGATTCGCAACAGTATCGTTGGCGACGTAGATATCGAGATCCCCATCCAGGTCCAGATCAGCCGTGACAACTCCCAACCCTTTGCCAATCGGCACCGCGCCGCTGTCAGCCGTCCCGTCACGAAATGTTCCATCACCCTGACCGAAATAAATCAGGTGTGGCAGCCCTTCAAACCGCTTTGGAGGGCAGACGTCCCGCTCATGTCCTTCCGGGCCTGCGCAACGGGGATTGTTGGACGTTGACCAATCGACGTAATGTGCGACATAGAGATCAAGTGCCCCATCCCCATTGAAATCCCCCCAGGCTGCACTGCTGCTCCATTGGCGGTCGTGAAGGTCAGCGACATTGGTCACGCTTTGAAATGTGCCATCACCCTGATTGTGATAAAGCGTCAACCCGCCGTAACCGGTGATCAGGACGTCGTCGAATCCATCCTCGTCGAAATCTGCGGCCGTAGCCCCATGGCTGTAATGCGGCGATTGGCCGACATGGGCCGGTAATGTGCAATCGCGAAATCCCCAGTTACCGGTGTTCTGAAAGAGAGCCGAAGGGACTCCGGACGGCTGACCGTTCCCAAATTGGCCTCCTCCAGGAAAGAGCAAATCCGGTTGGCCATCGCCGTCAAAATCGAGGATCGCGACTCCCCCACCAAGCGATTCCAATATCGAAAAGTCGGAATGACCTTCGTCGTTGCGATAGTGAAAATCGATGCGGGTCGCTTTTGTCTGGTCACGAAACAGAATGCCGCTCGATTGAGTCGCCGGTGATGACGACGCCGACCCCTCTTTCGATGTTGGGCTAGCGGGTGGAGGCGTTTCAGATCCCCCGTGTGGGCGGCAACCCACAAATGAGACGATCGCGAGAAGCACGGCGGTGATGACGGACTGCTTCATGGGTGATTTCAGTCTCGTCGTTTGGGCAGATCTTCCGGAAGCTTGCGATCTGTTCGGGCCTCGATTTCCATGAAACTTCCCAACCGAACGAAGTTGTTCTCAATTTCGCCCCCCGTGGCCAGAAAGAAATGATCTTTGTCGGGGCCGGCATCAATGTTGGTGACAGGATTGGCATCGGCGGTGAATTTGGCGCGAGTGATCGGCTGCCACTTTCCATCGACGGTTTCGACCCAGCCATTTCCAAATCGTGCCCGTCGAGTGTGGGTCGTAGAGACTTTGTCCCGTTTGAAGTCTTCGACGAACGAATAGTCTCCTTTGAGCAGATCACCACCGGTCGGGGTCGAGAACGTGACCAGATGTCGCCACTCTTTTTTCTCGGGAATGTAGAAATAGCCCGAGTATTCGCTGCGCTTTTCCACAGCCTTGGCCGTGACCAGAAAACGATAGGTCTCACCGATCTTCCAGTCGTAGTCAAAAAAGGATTGCCCGCCGGTTCCTTCCCCACCGAATCGACCTACGCGGACTCCTTCACCCTTGTGCAGCGTCTTGACCTGCACTTCTTCTTTCACCGTCTTTGGATCGTCTTGATTACCGGGGTCCCAGACCGAGAACAACACCAGCTTTTTGCCGTTCGCCAGTTCCTGAATTCCGAAGTACCCTTTGCCCCATCCACAGACCATGAAGTAGGTCCCAGGAGCCGACTTTTCGATCGTGATTTCATTGTAGAACGAGACTGCCACCGGTGCCGGATAGGCCAGGTGAACGGACCGACAGGCGATCCCTTTCAACTTTTCGTCGCCCCGCACTTTCGTCGTTGTCAGCACCGTTATCGTTGCTATAAGAATCGCGATGCCTACGGGCAACGTACGGGAAAGGGGTGTTCGCATCGGTTCGATTCCGATCTAATTCTTATGACGTGTATCGTTGGTTTGTGAATAAGTCCACAGGTGGCATTGTGACAATTCCAATGTCCGTCGGACAGTCCCAAGGTTCGTCTGTCTCCAGCAGCATCCTGATCAATTGTCGAGTTCATCCCGCGCCGGCATACTGAAATCCTGCATCCCACAAGATTCGTCTTTCCACCAAGGCTGACACAATGTTGAATTCATCCACTGTTCACCGACCATTGCTCTGCATGTGTAGATCTCAGGGCTTGCAGCGAATCGCGTTGATTCTGTCGATTACGCTCGGCAAGGTTGTCGTTTTGTCTGCTCAGGAGCAACCCAAATATTTCGAGCAGGATGTGAAAGAATCCAATCCGTTACGGACTGAGCAGGCCCGAGAACTGGATGAATACATCCTGGGGTTAAAGAAGGACGAATCCCGGCTGAAGAAGCTACTGCCAGATGACTATTCGTCGCCCGCAGCTTTTGAAAAATCTGCCGAACGGTACAGGCAGGCGTTCTGCGACAGCATTGGCTATCCGCCGCCGGGCGAGGTTCCATCGGCTGCACCGTTGTTTCAACGAATTGGCGAAGACGCGATTGGCATTTATCACCGGGCGGTGATTCCTGTCCTGCCTGGTGTCCACGCCGAAGGAATCTACATCATTCCCAAGTCACTCAAGGCGGGGGAAAAGGCTCCGCTAATCATTTCGATGCACGGCGGGGGCGGTTCGCCCGAAGTGGCGTTGTTTCATGGCGGAGCCAACTATCACGACATGGTGCGCGGTGGTGTGAAACGAGGGTATAACGTGTTTGCTCCGCAACATCTGTTTTCGGCCGAAGGATATCCCAAGGATGTTCGCAACCGGACGGATGAGCGGCTACGTCTGGTGGGGACCACTCTGACTGCCGTGGAAATCGCCAAGATCACGCGGAGCCTGGATGTTCTGCTGCAGCTTCCAGAAGTCGATGCGACTCGCGTTGGCATGGTCGGTCTGTCATACGGCGGTTACTACGCGCTGGTGACTCCTGCTGTTGATCGCCGGATCAAGGTTTCGGTCTGCAGTTGCTATTACGGAGTTCAGGAATCGCGATATCAGCGGGACGAATTTTCGGTGCCGAGTGACTTCAAGTTCAAGGACCGATTTACACTCTTCCGCGATTCGGATCTGGCGGCGATTATCTGTCCACGAGCACTGCAGATCCAGGCGGGATTGAAGGATGGTGTCGATCATCGAGATGGCGGAAAGCCGCTGGCTCCCGTCTCGGCGAGTTTCTACTCGCGTCTGGGTCTCGCCGAACGGTTTGAGCACCTGGTTTTTGAAGGAGGTCATGAATTCCATGACCCTTCCGCGTGGGAGTTCGTCAAGAAACACTTGTAATTTTCCAAGGGCAATCGGCTTTTTTCAATGTAGGGTGGGACTAGCTCGCTTCGAACGCCGGCCCAATTCGGAAACGCCGAGAATTGATGGTGGGCCGGCGCCGGGTGCGCACCGTTTGTGTTGTGCAATGCCGGTTTTCAAATCGGAAAGTGAACAGGTGTGGGGGTGCCACGATCTTGGAGTCTGCGACAAGGTCGTGCCAAATTTGGTTTCCATCCCGCGGAGAAGCACTCACAACAACGTTCTCTGTTGTGTTCGCCTGCCTTCGGGATTCCACAATAATGGCATGCGGGTGACGACTCGACGTCCGTAACTCGAACAAGCCGTTCTCACGCGATATACTCCGCCAAGTCCTCAGGCGGACCTCTTCGTTGTCGAAGCAGGTTGAATTCCGTTCGCCTGGGGTAATGGACGTTTGATCTGGTGGAATCCGCTTGATTCATCAGCAGGGAAGGCATGGGGCATGGCCAAAGAACAACTTTCGTTTCGTGATCGTCTTTATGCGTTGGCTCGAAATTACTGGTGGTGCTGGCAGCCCGAAGTCGTCGCGATTTTTCAGGACCTGAATCCGGTCCGGTGGCGACAACTCGATCATAACCCCATTCTGTTGCTCGACGAGTTTACGCCCGATCAACTCGAAAACCGCGGTCGCGAAGCGGTACTTCATTCACGTGTGAATTACGCCTACCGCCGCTGGCAGGAATACATGGACTCCAAGCACACTTGGGGCGATACGCACGCCGGGGTGCTGGGGCACAATCCCGTTGCGTATTACTCGGCTGAGTTCGGGATTCATGAGTCGCTCCCCAACTATTCGGGCGGGCTGGGGGTCCTGGCAGGCGATCACCTGAAGAGTGCCTCCGATCTTGGTGTCCCGCTGGTGGCCGTCGGGTTGTTCTATCAGGAAGGCTATTTCTCGCAGTTGATTGATGAGACAGGTTGGCAGTGTGAGGTGTATCCCTACGTTCACAATACGCGTCTGGCCGTGAAACCTGCGGTCACCCCGACCGGGGAAAAAGTGATTGTTCAGGTCGAAACCCGCAAGGGGCCCATCTTCGCTCAGGCGTGGCAGGCCGACGTCGGACGTATCAAGCTGTTCCTGCTGGATTGCGATATCGAACAGAATTCTCCAGAAGACCGAAAGCTGACCGCTCGTTTGTATGGCGGGGATCAGCGGATCCGGATTCGCCAGGAACTGCTGCTGGGTGTCGGCGGGACACGTGCGCTGACTGCCATGGGGTACCAGCCGAGTGCCATTCACATGAATGAAGGTCATTCGGCATTTGCACCCTTGGAATACATCCGGATGCGGATGGAAGAGGATGGACTGTCGTTTGATGAAGCGATGCGCAAGGTCATCTGGCACTGCTGCTTCACAACACATACGCCAGTCCCGGCAGGGCATGACCGTTTTGACTGGACCCTGTACGAAGAACATCTCGGTCCGATCGCGGACCAACTGGGTCTGGGTGCCGTCGGACTGGTCGGATTGGGGCGAGTCGACCCCAGTAACCAGCACGAGGCCTTTTGTATGACCGTACTGGCGTTCAAGTGCAGTCGACGAGCCAACGCCGTTTCGAATCTGCACGGTGTTGTCAGTCGGCGGATGTGGACCAGTTTGTGGCCATGGCGGTCAGAAGAAGAGGTTCCGATCGGACATATCACGAACGGCGTCCATGTCTCCAGTTGGCTCGCCCCGCAGATGCGATCGCTCTACGACCGCCATTTGCCGCTGGAATGGTACCTGCAATCCGGCCAGCCTGAGGTTTGGTCTGGATTTGATGACGTGACTCCTGGTGAACTCTGGGAGACTCATCAGTCTCTCAAGAACCGCATGATCAACTTTGCGCGGACCCGGATGCAGCGCCGTGCCGAACGAATCGGATCGACGGCTGAAGAAATTGCGGAAATCCAGACAAGTCTGGACCCGGAAGCACTGACGATTGGTTTCGCTCGGCGATTTGCTCCATATAAGCGTGCGGATCTGGTTCTGCGAGACATCGAGTTCCTCGGGCAGATCATTGCAGACTCAAAACGCCCGGTGCAATTCATCTTCGCTGGCAAATCACATCCGGCAGATGACAACGGCAAGGCGATCCTGCAGAAAATCTTCCGTCTGACACAGGAACCGGGCTTCAAGGGAAAGATCATTTTGCTGGAAGACTATGACATCAACCTGGCTCGCCATCTGGTGCAAGGTGTCGACGTCTGGTTGAACAATCCCCGACGTCCGCTGGAAGCATCAGGGACCAGTGGCCAGAAAGTCGTTTTGAACGGTGGCCTGAACTGTTCGATCCTGGACGGCTGGTGGGCCGAAGCATTCGACGGTGAAAACGGCTTCGCAATTGGTAGCGGGCGGTCACACGTCAATCAAGATCTGCAGGATGATCGCGACGCCAAGGCCTTGACCAAGGTGCTGATGGAGGAAGTCATCCCGTTGTTCTACGATCGCGATGAAGACGACGGATTGCCAGACGCGTGGATTGCCCGCATGAAACGTTCGGTGCGAACTCTTGGCTGGCGATTTAACGCCGACCGGATGGTGATGGACTATGTCCAGAAGGCTTACATTCCGGCCGCTGGCGGGTTGTCCTGTGATATGGGACGACTGGGATAAGCGACTTCACGTCGCATTCAACGGTACGCCGTTTGTGACACCGAATGTGACACCGCATATCGTGCGTTAATCAAACGACTCAACCCCGGCCATTGACCGGGGTTGAGTTGTTTTTGCGGTGTCGATTTGCAGATTACTGGTTGGATGCAGGACCAGCACAGCGGATCAGGTGGTCATGATCGATGTAGACAACCTGAATCGTTTCGTCCTTGTGATGGAACGGAACAGGCCAGTCGGATCGGATCACCTTGTCGTAGTACACGGTGCACTTGTAGTGGCAGTGATGCAGGCGAGCGGGGCCAACCAGCGGATAGAAGCGGCAATCATCCATACGGTCAACGATTGGTTCGACAACCATCTTGACGTTGCTGCGTTGAGTTTCCGCGATGAAGGGGTTTCCGCCCGAGGTTTCGTTGGGGACGGCTCGCATCACTTCATCAGGGCTCGGGGGGTCCTGGCAGAAAATGTTTGCATGTTCCCCTTCGACCGGGTCCAAGACTGGAACCTTGTCGTACCGTTCTTCACGGATATAAGCATCTTCGATCAGTTCGCTGTACCACGGACTGACAGGGATCAGCGGCGTGGTCCCGAAGTACCCGCCGAGTACAAAAGCGTCTTTGAGAAAGCCCCACATCAGCACCGTGCCGGTGGTCGCTGTCAGCAGACAGCCGCTGCTGGACATCGTCATCAGGCCGATCCCGACCATCAGGGTGATGCGTTTGAGCAATGATCCTGGCTTCATCATCATTCCTCTCCGGGAATTCGCTGATTCTCGACGTTGTGCCAAATTTGGCCGTTGGACGTCTTCCGGCGTGGCTCGTAAGAGCCGTTGTCGTTCGTATGTCATTTTGAATCTGACCGTCTGGCACTCAATCCACGTATCGTGATTGCGCGACTTTGACGATCCTGCTGTATGTATCGAGTCTTCCGGCTGAAAACTTGTGAGATTCTTACGGTTTTACCGGTTAAATCGATTAGATCAGGGAAAGTTGCGGCCCTTCGGGCTTGCCTCGTGCCACTCGTCAAGCTCGCGTGCATCGTGCTCAGGTAGGCATTCATCGGGGCAGGCCCGAAGGGGGCAAAAGAATCGTGATCATCAAATGGAAACAGCGTCTGCGAAAAACTTCGCAGACGCTGAGCCATTCATCGTCGGCCAGCACAGGGTCAGCCGGGATCACCAGTTACTTGGATTGAAGTACCACCACCATTTGTCCGTACGGGTCCGGAACATCAGGTTCCATTGACCATCATCCCATCGCAGGGTGGCGTCGCGCCAGCCGAGCGGTACTTGTGGGTAGGGATAGAAGGGTCCGATGTACGGGAAGGCACTGGCACTGTACTGCGTTGGGTAGTTCACAGCAGCAGAGTTCGGGTATTGCGCGTAGGATGGCCACGCGTAATCGGGAACGCTGGGGTTGTTGTAAACTGCTTGGGAAGCTCCCATGCCAGGATGACCGTAGGTCGGTGGCATAGGAGGCATTTGTCCACCCGGACCCATCGGCATGGCTCCCATCGAAGGACCGCCTGGACCGCCTGGAACAGGACCACCACCGGGAGCCGGAGTTTCACCCTGGCGGAAGTTCACCGGATACATTCCCGGTTGCTGAGGTCCACCCTGAGGATACTGACCCTGTGGTGGATAGGGGCTTCCTTGCGGAGGCATTTGACCCGGGGCCATCTGTCCCGGAGCCTGAGCATATTGACCTTGCGGCATCCGTCGTTGAGCGGGTTCATCCGCACAGGCGAGGCGGTTGGCCACTGATCGGACCCCTGGGACCGAAGAAACCACCTTCTGGGCGGTCGCGCGTTCTGCCTGGGTTCCGACGCTTCCGTCCAGCAGGCAAACGCCGTTCTGGAAGCGAATCTGAATGTCGTAGCCATCCAGGCTGGCAGCAGTCAAACCGGCAGCGATCTGCTCGGCGATCTCCTGATTGTTGGATGGGGCAGGCATTTCGTTGTTGACCTGCTGCACGCGGTTCGCTTTGGCAGGGGCAGCCGTGTGATTTGCCGAAACAACTCCACGGGCCGATTCTGCGGCAGGTCGAGCAGCTTCAGCCGTTGACTTGGGCGGTGCGGCCTGCAGTCGATTTTCGACGCGAGCGATCCCGTGAACCTTGGAAACGGCTTCGGTCGCCTTATCCTTGATTTTGGGGTCAGCCACGCTTCCGGAAAGAATTGCCACACCGTTTTTGACTTCGATCGAGATATCGCCCTGGATACGCTTGTTGCGCATCGCCTTGGCGACCTCGTTGGCGAGCTTTTGGTTTTCCTCTTTGCTCGTCCCCTTACTTTCAGCCGCGGGCTTATCGTCCGACTTGGACTTGGCTCCAGCGGCGAGTGTCAGTCCCGGAGTTGCAGCCAGCAACCCCAGTGTCAACACCCATTTCCCGTACTTACGCATGGAATGTTCTCCTTCAATTCCTCGCTGACCGACTTCGAATCCGCTGGAACGAGTCCACCCGGCGACAAATCCGTTCGAGAATGGCATCGAATGAATTCACCGACTTCCGGGGGATGAATCAGGCGTTTGGTGGACCACATGGTCCGGCCACAATTGCCGCTTTTGGAACCTGGTGCTCCGCGAGTGCGGCGCGCTGATTCCCCGTTCCATCCATTCATCGGCCGAAGATGTCCGAATACACAAACTTTTCTGGTTGTTTCGGAAATTTGGTTTCTACGGACGACGACGATTGAATCGGTAATCCCGTTCCGCGAGTCCAGCACGATCAGAGCGTGCAGCATGTTCAGCCCATGTTCGGCGCGGGTCTCCAGACCCCGCCGAAACGCCCGACCGCAGTTCTCCTCTTCTTCGGTGTTCACACGCCGGTCTTGTTTTATGTTCGTAATGCATGGAGGCGTATATTGTTGTGGCTAATTCTTGCCTGGCGGTAGTGGACGGATCGTTGGGGGATACGGTGGAGCGAGGTATTGGAGACCTGCGGTCGGGCGTTTCGGCGGGGTCGGGAGACCCGCGCCGAACGGCTTTCGGCGTCGCTCGCCGAACCCGGCGTCGACCAGGTCCGGGCGAACTTTTCACTCAAAAAACCGATTGCAGTCCCGGCGCTGTTCATCGTTGCGGGCAGACGATATACTACCCAGCCCGGAAACCGCGGCGCATTTTGCGCCCGTGCCGGTTCTGTAATGGCTGCTCGGGACCACAAGGGACTCAGGAACGGCGATGGCTCGTAAATCACCCAGTCGATTGGATATGCGGAAACAAGTCGAAGCAGCGGAAGCTGCTGGCGACAAGGGCGAAGAAAAGAAGGCGAAAAAGACGCCTAAGGTGGCAGCTCCTCGCGCCAAGCGTACCAAAGAAAAGGTACAGGCCCGTAAGCGACTCGTCTGGGTCGTTTACAGTGGCAGCATGAAGGAAGAGGGGCGATTTCCTTACGATCAGCTCGACGCCGCGAACGAAAAGATCGAACAGCTCAAGCTGAAATCGAAAAAGATGTACTTCATCCAGCCCGTCAAGGAGATCCTTGGCGAAGGTGGTGTCGTCATTGCCAAGCCCGTTGCGATCGATCTGGACGACGAACCGGTCAAGCCAAAGAAGAAGGTTCGCGCCGAAGACGATGACGAGGAAGAAGAAGAAGCTGCTGATGATGATGACGACGATGAATGATTGATTCGTCGCTCTGCAAAATATCAAACCCCGCCAGGCAGGTACTGGCGGGGTTTGTTTTTTACCGGAAGCGTCATTGAAAAACTGGAGACGTTCGGTCGGGCGTTTCGGCGACATCAGGAAGACCTGTGTCGAGCGTGCCACGTGACTATGTCGTGTAATCGGCATTCAGCTCGACGTATTCCTTTGTCAGGTCGCACGTCCAGAATCGAACCGCAGCGGTGCCGTGCTTCAGGGTCAGGTTGATCGTGACGTTGCGGTTGTCTCGCAGGCTGGAAGAGACTTGTTTGGCGTCAAAGTCGACCGGGGCACCGTCTTTGTAGAGTTGGAAGTCATTGACTACCAACGACATATCCTCCTCTTTCAGGGGGACTCCCGAGTAGCCGGCGGCAGAGACGATGCGGCCCCAGTTGGGGTCGGCTCCGCAAATCGCTGTTTTGACCAGTGGGCTGTCAGCGATGGTTTTTGCGATCCGGAAGGCTTCGTCTCTGGAGCGGCAGCCGGTGACGTTGATCTCAACGAAATGGTGGGCACCTTCCGCGTCGCGGATGATGTCCGTTGCCAGTTTCATCGCGACCTCGTCGAGTCCGGCCTGGAAGGCGGCATTATCGGCGTCGGTCGTAGGGGCGACTCCGCTGGCTCCGTTGGCCAGGAGAATCACCGAATCACTCGTGCTTTCGTGGCCATCAACACTGATGCAATTGAATGAATCGGTGACGGCGAGCCGGATGTGGTTCGCTGCTGAATCGGGAGTAAGAACAGCATCAGTCATGATCACGCATAGCATGGTTGCCATGTTCGGGGCAATCATGGCCGCTCCTTTGCAGGCACCGCTGATTCGGACGGTCTTTTCGCCGAGGCGGACGGTTGTCGTCGCCAGTTTCGGAAAGGTGTCTGTTGTCATCATGGCGCGAGCGGCGCTGTGAAACGCCTCGGGTGTTGCTGCCAGTTTTCCGGCGGCAACGGGAATCCCGGCCTGAAGTTTTTCCATCGGCAGGAACCGTCCGATGACCCCTGTGGAGCAGACGAGAACGTCATCCGCAGGGGCTCCGATCTGGGCCGCGACGAGTGCGGTCATCGATTTCGCATCGGTGATCCCTCGATCTCCCGTTGCTGCGTTGGAGTTTCCGGAATTCACGACCACAGCGCGAGCGGTCCTTCGAGGCAATCTGTCGCGAGAAACCTTGACCGGAGCTCCGCAGACCAGATTCGTCGTAAAGACTCCGGCTGCGGCACAGGGGCGGTCAGAGACATACAAGGCCAGATCAAGTTTTTGCGGGTCGTTTTTGACGCCGCAATAGATGCCTGCTGCAGAAAAGCCCTGTGGAAGCGGCAAAAGGTCGGTCATGGTGAATCGTGCTTTTTGTATTGTTGATGTTGATTGAGTTGCTGCAACAAGGTTGCGCGAGGATTGGAATTGGACATCAGCCGGAACTCGCTAGCATCCGGTTCTTAAAGTAGCCTTCATCGCTCCGCGTGAAGATAGCCGATACCGGTTGGCACGTCAGCCACTCTTTACGCCCATTTTCAAACAGGCTTCATTCACGCAAAGCATTGAAATCGTCCTCAAAACCTACCGTCCACAAGGCAGTAGACCCATGGTTTCAGGGAGCCCAGCCATGATATTCAGGTTCTGGATGGCGACGCCCGAAGCACCTTTGATCAGATTGTCGAGGCACGAGATGATCAGGACTCTTCCTTTCACGACCCGCACGGTGATATCACAGAAGTTCGTGTAGGAACTGTCTTTAGTTGCAGGAAGATGGTCGACGACGCGAATAAATGGTTTTCCCGCGTAGTAGGTTCGATATTCCGCGAGTAGTTCCTCCTGCGTGGCGGGCTTCTTCGGGTTGGCGTAGATCGTCGCAAGAATTCCTCGGTCCATCGGGACCAGATGTGGCTGGAAAAGAACCTCGACTTGTTGCCCCGAGGATTGCGTCAGTACCTGCTCAATCTCGGGCATGTGGCGGTGAGTTCCCACGCCGTAAGCCGAAAAGCTTTCATTGCATTCGGCATAGAGAATGTTTTGCTTGGGGGTACGGCCTGCTCCACTGACGCCACTTTTGGCATCGATGATGATGCCCGTCGGTTCGATGAAGCCACCCGCCAGGGCGGGGGCCAGACCTAAAATGGAGGCGCTGGTGTAGCAACCGGGGTTGGCAACCAGTTCGGCCGTCTTGATCCGGTCGGCAAACAGTTCCGGCAGGCCGTAGGGGGTGGAGCCGAGCCGGGTGGGGTCGGTGTGAACATGGCCGTACCATTGTGCGTAAACTGCGGGGTCGGTGAGCCGATAATCGGCACTCAAGTCAATCACCTTGCAGCCAGCAGCCAGGTATTCCGGTACGACAGCCATGCTGGCGGCGTGGGGCAGTGCGCAGAAGACGTATTGAGCTCGCTGGGCAACCTGAGCTGGCTTCAGGTCTTCGCAGCGCAAGTCCAGTCGCCCTGTGAGGCTCGGGTGGACCGACGAGATTGATGGCGAACCTTCCTGTCGCGAGGTCACTGCTGTGACCTTTGCCTGAGGGTGATTCACAAGGATCTTAAGGAGTTCGAGGGCGGTGTAGCCCGTCGCTCCCAGAATGCCGACTGTAACCATGGAAGTCGATTCGTCTTTCAGGAATTGACCGGTAATTGCACTACAATGTCATTCTTGCGGGTACAGGCTGGGCAAACAAGGTTGGAGGGAGTTGGGTGGCGTAGAAAGATGGAAGCTTATGTCAGTGCATGTTGCCGGTGTGTAAGAGCAGTTCTGGTCTGATGATACGCATTGACACTTCGTGCGGCTGGCCGGTTCGGTTACCTGTCGAATTTCGTCAGGCCGTGCACACTTGCAGTCGAGAACTGATAATTTTAGACTTCCCCACCCCGTGGTGCGACCATCTCAAAGCAAAATGCCCACAATTGACAATTCTTGCGACACTCGATCCCACTGGCTAACGCCAGATTTCGAAAGATTCTAGGAGCGACCTGATATTATTATGGCGATGAACGTCGGAAAATTGATTGGGGCAGCATTGAAAGAAGGGAATGGACTCCTTCGGCTTGCCCCAACTTGGGTTCCGCGTTCGTTTCTCCAACCCGGAAAGCGTCTGAAGCTGCGTCCGACGGACTACTATGCTCTCGGAACCCATCGCGGTGGGATTGATGAGCGTTGGTTTGGTTCGACCACGATCGCGATGAATGACAATCGTGCCGAAGACGAAGGTCTGAGCTACGTTGTTTTCAAGGGCGAGCGGTTCACGCTGCGGGATGCTGTCGAAGAGGCGGGTGCCGATATTGTTGGTGCCGCGATCTGGAAGAAGTACAAGCGATGGCCTGTCTATTCCAAGTTCTTCGACAACATGGGGCCAATCCCTCATCACATGCACCAGAACGACAAGCAGGCGAAGCTTGTCGGGCAGGAAGGGAAACCGGAATCGTACTACTTCCCGCCTCAGATGAATCAGATCGGAAACAATTTCCCGTACACGTTCATGGGTCTTGAGCCTGGGACAACCAAGCAGAACGTCATCGATGCGCTGGCTCGGTGGAACGATGGCGATAATGGGATTCTGGATCTCTCCAAGGCCTACCGATTGAAGCCGGGGACCGGCTGGTTGATTCCACCTTGCGTTCTGCATGCACCTGGAAGTCTGGTCACGTATGAACCTCAGTGGGGTTCTGATGTGTTCGGGATGTATCAATCGATGGTCGAAGGTCGCGCAGTGCCGCGGGCTCTGTTGACCAAGGACTTCCCCAAGAATAAGCACGACGACATCGAATACCTCGTGGATGCGCTCGACTGGGAAAAGAACGTCGATCCGAACTTCAAGGACAATAACTATCTGGAACCGATCAATATCGGCGAAACTCTGGCGACCGGCCGGTACCAGGATCGTTGGGTTGTCTATGGTCGCGTCGACGGCAAGCAGCTCTTCTCAGCCAAGGAACTGACGGTTCTGCCCGGTGCGAAGTGCACCATCAAGGATGGGGCCGCCTCGGGCTGGATCACGACTCAGGGAAGCGGCCGGATGGGCAATCTGGCGTTGCGGTCGCCAGTCATGATCAAGTTTGGCGACATGACCGAAGACGAAGTTTTTATCAGCCAGAGTGCTGCTGCGAATGGCGTGGAAATCGAAAATACCGGGACGGAACCGCTGGTCGGTCTGCGGTACTTCGGTCCTGACGCGTTCCCGGACGCGGTTTATCCAAGCGTAGGTGACTACAAGAAGTATGCAGCGGCTGCCGCTGCGACAGGTAAGAAGAAAAAGAAGTAAGGTCGATTCGTGCCGAAGACAGGTTTCCACCTGTTCAGGCACGGAAAAGGTGTTTCTGGCTCGCTGATGTGTTCTACGGCTGATGTGTTCTACGGTGGGGATCTTGATTCATGTCGAACGTATTTCCAAAAATTCATAATGCGATGTGGCCCGGCCTGGTTGGTAAAGGATCGCCAGGGGCTGAGCCATTCATTTCGCTGGATCGAATGCTGGAACTGACGACTCAGGCTGAAGTCAACGGTCAGAAGTTTGACGGTGTGGACCTGTTTCTGTTTGACCCGCACATCAACATTGATCTGAGCGACGATGACGTAAAACGTGTTGCGGATAAAATCGCCGCGAAGGGATTGAATGTCGGTTCTCTGGTCGCTCCGGTCTGGCCGGGGACGGTCGGTGATAGCTCAATGGGTGGCCCTGAACAGCGGGCCAAGTTCGTGTTGGCGGTCAAGAAAGCCTGTCGAATCGCCAAGATTCTGAATGCCCATGGCGTTCGCAAATATGGCGTTATCCGGATTGATGCTGCTGATGGCCCCAGCCACTGGCTGAGTGATCCTGTCGCAAACACGCGTCGCATCGCTGCGACATTTCGTGAAGCTGCGGTCGTGGCGGCTGCCAACGGGGAACGCCTGGCGGCTGAAGGAGAAATCTGCTGGGCCGGGATGCATTCCTGGAAGAACATGGTTGACCTCCTGGAACAGGTTGACATGCCGGGAACAGTCGGCTTCCAGGCGGATCAGGCTCATACCTACCTCTACCTGATGGGATACAACGCTCCTGAACACGCTCTGCTGCATGCCGGGTATACACAGGCCGAATTTGATGCCGCGTACACCAAGATGACAGATGCGCTTCGCCCGTGGACAATCGATTTCCACGTCGCTCAAAACGATGGCACCGTGCATGGTTCCGGGGATCACGACAAGACGGGTCGGCACTGCCCGGCCGATGATCCGAATGGCAAGCTCGACATTACCGCCACTGCTGGCTACTGGTTGAAGGGTGCTGCTGATCGTGGGATCCGCCATATCTGCTGGGACGGGTGCATGTTTGCCAACGCCACGCTGGAAAACCCGAAGACCTGGAACACGATTCTGGGGGCAATGATCAAGGTGCGAGACGCTCACGGCTGGAGCTGAGGCTCGGTCGACGGTTCGCAGATGAGTGGCTGTATTTCGAGGAAAGCCGCTGTCGGTGTTTGTCTTTTCAGGCCGAATATGGCCTATTCACGATCTGGCACAGAGAGGTTTTTTCAATGAGCAAGCCATTGAACATTGGTATGGTTGGTTACGGCTTTATGGGCCGGACCCACTCCAACGCCTACCGCAAGGTGACGAACTTCTTCAAGTCGGAATATCAGCCCGTCTTGAAGGCGGTTTGTGCGCGTGACGCTGCCAAGGTGAAGGAGTTCGCAGACAACTGGGGCTACGAATCCGTTGAAACCGACTGGCGGAAACTCGTCGAGCGCAAAGACATCGATGCGATCGACATCTGCACCCCGAACAATCTGCATCACGATATCGCAATTGCCGCTGCCGCTAACGGGAAGATGATCCTGTGCGAAAAGCCGTTGTCGATGAACGCCGAAGAAGGTGAGGCGATGTGCCAGGCGGTCGAAAAGGCCGGCGTGGTCAACACGGTCTGGTACAACTACCGCAAGGTCCCAGCAGTCACGTTCGCCAAGCAATTGATCGACGAAGGTCGCCTCGGTCGTATCTTCCATTACCGGGCTAACTTTCTGCAGGACTGGACGATTTCGGCAGATCTGCCTCAAGGGGGGACTGCTCTGTGGCGTCTGGATGCTGCTGCCGCAGGTAGTGGCGTGACGGGCGACCTGCTGGCTCACTGTATCGACACTGCGATTTGGTTGAACGGCGGGGTTCAAAACGTGACCGCCATGACCGAAACCTTCATCAAGGAACGCACGCATACGCTGACGGGCAAGGTCGAGAAGGTCGGGATCGACGATGCCTGTGCTTTCCTGTGCCGGTTCGACAATGGATCGCTCGGGCTGTTCGAATCGACCCGCTACGCTCGCGGGCACAAGGCGTTGTACACCTTCGAAATCAACGGCGAACATGCCTCGATCAAGTGGGATCTGCACGATTTGCATCGTCTGCAGTGGTTCGACCATCGGGATGAAGGGGCGCTGCGTGGCTGGCGCTCGATTCACGTCACCGACAGCGATCATCCGTACATGAGTCACTGGTGGGTGCCTGGGTTGCAAATCGGTTATGAGCATAGCTTTGTGCATCACGTCGCCGATTTCCTGGAAGGTGTCGCCAAGGGGACGCCGATCGGCCCGACATTCCGTGATGCACTCGAAACACAGAAGATCTGTGATGCGGTGCTGAAGAGTGGCAAGTCGGGGAGCTGGACACAGGTCGGATAGCTTTCTGGCCGCAGTTCTGTATACTTTTCGATGACAACTTGAGAGCACGGGCGATCGACCGTATCGCCCGTGTTTGCTTTTTGCCTGATCAAAAAACACCGTAGCGAGAACGCTTCGGTCGATGAGGAGTTCGCCATGGAACGCCAGCCGATTTCCCGCGAAGGTTATGACAAGCTTCGCGAAGAGATTCGCCTGTTGGAAGATGTTGAGATGCCAAAAATCTCGCAGGCAATCGCCGACGCACGCGCCGAGGGGGATCTGCGCGAAAATGCCGAATACCACGCACAGCGTGAAGCGCAGGGGATGACGCAGGCCAAGATCAATCAGCTCAAGACGCGTCTGTCGAACTGTTACATTGTCGACAAGTCGACTCTGCCGAAGGGGGTCGTTACGTTCGGTTCTCGGGTCACGGTGAAGGATCTCAGTGATGGTTCCATCGAACACTACGAATTCGTTGGGCCGGGTGAAGAAGACTATACGGGCGACGTCATGAAGATTCTGACGACCAGCCCGCTCGCCACCGGAATGATGAACAAGAAAATCGGGGACAAGATCGAAGTCACGGTTCCGCGTGGAAAACTGCGGTACGAGATCACTTCGATTGACGGTGAATAGGCTTATTGCGGAACCGGCCCGATGTCATCCTGGTCAGACTACGCTCTTCAACTCGCAGTACAGGCTCGTGCATCGTCACGCAAGTTGTCGACTGTGACGACTGCTCAGAAGATTCAGTGGTTGCATCAAGCCGCCGATGCACTGGTGGGGCGATCACGCGAAGTTCTCGTTGAGAACGAACGGGATCTGGCAAATGCCCCCGGCTATGGTCTGACTGCTGCCGAAATCGATCGACTGAAGCTCACTCCTTCCGGCATCACAAAGATTGCCGACGGGTTGCGCGAGGTTGCGGCACTGACGGACCCGATCGGGCAGGTGATTGATTCCACCGTGCGACCGAACGGGTTAAAGGTCAGCCGTGTTCGCGTTCCACTGGGGGTCGTTTTCTTTATCTACGAATCACGACCCAACGTCACGATGGACGCTGCGGCCTTGTGTGTGATGAGTGGAAACGCTGTGATCCTGCGCGGTGGTAAAGAGGCTTTACACAGCAATTTGGCACTGCATCGCGTGCTGCGAGATTCGTTGGTGCAGGCTGGTCTGCCCGAACACTCCGTTCAACTCGTGGAGTCGACGGAACGCGAGATCGTTGGCGAGTTGCTGAAGCTTGACGGAAAGATTGATGTGACAATTCCGCGTGGCGGAAAGTCGTTGATTGAACGAGTCACTCGCGAAGCTCGCATGCCCGTCATTAAGCACTTTGACGGGATCTGCCATGTCTATGTCGATCAAGCGGCTGATCAGGAAATGGCGTTGCGGATCCTTCAAAACAGCAAATGTCAGCGGACGGGGGTTTGCAACGCCGCCGAATCTTTGCTGGTGCATTCCGCGATCGCGGACTCGTTCTTGCCTAAAGCTGAGCGGATGTTGAAAGAGCAGGGGGTCGAAGTTCGCGGCTGTGAACGAACGCGGCGTTGGATTCCCTGGGCATTGGCTGCGACTGAAGACGACTACCGGACCGAGTACCTCGATCTGAAGCTTTCGGCATGTGTTGTGGACAGTCTGGATGAGGCGATTGAGCGGATTGACCGGTACGGCTCGCATCACACAGATTCCATTGTGACCAGCGATCAGGCCGCCGCAGAGCGGTTTGTTGCCGAAGTCGATTCGTCTGCGGTGATGGTCAATGCAAGTACTCGCTTTAATGACGGATTCGAATTTGGCCTGGGTGCAGAAATTGGCATCAGCACCGATAAGATTCATGCTCGAGGGCCATGTGGATTAGAATCTTTGACGAGTTACAAATGGATTGCCCGTGGTGACGGTCAGATTCGCGGTTGAAATTCTTGTGCGGCACCGTCGAGAAAAGAGGAAGTGGAGACCTTGCGGTCGGCAGTTTCGCCGAACACGCGATGCGCGTCCAACACGCGGAAGTGACTTGTTGGGAAAGGGGGCCAGGGATGGGCGAGATTCTCAGTCAGGCCGAAGTTGAGGCAATTCTTTCTGCCATCGAACCATCGCGACCGGAGGCGCGTCCGGTACCCGTGCGTGAGCCGGATATGACTCAGTGGCAGCGCCATGATTTCCGGCAGTCCGAGCCATTGTGCGGGGCGGCTCTGCAGGTGGTTCAGGCGTTACACGAAGGGATCTGTGATCGCTGGCAAACGCGATTGAGGTCTCTCTTGCAGGCCGATTTCAGTATCCGTCCGTTGGGGGCGTGTCAGTCAACTGCGACAGAGTTCTTTGCGGCAAATAAGGCTTCTGCAATCCACTGCAAGATCTCGCATACAGGTTCTGTTGTGGAGTCGCTGCTTGTCTGGAGTTCTGAACTTGCGCGGCAGTTGATCGGCAGGATGCTGGGTGGGGCGGATACTGCTCTCCCTGACAACTGCAAATTGACGAAGATCGAAATGCGGTTGCTTGATCGACTGAATGAAGCCATGGTCAGCGAGTTGTCACTCATGCTCGGTGATTCACTCAGGGTAGGCGAGGTCCTGCAAAGCTCGGATGCGGTTCGTGGCTCAGTCAGTGCTTTTCCTTTTGCATGGTTCACCTTCGAGGTCGCTGGAGTCGGCTCTGGCGGGCTGGTTCATGTGGGGATACCGATTCAACTGGGGCTTTCCGGGGCTGCGGCCAGTGTGGTTGAAAGCTCGCATGTGGGGAATCGGACAGCAGGACTGGAGTCGATTCCAACAGGAATTCAGCAGATTTCGGTGAGGGTTTCGGCGAGTCTAGCGACGTTGAAGTTAACTGCTGCGGACCTGGCTGCGTTGCAGGTCGGCGACATCGTTATGACTGATGTCGCTTCGAGCGATTCGGTTGCATTGAATCTTGATGGGCGTCGGCTGGGGAATGCGATTGTGGGAACGCATCTCGGTCGCAAGGCATTACGTGTGACACCGTGAAAGTGGGGGGGCGCTCAGGGCCTATGCCTTTTTGAAGCTGGGCAGGATGTAGGGTGGAGACCAGTGGCGTTTCGCCGCGCAGGCCCGCCATCAATTCTCGACGTTTCTTTATTGTGGGCCGGCGCTCGAAGCGAACTGGTCCCACCCTACATTGAAAAAGCCGATTGCCCGGGTTGCGCGATTGGGGAAAGAGATGCGATGCCGTAATTGAGTTCAGCGGGGCTCGTCGGTTTCCAAAATCAGCAGAAATTGCCGGTCGCTCGCTAGATTGTGGAAGTCCCATTGGTCCGTTCAAATCTGCTGCATTTTCTCCAAAAACAGAGGATCTGCGGAAAACTTTCGGGGCTGGAAGCCAGGAATCGTGTTCAGAAAACGCCAAGTCGTTGACAGAACGCCGGTTCCGGGCTAATACTATTCGTCCGAGTCTAGCGTCATGGCCGATAACCATTTCAACTACATGCGCACCGTGTCTGGGGACTGGGGCCGTCTGATACCTGAATTTCCGGGAGTTGCCAGCAATCGAAACAACGCATCGAATTAACGATCAAATCCGACTCTCGCCCATCCGAGTCGTCGACCAGGAAGGAAAGATGCTGGGAGTGATCCCAACCTCTGAGGCCCAGCGGTTGGCCAATGAGGCGGGGCTGGACTTGGTGGAAGTGGCTCCCAACGAGCGCCCGCCGGTCTGCCGAATCATGGACTACGGGAAGTTCAAGTACGAACAGAAGCGTAAGGCGGCACAATCGGCGAAGCAGCATCAGGTGCAGCTCAAAGAAATTCGCCTGCGTCCCAAAACGGGTGACCATGACATCGAGTTCAAGGTCAAGCAGGCACGGGAATTCCTGACGCACAAAGACAAAGTCAAGTTTAATGTCCAGTTCAAGGGGCGTGAAAACGCGCACCATGAGCGAGGACGAGAGATTCTGGCGGGGATTATCGAGACCCTGCAGGATGTTTCGAAGGTCGAAAAGACTCCTTCGATGGAAGGTGGTCGAAATATGACTGCCGTTTTGGCTCCAAAATCCTGATTTTTCGGGGTTGGACCGGAAGAATGCAGTTTTCGCGGCGTGTGACTGGCAGCGACGGCAATCGTCGTTTATACTCTCCGCCCCGATATCGAGCGACAACCAGAGGTCTGTGAACCGGCTGTTTGTTGGGTTGATGGTGTTTATTCAGTGAAATTCTCCCCTCTTGGGGATTGTTTTGTCAGGACTTGAACCATGCCGAAGCAGAAGACGCACAAAGGAATTCAGAAGCGGTTCAAAGTCACGGCCAGCGGTAAAGCCAAGTGCCGTAGTGCGTTCCGTGGGCACCTTCTGAGCCATAAGTCAGGCAATCGCAAGCGAGACAACCGGAATGACACGGTTTTGATCGGGGCCGACGCCCTGATGATCCGCGAAGCGTTGCGGCCCCGAAACTAGGGATTGTTTCCGATTGACGTTGGCTTTCCGTCAGCATCGAGTCCAGTGCAGCATAAGTTGAGCTTGAAGAACCATGAGAATCAGTTACAGCGTCGCTCGCCGTCGAGCCCACAAGCGATTATTCCGTGAAGCCAAGGGAAGCTACGGCGGCCGGAAGAACCTGTTGCGAACGGTCAAAGAAACGATCGTTCGTAATCGATGTTTCGCCTACCGCGATCGTCGCACGCGTAAGCGAGATTTTCGAGGTCTGTGGATCATCCGAATCAAGGCTGCCGCTGAAATGCGTGGTCTTTCCTATTCGCGATTCATTCATGGCCTGAATCTGGCGAATCTGAAGCTGAATCGTAAGACGTTGAGCGAACTGGCGATTCACGAACCACAAGTGTTTGATGAAGTGGCCCGGTTGGTGCGTGACGCCCTGTCGGCTGTCGCCAAAGCCGCGACGTGATCGTTGTTTTCACATCGCTATGAAATACTGACACCGCTTCGGCCTGCCGATGCGGTGTTTTTTTGTTAGATGTGCTACGCCTGTTTTTGGAAACGCAGTCTGAAGAGTCGAGACGATCATGGACTACGAGCAGTCATTCACGCAGTACGAACAGGATGCTCTGGTGGCGATCGGGGCCGCCACATCAGCAGAAATGCTGGAGCAGGCGAGGATTGAGTTTCTGGGCAAGAAACAAGGCCGTTTGAAGGATCTTCAGTCAGTTCTGGGGACCGTTACGGTTGATCAGAAGCCGATTGTCGGAAAGCGATTCAACGAAATTAAGGATCGTGTCACGGCCGCCTGGGAGCAGAAGCAACTGACGCTGAAGGCACCGAAGAAGGCTGCTGGTTCCGAACTGGATGTCACGCTGCCAGGAACTGCGTTGACGCTCGGCAAGCTTCATCCGTTGACTCAGACGATTGAAGAGTTCAAAGATATCATGGCCCGACTGGGCTTTGAATCGGAGGAAGGTCCCGAAGTCGAAGACGAATGGCATAACTTCGTAGCGCTGAATATTCCTGAAGACCACCCGGCTCGAAATCCTCTGGATAATTTCTATTTGTCCGTCGCATCGACGGTGAATCAAGAAGCCCGGTTACTGCGGAGCCAGACGTCGACCGTGCAGATCCGGACTATGGAGCGGCGCAAGCCGCCGGTGCGAATCGTGTCTGTGGGACGCGTTTATCGCCCCGATCAGATCGATGCGACACATCACATGATGTTTCATCAGATGGAAGGCTTAATGGTTGGCCCTGATGTCACGATGGCATCCCTGAAGACTGTTTTGCAACTCTTCGCCGCGGCGTATCTGGGTGAGAGCGTCCCTGTTCGCTTCCGACCGTCATTCTTTCCATTTACTGAGCCGAGCGTTGAATTTGACGTTCGGCGTGGGAACAGTTGGCTGGAACTCGGTGGCGCGGGGATGGTTGATCCCAACGTGTTGTCAGCCTGCGGCTACGATCCCGAAACTATGAGTGGCTTCGCGTTCGGACTAGGGATCGCCCGTTTCTGCATGATGCGGCATGGAATTGACGACATACGTCACTTCTACGAAAACGAACTGCGATTCTTGCAGCAGTTCTGAGATCCTTGGCAGGTGTCTCCAAGTTCAAAGACGATCTGGAAACACACAAAAAAACGAGCTGAAGGTGGAATCTCTGCGGCCCGTTTTTTCATTCGATCCAACAGATCAAAGTGCGAAGTGATTCGACATTTATTTTGGGCGTTGGACTGCGTGTTGCGGCAGTTGTTGCGGATGTGCTTTTGAGCCGTTTCGAAAACCTTACGAAACGTGCGATGTCGTGAATCGGCATGATTCGCAGGGGAAATGTTCTGATTCGTTGGGAAAACATCGTTGTTTGACGGCAATTGATCTTGCAAGGATTGCGATCATTCTGCGGGTGGGGTGATGTCGGTGACGAAGTTGGTATTCCTGGCAAAGTTTGAGGAATCGCAAGAGAAAACGAAAGAGAATCGACTGGGCTTGTGCCGATGATTTCTCGAAGAATCTTGTTGACATTCAGCTTCGCCAATAGAACAATACCCATCGCTCTTGAACGATAAATGACCTGCCGATTTCTCCCTGCCAAGCCTGACTTTTCCAGATCAAAGATCCTTCATGGATTGTGTACGCGTATGTGCAGAGGGGTCGGGTTGTTGATTGAGCATCAGTAAGAGCTGTTGGGTGCGAGTTTCGGAAGATTCTGTTTGACGGAATGCCCCTGCTGGAAACGTTTGTTGAGCTGGGGTTTGAATAAACTTTTTTGTGTTACCAAGTTTGAACCAAGTTTCGGGAGATTGGGCGAATGTCGTTCGACTACGACGTAGACGAGATCGAATCTGAGGAACTGGAATACGCTGCCGTCGAGGAAGGGGATTCCGAGTACGGCGGGGAGTATGTCGGTGAATTTGAGGAGATCGATTTCGATTCCTTGGGGATTGATCCGAGCGAACCAACGACAGCCAAGCCTGGGACCGAAGAAAAGGTTCTGATGCTTGCTGCTCGTTATGCCGCTGGTGTCCCATTGTGGCACGACGAAGACTGCTACGATCATGGTCCAGGCCAGTCGTTGGCTCGACTGATTCGCAAGCCTTGATCAATGCGGCAGATCACGCCTGATCGATGAGTTTTGATAGATACGCCTCGCCCAATCGGACGAGGCGTATTTTTTTGTCGATCACAAACCTAGGGTCGCTTTAATTGTAGTTTCGGCGAGCGAGGTTTTTCGCTGCCAAAGCCCAATTCTTCGATTGGCCATTGCGACGGGTTCGGCAGGCTATCGATGATCCGAACCTCAATTCGTGCGTGTTTTCCTCGCTCTATCGAGTTATCATCGAGGCCCTGATTTCATTTCTGTTCATTGATCACATCACTGTTTATCGGACCTCACGATGACGGACGCTTCTGGTGCCGCAGGTGACGGCATTCCCACGTGTCATCCGCCGACGGTCGATTTACCCGCGAAGGCGGTTCAGTGTCCGCATTGTCATCAGCAGTCTCTCGACACGTTTTTTTGTGAACATTGCCAGTTTGAATTGCCTCCGTTTCCGGAAGCGAAAGTTCCACCAAGCGCGGCAGTCGAATGGGGAACGGCGGCAATCAGCGTCCAATGGTCTGACGATCCTTCATCTTCATTCGAAGCAGACGCGGGTCCTGATCGTGTTCGCATACGCGGAATTAACCCCAAACTTTGGCCATTGGTGAAAGCGGATGTTCTGGCACGGCAGTCGATATTGCTTTCGGGACTGCCACCAATATGTATTTTGGAGATTGAGGGAGGAGCGCTGATTCAGGCCGAAACGTGGCGTCATGCTTCTGAACCAGATGTCGCGCTGATGCCTGCCAGAAAATCGATCGAGGAATTGCTCGTCGCGACGGTTGCTGCCAGTCGAATCTTCAGTGGCGTAATGTCGGAATTACATGCCGCTGGATATGTCTGGTACGAATTCGACCCACGTGCTGTCGAGATCCGCAATCAGCAAGTACGGATTACCAATCTGGACTGGAGATTATTTCCTTTGGGGCGGTGTCCAGAGCGATTAGCCCGCATTTCCCAGAAGTATTCGCCCCCCGAAATCTGCCAATTTCGCGATGAATTGATCGGGCCACGGACGGATGTTTACCATCTGGCCGTCGAACTCTATTATCGCCTGGCAGGGATCGAATCAGGATTTGCAGGTCGCGGCCTGGAGGCTTTTGGATTCGATATTCCCCCGTTGCGGCTCTTCCGTCCTGACATTCCCGTCGGAATCTGGGATGTCTTGCGGCGGGGCCTCGCACCAAACGTCAATCAGCGACCTCCCACCGTCGCAGAATTCGCAGGAGAATTTGAGTGTGTTGCCCTGAGTGGCGCGGGTCTCACGACCGCGTTCGGCGCGGGTCTCCTGACCCCGCCGAAACGCCCGACCGAAGGTCTCCCTCTTCCGTCATTTCCTGTGTCGCCATCCCCCGCACCCTCATTCTGGCAACGAATCTTTCCCGTAGCGGCAGGTGATTTACCCGGCAATTCCACATCCAGCGAACCCGTTGAACCAAGTGTCGACATCGGTGGACTCACAATTCCCGGTCGCGCCAAATCCGCATTGAATTCGATCAATCAAGATCGAATCCTTGTTGTTCAGGAGATGGTCTGTGGGCGATCGATTCAAATCCTGATCGTTGCCGACGGAGTCTCCACTGCCCGAGTGGGCGATGGTGCCATGGCCAGTGGTCTGGGGACAGAAGCGATCGTGGAGTCGATCCGTTCGCAATTGCGAACGCTGCCACCCGATTCCGCTGTGAACTGGCCCGAAATTCTGGAACGGTCATGTCTTGTTGGGAGTGAAGCGATCGTCAACGCTGCGGTGAAAATCATTGCGGATTCCGAAAGCGGCCAGGCTCACGCATTGAATATCCCGGCCAGTCAGATCAGTGACAGTGATCTGATGAGTACTACGGCGCTGATTGGCATCCTGGATTGCGATGAATTGCACCTGGCAAATGTTGGAGATAGCCGTGCGTATCTGATCCTGGATGATTACGCAGAACAATTGACGGTGGATGGCGATGTCGCCTCGGCAATGCTGGCTGCCGGTGTTCCTCCAGAGCAGGTTCAGGAACTGGGGAATGGCGGAAAGGCGCTCAGGGGCTGTTTGGGAGCGTGTCGTCGTGAGAGCGACCGGCGATTGGTTTGTGACCCTGATCGCTGTCGGCCGCAACTCAGTCGGTGGAGGCTGGCGCCGGGGAAGACCGTCGTGCTGTGTACCGATGGGCTGGTGGAAGAACGGGTGTTCCTGGAACCGCGGGACCTGGTTGAAATCAATCAATCGGCCGGGGATGTGACGTCGCAGATTCTGGCAGAGAGACTGGTCGAAGCGGCGGATCGTCGGCAGCGTCTTCCCTCGCAACTCGAGCCGAATGGATATGGCGATAACATTGCCTGTATTGTGATACGGTTCCGTAACGCTCGTGCAACGTCGAATTGAAAGGGCGAATCCGTGGCTGAAGAATTCTTGTTGGAATGCAAACTAGATCAACCGGCCGTATTGAGCGGCCGTTCGGCCGATGTTTACAGCCTCATCACCATCAAGCCGAATGTTGCGAGGATAGGGGCGCTCATGGAATCCGGGGAAGGTGCCAGCCTTCCCGCTCACTTGATTGTCGTCGTCGACGTCAGTGGTTCGATGCATATGCTGATCGAGCCTGATCCGAACGCTCGGGCTTTAGGATCGTCTACCATCGAAGGTCGATCGATGTCTGAAGTCGAATCGAGTGTTCCCAGCCGACGGATGGTCGCGGTCAACGTGGTCTTGCGACTGGTTGAGCAGATGGGGCCTTCCGATCGGATGACGCTGATCGCGTTTGATGATCAGGCACATCCGTTGGCACGTGGCCTGGGACGAGGCCGGGAGTTGGATGACGCTGTGCGGCAACTGGTTGATGTGGGGGGTGGCGGAACAGCGCTGGGTACCGCGTTCTCGGAAGTTCGGAAATCGTTGTCGCGAACGGGTGCATCTGCAGAGACGCAGCGAATCGTGCTGTTGACTGACGGTGAAGACAACGAGCCGGACAAAGCGATTAACGAAGCGCGTCAGATCGCAGAAGAATATCACCTGCCAATTTTTGCTTTTGGCACAGGAGATTCGCGGGCCGACTTCCTGATGGAGGTCTGCAAGATGACGTTGGGAGGGGCCTTCGACGACATTCGAAATGAACGCGAGGCGGAAGATTCTTTTCAGAAGTTCTTCACTGGACAGAAGAATATCCTCGCAACAAATGTCACTTTGGATTTGTGGCTGTCACCCGAGATCTTTGTGCGAGAACTGTACCGCACCAAGCCCGAAGTCCTGTTTGTCGGAGATCTGCAGCCAGACGCTGGCAACAAGGTCTCGATCCATCTGGAATACATGGAGCGGGGCAAGGTTTATGAAGTGCTGTTTCGCAGCACAGTTCCGGCTCGTGATGGCGGCCGGTTTCGCTTGGCCAAGGCGACCTTGAGTTACGACGTCCCGGCCATGGGAGTGTCGGCAGGTCGCGTTGAAGCCAATATCGCAGTGGAATCGTCAGCCGACGAAAGCCGAACGCTGATGCGAAATGGCGACGTTCGACGAGTGATCACTCAGGCGGAAACGCAGCGCCAGTTGCTGTTCTTGCAGGATAAGCGTGATCTGATCGAACGCGGACAGGCGACACAGAAAGACAAGGATATCGTTGCGCGACTGCTGGATGCGCTCGTTAAGAAGTTCGACGAGCAGGGGGATCAGGCCAATCTGAACCTGTATCGGCAGATGCGTGATGACTACACGACCAAGGGTGTGATAACGCAAGAGATGATGAACCGGTCTTTAGCCGCATCATCGAAGGTGGAAGGGGCGATTGCTGTTCAGGAAGTCGATGATTTCTGATCGGTAAATCCGCCGAAATACGCTGATCACAACGTCAATAATTCAGGCCGGGCGTTTCCGCGTTCCGTCGGATTTCAAGGCTGATTCAAGCTCCACGATTATTCCCGAGAAGGAACATCTGATGCTGAAATGTACTGTTTGTGATGCTGAGCTTCAGTCGGAACAGAAAACGTGTCACATTTGCGGTTCACATGTTGAGGCCGCCAGTCCGATTCCGGCGAGTACCGCTGCGCCATTTGTTCCTGAGCTACCGGATGTTGTTTCGCCCATTGTTGTAGAACCAGTCCGTGAACCGGTGGCGACTGCTTCGGGTGAACGGGAGTGTCCTGCATGCGGGAAAACGTTTGGTGCAGACTTCACAGATGACTTCTGCCCGTGTGGGACAGAGTTGCGTGCTCGGACGTCTGGGGCGGTTCCTGCCGCGGTGGTCCTGGATGTTCCGGTCGTCGAGCCGATTGTCACGTCCGCACCAGTATCGAGCGGATCGGTACGTCCTCCCGTGGGAACGGTTTGCCTGGTCGTTTATTCGGACACGAAGCCGCGTCAACCTGTGAAGTATTTCCCGATCACAAAGGATGTCGTACTGATGGGTCGGCAGGATGCGGTCCGCGGTGATTTTCCGGACTTGGATCTGGCGGGACTGCTCGACGAATCGGCAGCTCGCAAGGTGTCGCGTCGGCATGCGGAACTGCTTCGGGCCCGGAGCACTCAATCGTATCTGCTGCGGCCATTGCCAGGTAATACGGGGACTCAGGTTGGCAAGGAACTGGCAACGCCAGGGAAAGAGTATCCGCTGACAGACGGAACACCGATTGTGCTGGGGGGCGCAGTGTGGATGAAGTTTGAAACGATGAAGTAGTCGAATGGCTGAAGCTTCCCGAGCATGACTCGCAGTTGAATGGGTTTGTGTACAGCATCTTGACGACGTCCAATGTATCGTGAAGTGGTGCAAAGCCGAGTATTACCACTGAGGCAAACTCAGTGATTTGCACGTCGATTGTTTCATGTCGAATAGACACCCGATGGGTTTTCATCCGATGGTCGCGACATCCCCACGAAGCACCGCAGGTTGGAGCGAATTCCTGTATCGCGGCAGGGAATTCATTCGCGCCACCGTTCCCCAGGGGAACAACGCCGGTCTGCCCTTTACGATCGCGAAGCGATTGGCCGAACGTTATGAAGTCCGTAAGTTCTTCGCTTCTGGTGGATGTGGTTTGCTGCTGGAGGGGCGTGATATTCGCACGGAGTCGGATGTTCTGATCAAGACGACATTGCGCTACGATGGCATTATCGAATACGCTCACAGTCGTGACGAAGAAGGCTTTGTCAAGAAGCTGACGGACCATCGCAAGCAGTTGCAGACCGAACGCCGAATCATGGTTCTGTTGAAAAATCGTGGCTGCAATGGAATTCCCAACCCGAACGATTATGTCTTCGACTGGAATCCCAGGCTCGGTGAGCCGTTTGAAGCCAATGGGGGGACCTGGCAGTTCCAGGATTCCAGTATCCTTTCCACGGAACCGTATCTGGTCATGGAGCGGATGGAAGGCCGGCCACTCAGTGATGTGATCGGCACGGGAATGCCCGAAAAACGGGCGCTGGAGATTCTGCAGCAGGTCTGTCATGTCCTCGCCATTTTGCATTTGCCTGTTCAACGGGACTCGCGTGAGTGGCGGTTGATCTATCAGGACCTGAAGCCCGATAACATCATGCTCGGCGGACGCGACGCAGTGTCGTTACTCGACCTGGGCGGATGTCGGCTGATGGTTGGAAGCGTTGTCGGTAACAAAGGTGCGTTCACCCCTGGCTATTGTCCACCGGAATGTCAGTCGAGCGATACGCTCAAGCCGACGGCGGACTCGTACGCCATTGGCAGTACGCTTTACCACATGCTGACCGGTCGAAGTCCGGCTGAGTTCCTTGGTTCGAATGCCGCTGTCGGAGGGGCACAGTCGGTTTCGTTTCGCAACTGGGACTGGACCGCGTTGGAACAGCGAGTCCGGCGTGAGACGTATGCGTTCGTGCGCAGGTGTCTGGCAGAAAAAGCTGTCGAACGACCTGCCGATGGTGGTGCACTTGTCGCCGAGATGACGATGCTGCTGCAACGGATTGACGCACCATGAAGTTGCCAGTCGGGGCACGGCTACCTCATGATTTTGCCGAGATTCCTGCTGATGAACCTGAGGTCGTTCAGCGTAATCGGGCGCTCTATCGCGTCACTGATGTCCTGATCGAAACGCCGTGGTCGTGTCTGTATCGAGGGAAAAAGATCTTTCGAAACTTCGAGTTCTCCAAGGGGAGCTTGAGTGAAGCGACGGATGACGAATGTCTGGATGTGCTGATCCGTACGCTTTCTTATCCCAGAACCGATGACCGCGACTACATCAAGGCACGTCGTGAGCATTTGTGGTTTGAAGCAAAAAAGGTTCTGGGATGCCGTCGTACAAATTCGATCGCCGAACCACTCGACTACCTGGAAGTCCGCAACGATCAGGACCAGTTTGCGTTTCCGCGACCGGGCAAGATCCCCTCGACGGAACCGGTCCTGATCCTGGAGACGATTCAAGGAGTGAATCTGGCACGCTGGCGACAGTCTGCTACTGCCGATATTGCTGCCGGAATCCGAGTCCTGGGCCAGACTCTGCAATTCTTCTCCACTATGCATGAAGAATCGTTTCTGGTTAACGTTGTTTCACCGGCAGGTTTCTGGGTCGATCCGTTGCCACGAGTCCATTTCCTCGGGACCGAGACGGTTGTTGACGAAAAGCACGCGACTGCCTGGCGCGCACTGTTTCCAGCCGAGCGTTATGCACAGGGGTTTGTCGCTCCAGAGCTTCTGCAGCCAACGCATGCTCCAACGCGAAGCAGCGACTTGTTTGGCTGGGGGGCTCTCGCATGGTTCTTGTTGACAGGCGACAGTCCCGCGAAGCTCGCCGCCGATCAACAACAGCGTTGGACTCGATTCGGTGCGTCGCATCGTGAGCGACTGAAACGAGAGTTGTTTCGCTGGACGTCCGCTCAGGTCAAAGATTTCACGCGAGAATTGGGGGTGTCTGGCTCACGGTTCGAAACGCACTGGCCCGATAGCTTTCTGGATGGTCTCTGGTCATGTCTGGAGGCAAATCCCGCTTTGCGACCCGGCTCAGTTTCGGATCTGAGAGCGTGGTGGGGAAACCCTCCACCGTCTCCAGTCCCCGCCTGCCTGAATGTTGTTGAGCGTGATCGAACAACGCGAGTTTTGTTCTCAACGAGTGGTTTGCCGACGGGAATAGAGTTCCAGATCTCGCGCCGGTTTGGGAAGGGGCCTCAGTCGCGTGTCGAAGGAGAAAAGGTCTGGAGCGGTTCGGGATCTCGAAACGTACAAACGCGATTGCCCCCTGATCCGGGTGTGACCGTCGACGTGGATTCGCGGCGTGAATGGTATTTCAGCATCTTTGCGATGGAGGCGCACGGAACGACGACGACCGTCTCACGCCCGACAATCGCGATCAATGTCGATTCAACAGTTCCCGGTTATCGCCGCCTGCTGGCGGAATCCCTGGGGAGCGGTGCTGGCGCGCTACCGGAAGAGGTCCTGCTGCTGTGTGAGCTTAGCCCTATTGAGGTCGTGGCCGGGGAATTGCTGGAATCGAACTCACCGACCGTTCGTTGCTGGGCGATCGCTTTGCTCGAACGTGGGTTGGGGATTGAAGCGATCAGCCATGCAGCCTTACAGCGGATTGAGTCACGCGAGCTGACCGACGAAGACTATGAAGTCCGGATTTTTGCTGCGGGTGCACTCTTGCGGGCAACTCCGTTTGTCGATGCAACCAGTGTCGCAAATCTGGCACAGCGGTTGAGCGAAGGTGAAGTCGACAACATGATCCGCGCGGTGCGCGGGTTTGCTGCGTTTGGAATTACAGCGTCCGTGATCGAAGCGGCGATCGAGTTGCTTGAACAACAGCATCGATTTGTCGCATGTCCCGAATGCCAGCAGGAACTGCGGGCTCGTGACCTCGATCCTCATCTGAAGTCTGAGCACAAGTATGTTCCGTTTGAAGGAAAGTTGCTTCCGTTCGGTCAGGCACTGACACGGCTCTGGTCACGCGTGCTGACTCAATCTGATACCACATCGCTTTCGGCATTGGCAGGACATCTGCAGCAACGACATGGTGAACGAGCCGTCTCTGCATTCGCCTCGGCGTTGTCTCAGCAGGTTATCCTGTCGATCCAACTGCGCCAGGATCGGCTTACGGAAATTCAGCAGCGACAGTGGATCGAAGTCTTGGCGCAGTGCCTGCGGTCAAACGACATTGCCCGATCCGCCTGTCGAACTCTTCTGGGACATGACGACAGTCGGATTCGACTGTTGGCGCGCGAGACGACGCTGGCCGAAGCTGTGCGGCGATTGGCTGACGATCAGACGACGGCCGCGATGTTCCGTCGAGTGATTGATCAACTGGTACCACTGCCGATTGTGAGTGAACGCATCGAGACCTGTTACCGGTTGTTGGAGTCTGGTGCGGGCCCATTGGCTGGCGCGGCATGCGAGCGAGAGCTGGAACTTGACCGCTTGACAGATTGTCCAGAATGCGGATCGACATTCCCGATTCGCGAACTCGGACGACATCGGCGAAGTGAGCACCATGTCTATGAATGGGAAGGTTTCAATTATTCGCGAGAAGCTCTGATCTCGCTGCTTCTCAACCGGACGGTATCGGCTGAACCGGATACGTTTGCGGCGAGAAATCTGGAAGACCTGTTTGTCGATCCGTCGGGTGGTGGTGGCTGGCATCAATTGTATATCAGTCTGCGGAGTCAGTTGCTGGACTCGCTGCAGAGTGAGAATGCGTCCACTCTTGCTGGGGGTGTCGGCCAGGCTCTGGGTGCATTGGAACTGGCCGCAAGTATGTCTCGGCTGTTTCTTCGTGAAGACCACTGGGCATGTCAGATGACAGGCCTGGCGATCCTCGGAAACCTGGACGGTGACCCACCTGCGGATCTGTTGCGCGAAGCGGTACCACTGTTGGGCAATCCCAAAATTCCCGATGCCGTTTGTCGGCAACTGGTGGTTCACCTGCTGCGGCGGATATCGACGGAGTCCGAGATCTGTCAGCGGGCGTTGCGAGCGTTTGCATCTCGAGCGGCAGATAAACTCAATGGGGTTGAGCAATTGCGAACGCTGGAACAATGGGTTGGACCTTCTCCCATGATCGAGGCGGCGTGTGACGAACTTTTGTCACAAGTTCGCATGCGTTGCCCACGTTGTAGCGTCAGTCTCCCTCCGCCAGAACTGTCCGATCATCTCATGTCCGAGCACGGATTGATTCTTGAGGGACGTAATGTACGAAAGCCGTGGTCGGTCGCGATCGATCTGCTGGATGCCTATGCCGAAGAACCGCAATCCGAGTACCTCGAACGAGCTGATCGGATGGCACAACTCGCTTCGCCGCAATCTGGGCGGATACGTCTGAGTCGCGAGGCGCTCCGTCGCGGAATCGCCCCCGCGCACTATCGCGGAATTCTGGTGGACTCGGTCAAAACAACGACTGACACGTTATGCCCGAATTGCTGGGAAACGATTCCAACGGGCTCAGCTCCGCTTGATCTGGTGAAGATCGATGACGTGGGGAACTTGAGTTCGCCAGCAGTCTCCATTCGATGTGTCGGATTACCGGGATTTTGGAGCAGCGTGGAAATTGCCCCGTGGGAGGGAGCCTCTCCCCCTTGGACGTTTACTCGCTGGGGGGCCATGGGAACAATCGGCCTGCCGTTTTTCGGAGCCGCGATCGTCTGTCTGCTGCTGGCCTGGCAGGGCTACACGGCGACTCAGGCGTTTGTCTTGTACTGTTTTCTGGCGGGCGTCATCGGAATGGTCGGTGTCGCTGTGTTCTTTTGGCATCGAACGATCGAGCCGGTGGATGTCGCGTGGCAGATGGTTGCACCAGCGCTCCTGGAGGACAAAGGGCAGCCGTTTGGTTGGGCACATTCCGAGTTTCTGGCCAGTCTGGCCAAGGCGAGTGTCGGTCGCGGTTCGATCATGCGACGCGATGCGAACGTGGTTCGCGCTATTGATTCCGTCCGGCCGTTGGTCAAGCGTGGGATCCTTCCCGCCCAGCATCTGGCGGAACTGTGTTACCTGCGATTGGTCGACGGGGTGCCTTTGATGCCATTGCCCAGCGGCCCTGCGATCCCAGATCGACTCCGGCAACGTGAGGATGTGTTAACAGAACTCCTGACATTGGCATTGGAAGGCGAGCTTCCGCTGGATGCGGTGACTCATCAGGGGGCGGCGCTGACCCGATTCAATGGTGATGAATTAATTTCTTCAGTCTGGCATCTGGTCCTGGAATCTCGTCGAATGGGATTGAGTGCCGCGGATCTGGCTGATCTGTTTCGCAAATCTGCAACGCTGAAAGTTCTGGCCGCAAGATTGTCTCTACGTCCGAAATCGCTGTTTCAGTTCTTTGCGGTACTGGCCATGGAATCCTCGGGACGACTCCCTGTCGAATTCTGTTCGGCCAAAAAGCAGGTGAAAGCGAAAAACTTCAGGAGCGTGATGCATGACGTCCACGTCCTGGCCCGGTCAGATCTGAATCTCTCTGGAAAATCGGACGCAGATGCAATCCTGCTCCGGGCTGGCAGCGTGGAATTTCATGGATGCCGGTACACGTCGATTCCCAACGTGACGGTAGAACCTTGGTCTTCAGGTGCCGCATCGGGTCAAGTAGGAATAATCAAATGCATTCTGAAAATTGACGGTAACCGTTGGGAATACAAGACCGATCAAACCCTGCTGGCCGCAAGAATCGTTCGTGGGGCGAAGTTCGTGTTTGGAGAACTGCAGATCCTGATCGATCGACTTGAACTCGGTTCGTCCTCACCCAAGTTCGCAAACCTGTTATCCGGCCCGCGTGAACATTGTCCTCGCTGTCACGCGACGATTGAGTTGAAACCGGGGTCGATTTCCACGCGTGTTTGATGTCGACATGAGGAACACTGATCTTCGCTGATTTCCACTGATCAGACAGAGAAAGACTCGCATCCTCGAGTTCGGGATCAGCGTGAATCAGCGGCGATCAGTGTTCCAAATCTCTTTCTTCCTCCAGAAAGGCGAGCAACTTGTTGAAAGAAGAGGGTTACAAGCCAGACTGATCCGCAAATGTCGCTGCAATCTTCCACGTGATCAGTCCAGACTTCGTCTACCATTTCTTGAATCCTGCCGGGATGCGATTGTCGTGCGACTCATGATCCGGGGGCATTCCTCCCGCAGCAGATCCAAAATGGATAGAATTCCGACCAACGGGGAGTTCGCCTGGAACTTCAGATACTTTTTGTTGCCCGGAAAATGAAACATGACGAATTCGGATCGCGAGCCACTTCAACTGCGAGGTCTTCGCGAAGATAAGCCAACCCGTTACGAACTGACTTTGCTGCGTGCCCTCGCTCAGCAGTTTCCCAATATCGACTCAGCCCTTGCCGAAATCGCGCGCCTGTCCGCAGTGCTGACACTCCCCAAGGGAACGGTCCATGTGATCAGTGACATTCATGGCGAAGACAAGAAGTTGCGGCATGTCATCAATAACGCGTCGGGGACGTTGCGGCCGCTCGTCGAACGTCTGTTCAAGGATCGCATGGAGCCTCGGGAGTTCTCGGAATTCCTGACGTTGATTTTCTATCCGGCCGAAGTCACCGAGCGGTTGCAGCAGACTTTGACGGATACCGAGGAACTACGGGCATTCGCCCGCCGAGCGTTGAAGCATCAGTTTGAACTGGTTCGCGTCCTGGCGTCACGTTACAGCTTGAAACGAGCCATGCAGGTCTTTCCTCGGGAATACACTCATCTGTTTGCCGAAATGCTGCACGAGCCCTCCAACGAGCGGGGCCGGGAGTTTGTCGAAGCGATTGTCGACGAACTGCTGAGGCGGGGCAGGGCACTGCACCTGATCCATATCACCGGGCGATTGATTCGTAACCTGGCAATCTACGAATTGATTATCGGAGGCGATTGCTGGGACCGGGGCCCGCGCGGTGATCGCGTGGTCGACTATCTGCGCGATCAACCGAACGTATCGTTCATCTGGGGAAATCATGACATGGCATGGGTCGGGGCAGGGCTGGGGCACGAAGCCCTGATCTGCCACGTGCTGCGAGTCTCGTTGCGATATCGACGATTGGGTCAACTCGACGAAGGCTACAGCATCCCGTTGACGCCACTGGAACACCTCGCCCGTACCGTTTACGTCGATGATCCTGCGACGTTCTTCCTGCCGAAGTCGAGCGGCATGCGGTCAGAAGTGATTGTCGCCCGTATGCAAAAAGCTGCGGCGATCATGCAGTTCAAGCTGGAAGGCCAGATGATTGCTCGTAATCCGGAATGGGAAATCGATCATCGCCGACTGCTGCATCACATCAATTTCGAACAGGGGACGATTACAGTCGATGGTCAGACGTACTCGCTTCGAGATACTTATCTGCCGACGATCGATCCCGAAAATCCCTATGAACTGACACCTCAAGAGGAATTGTGCCTCTCACGACTGAAGCATTCGTTTTTGAGTAGTCAGAAACTCAATGACCACTTGAAGTACATTGTTGGCAACGGTGCGATGTACTTGCGACGCGACGATCATCTGATTTTTCACGGCTGTGTCCCCTGCAACAGTCAGGGTGAATTCCTGCCGATGCCAATCGATGGTGGCTGGTTGAGTGGCAAGCCAATGTTCGATGCCATTGAACGTGTTGTGGCCTGGGCGGTCGAACAGCGCCAGCAAAAGCACCTCGATTTCCTGTGGTACCTCTGGAGTGGCCCGCGATCACCGCTCTTCGGAAAGGACCGCATTACAACGCTGGAACGAGATTTCATCGCTGACAAGACACCGCATCACGAAACGAAGGACCCGTACTTTGCTCTAATCCACGAACAGTGGTTCTGTGAGAAAGTCCTGGCGGAATTCGATGTTGATCCCCATCACGGATTGATCGTGAACGGCCATGTTCCGGTGAAGATTGAAGACGGAGAATCTCCCCTGAAACGGAGTGGCAAAGCCATCACGATCGATGGGGCGTTCTCGGAAGCCTATGGCGATCACGGATACACACTGGTGCTGGAATCGGACCGGACGTTGCTTGCCCGTCATCATCATTTCGAATCAGTCGATGCCGCTGTCCGGGAAGGGATCGACATTGTTCCGAGTGTCGCGGTGATCCGGGAGTGGGAGCGTCCGCGCAGAATGGCTGACACAGAACGTGGCGAGCAGTTCCGTTGCGACATCGAAATGCTTGAACGGTTGATCGAGCTTTATCGAAACAATGATCTGCGGCAGGACGAATGGAAGCCCGCCAAGCCAACGTAGACTGTGAGAATGCACGATGCGAATTGAATTCTGCTACGGATGCGGAGCTCCATTGGAAGCACGGTGGAGTCGGATTGTCATCGTGTGTCGCCACTGCGGTTCACAAAATGTTCCGGGCGGAAAGAACGATCCGGTCCCTTCGTCGATCCCCGACGATGGACGCCTGAGGTTAGCCGTTGATGGTCGAACGTATCTGATTCTTGGGTTGCTCGGGACTGGTGATTCCTCGGATGTCTATTTCGGGCGCTGGGTTCGGCGACTGGGCGAGCAAGTCGTGATCAAGATTCTGCGCTGTGCGAATGATCGTGATCTCCTTGATCGCGAATGGCAGTTTCTTGAGCGCTTGCATGATAGCCCAATGGCGGGAACTCCCCATTTTGCAGAGTTGATTCCCGAACCTATCGGAATTGGCCCGGTGCGGCTGAATTTGCAGGAACGGCACGTCGCGATTTATCGGTGGCGGAACGGGTTTCAGCATACGTTGGAAGAAGTCTTGCAAGTTCATCCGAAAGGTATTGATCCGCGGATCGGAGTTTGGATCTTCAAGCGGATTCTCGAAGTTCTACATTGGTCACATCAGTCGGGCGTGTTGCATGGAGCTGTTCTGCCGCCGCACGTGCTGATTCATCCCCGTGATCACGGGGCCATGCTGATTGGCTGGAGCACCGCGATGGCAAAGACGACGAATGATGCGCCTACGCTGGTTGCAGTCAGTCGGGCCTGGAAGGACTGGTACCCATCAACAACGAGTGGAAGTTGTGCTGCGGATATCGTGATGGCCGCTCGATGTACCTTGCGAGTCGTTGGGGGTACCTTTTCAAGTGCTGGGAAGATGCCAGCGCGGGTGGCTGATCTACTGATTGCTGCGGCGCGTGGGGAATACGATGATGCGTGGAGCGTGCGACAGGCAGTGACAGAGTTGTCGCTTGATGTCTTTGGTCCGCCGATCTATTGTCCATTGCCGATGCCCGGCTGGCCACATAATCCACCAAGCTCGTGATGACTGGCTGGCGTTTGGCGTATACGCGACTTCTTGCCGCGAGTCGCATTGAGAACACAACGGCGGCGGGTGCCGCAATCATGTTGAAATCCAAAGCGGGAACTTTGCCATGGGATTCGGACAGTACAGCTATGACGCACATCTCGCTTTGACCTCCTCACGACAGGGAGCAAATGCGGCTGAAATGTTTGGGCAACGCGGTTGCCACGAGCAGATGAATCCATTTGAGACGAAGTTTCGGGAAAGTCGAGACAGCGAGGCTCATCCCAATTCACTGGCAATCATCTTCGCTTTGGATGTCAGTGGTTCGATGGGCGAAATTCCCGCTAAGCTGGCTCAGGAAACTCTGCCGACATTCATGCGATCGCTGCTCGATGCGGGGATCACGGACCCGCAAGTGATGTTCATGGGTATCGGCAATGCCGAAAGCGATCAGGCACCGCTTCAGGTTGGGCAGTTCGAGTCCTCGGCGAAATTGATGGACCAGTGGCTGACGTACCTTTTCCTCGAAGGGGGAGGTTCGGGGGGAAATGAGAACTACGAACTGGCGATGTATTTCGCAGCCCGACACACATCTCTGGACTGCTTTCAGCAACGGCAGACTCGCGGTTATCTCTTCATCACAGGAGATGAACCACCGAATCCGGGTGTCTCGCGGACGCAGGTGAAACGGCTGATCGGTGACAAACTGAATAATGATATTCCCATTGCCGAGATGATCGAAGAACTGCAGCGGAGTTATGAGCCATTCTATCTGATTCCTGATCCAGAACGGGGGCATCAGGTTGGTCGGGCGTGGCAAGATCTGTTGGGGGACCGAGTGATTGTGATGGCATCTCCCGATGACACCAGCCTGGTTGCTGCGGGGTTGGTCTCGCTGCTGGAGGAATCAGTCCCGTCACTCACCGCGTTGATCGAACGATTTGTCAGTTCCGGAATTCCTCAAGCACAGGCCAAGCGAGTTGGGAAGGCCCTGACAGACTTCGCCGCAGCGATTGAGCGGGATGGGTCGCCGAGGCCCCGCCTGAAGGCCACAAAACAAACTCCTCCTGATGACAAGAGCGGTCTGGATCGATGACGAACGAAGCATGGATCGTCTTTGACCTTGGATTTGGCGATGCAGGGAAGGGAGCGACTGTCGATTTTCTGGTCCGTGATCTCAAGGCGGATCTCGTCGTCCGACATCACGGTGGTGGGCAGGCGGGTCACAATGTAGTGACTCCCGATGGACGGCATCACACCTTCTCACAATTTGGAGCGGGAACGTTTGTGCCAGGGGTCCGCACTCTGCTGGGCCCGGAGTTCGTTTTTCATCCCGGGGCGCTATGGATGGAAGCTCTGCACCTGGAAAGTCTGGGTTTATCGGGAGCACTCGATCGAATCCAGATTGATGAACGCGCTCGCGTGATATCGCCGTTTCAACAAGCATCTGGACGATTACGGGAATTGTTGCGAGGTGACCTGCAGCACGGCACCTGTGGGGTCGGAGTTGGTGAGGCTGTGATGGATTCGATCCATCAGGAGTGCGACACGATTGTTGTTCGCGATTTTGCCGATCTATCGCTCTTGGCGAAGAAACTGAGCGAACAGCAACTTCGAAAGCGGCTGGAGTTTCGGCGCTTGCCACAATGCTGTGACGAGAGATCGCATATCGAATATCAGTTGCTCTCCGATTCGGATTGTATTGAACGTATCGTCGAACTATGGCGTCCCGTGATCGAGCGACTGTGTGTTCTGTCGCCCGATGCGGTTCAAAACGAGTTAATCACTGCTCGCAGGATCGTCTTCGAGGGGGCTCAAGGAGTCCTGCTGGATCAATGTGTTGGTTTTCACCCCCACACCACGTGGAGCGATTGCACTCCTCGTGGGGCAATGTCGCTACTCGACGGTTTGTCGTCAAAAGTGTACCGGATGGGTGTCGTGCGGACATATATGGTCCGTCACGGTCTAGGCCCATTTCCAACTTGCGACCCCGCCTCAGAATGGTCACGTACGGAACGGCACAATCAGAACGGTGGCTGGCAAGGACCGCTGCGGAGCGGTCCGATCGATCTCGTTCTGCTTCGCTACGCTCTTGCTGCATGTGGTGGTGCCGACGGACTGGCACTGACACATCTCGACTGTGTTCCCGAGGTCGTCCCCATTTGTCGCGCGTATCGTGCCAATGGTCAAGTCGTCCATGAACTGCCTTTACCGAATGGCCTGATGGAGCAGGAGCGATTGACACGAATGTTAGAAACCATTGAACCCATCTACGATTCGATCGGCAGCGACGATTTCATCGAACGGTTAGGAAACGAACTCCATGTCCCCATCAGTCTGATTTCAACGGGCCCGACCTGTGAGGATCGACGTTGGCTGACTTTGTGATTTCTTTCAGGCGACCGCCGTATTCAGGACGCATGGAAGCCCGCCAAGCCAACGTCACGAAAGTCCAGAGATTGTCAGGCAGTCGTGCCTCGCTCCACGAACCGACGCTTCCACGTACGCAGAGTAGACAGACATTCTGGCACGATGCGAATGATTTCTGGCACGCAGCAGTCAATTGTCGTGAAATATCAAACGGCAGCGTTGGTTCGCGGAGCGAACCACGACTATCGCCGAAAGCGGATCCGCGGAAAGTATCGCCAGGTCGTTGCCATATAGTCGCGATACTGCTGACCGAAGCGGTCGATCAATTTCTGTTCTTCGCGCGGCGTGCGTATGGCGAGCAGACCCAACACCAAAACGCTGGCGATTCCAATGGCCCAGTTGGCCGTGATCAGTGTTGCCGATGTCATCATCAGTGCCGCGGTCAGATAAAATGGATGGCGGACCCACTGATACGGGCCAGATGTTACCAGTGTCGCTGTGGATCGCGTGACAACCGTGTCGGTCAGGTTCTTGCCAAGACTCGACAACGTCCACCACATCAGCAACGAACAGAGCGATCCGGCCACGATCGCTCCGTACCGGATTTGATTTGGAATCTGCAACCTGCTTGCCTGCAATGCCGACGGGGCAATGAGATAAGTCGCTGTCAGCAACCAGAGCGCTAATCCCGACAGTCGCAGAAGAGCCGCAAACAGATATCCTTCATCCCGGTAAGAAATCTTGGCTCTTCGGCGGAATTTGTGGATGCGTGAGGGGGTGACTGGGGGAAAGCTGGAAGAGATCCAGGAGGATGAAATGCATCCTGGTTCAGAGTTTGTTAGACAAGGTTTACCACAACTAAGTCAACAGA
>Ga0194055_10000103_pt1 | contig 59669 bp, 59 predicted proteins | sample SepL449m_MetaG_FD_155482 | JGI IMG/M metagenome (GOLD analysis project Ga0194055, IMG submission 155482) | Anoxic zone freshwater microbial communities from boreal shield lake in IISD Experimental Lakes Area, Ontario, Canada - Sep2016-L442-9m | ecosystem: Environmental > Aquatic > Freshwater >... | reverse complement strand
GAAGAAGAAACTTACAACATCGTAGCTGCGCACGGTTACTTTGGACGTTTAATCTTCCAATATGCTTCCTTTAACAACAGCCGTTCACTGCACTTCCTTCTAGGCGCTTGGCCTGTAGTTGGAATCTGGTTTACTGCAATGGGCGTAAGCACCATGGCGTTCAACCTAAATGGATTCAACTTCAACCAATCCATACTGGATTCACAAGGAAGAGTAGTTGGAACTTGGGCTGATGTACTCAACAGAGCTAATATCGGATTTGAAGTAATGCACGAGCGCAATGCTCACAACTTCCCTCTTGATTTGGCTTCTGGTGAACAAGCACCTACATTGCCTGGTTAAATTAAATCCAAATCTTGACAACCTCCCTAAAAATAGGGAGGTCTTTTGTCAGCAAATAATGACTATAGTCAATTGAAAAGACATTTTGTCAGGGTTTTTTGACATAAAGATTTATAAAAGTATTTAAAAATACAGCATTGATTAAAGAAAATTTACTTTAAATCGACTATAGTGATAGGAAGAACATAATGTAACTAAGGGTTAGTGATATGATATGACAGCGGTTACTTTAAAATCAAGTTTTTCCAAAGAACATGATATCTCAGCAATTCGCAGTGAAGTTCAGCAGTTAATTGAGGAAAGAAAAATCAGTCGTCATCAGCCTATATATGTCTTGTGTCGATACATACCGGCGCGAGAATGGATATATTTTGAATCTGAGTTAGAAAAAGCCGACTATTTATTGAGAGATCCAATTGGCGATCTTTTATCATCTGAGCAGTGGTATGACGATTAATTTTGACTCCTTCTTGTTCTAGGTAAGGAGATACTATAGCGGCGATTGACTTGATCTAAAATTATTTTGCCGCCTTGAGTATTGATAAGCCTACAGCTTAGATCGGCTTTTTTTGTCCAAAAGCATTCAGCATTAGGACAGTTGACAGTAATAATTGCACTTTTTTCGCTAAAGGAAAGCTGCAATTCTATTGTAGTTTCACAAGGAGCTGTTTCAACAATAGAAAAAACCAGATAAAAAAGTGCTTGATAGACCTTTTTAGAATCCAAAACTAGAACCAATTCAGCACAATAGCTGATATAGTTTATCTTTTGCAACTTGCGGCTAGTTATAGGAAAGAGGCTTTTAATAAGTTTCTGGCAAAGCATCTCTATATTTACTAGGCCTTGAGTGTCAGTTTTACTTTTCTGTGGTAGAAAAGTTAAATCCAGCAAATTACCTAGAAGAATACTGAGATTTTGACCACTAGTATAGATAGTATTCAAATATTCCTTCTGCTTGAAGTTAAGCTCACCTAAAATCTCCATCGAGAGGATACTAGTCATTCCAACAATGGCAGTAAGTGGAGTACGTAATTCTTCCCCGAGAGAATAAATCACATCTAGATGCTCATTAAAATAACTATCATTCAATATTTTGAGCTGAGCTAATTCAATTTCCTGTAAACAACATCTTGCAACCATGTAGAGGTATTTTAGGGTATTTTCATCGTAAGAATGTGGAGTTGTTTTGACGATAAAAAGCGTTCCAATACATTGTCGTTGATGTATCAGAGGTACTCCCAGATAGGAGCGAATTCTATACTTATAGGTCAAGATGCTTTTAGAAAATAGATCATCAACCAAGGTATCCTCAATAGCAAGAGGATGATGACTATCAACTACATGAGTGCAAAATGACTGCTCGCTCTCTAGTGTGAATGTATTTGATAGACCAAAAGAAGGTTGTGCGCAGTCAGCTTTGATATGTACGAGCTGATCGATGATTAAAGCTATTCCACAACAAGCTACAGGTAGATGGTTAAATACAGCTTGTGTAGTCTCTTCTAAAATGGGAATTGAACTGTTTTTGAGCAGACCCAGTGACTCAATAGCTTCTAGGCGCTTTTGCTCACGGACAATTGAGGTGAGTCCATCCAAACTACAAAATAGATTACTCTCAAAAAAATTCATATCAACAAATTTTTTTATCAATTGTCACTGAGTGCAAATTTTAATCAATTTTCATTGACTACTACGAAATTCTAATCCATTTTGCTTACTGTAGCGCTCCATAAAACGCATAAACCGATCCAGCTCTTCTGGAGAGCGCAAATTGACAATTGCTTCTAGAGTTGAGATTTTTCCGTTAACAAACTTACCTTTGACTTCTCTGGTTATTATTTCTCCCTCTTCGTCAATCAGATACATTCCGGTAATTTCATCTTTGCGATCATCAGTGAGAATTACAGTAGCATCAAAATAAAAATAGGCCCGGCCATTGCGTCCATCGGGGGATCTGGTCAACCTGATATCACTAGGCGGTGTCTCTTCTGGGAAACCTCTGAAGAATTCGATTTGAGCCATTTTTCTCTTTGGTAATTTTTATATTATTGATTTTTATATCTTAAGCCAAGAAGAGGGCATAGAAAAATTAATCTATTCATTCAAAAGGAGAATGCTCTGCCAGTGAGATTGTCCAGTCAGGGTTCTCTCCCCCAACAATAACCTGTTTGATATCCACAATATCTTTGTTAATCTGGGATAAAGCATTAAGCAAGACATCTAGGGAAATCAAATCACTAGTACCCAAATCAAACCAGCAACGTGCCCAGTTTTCTTGATACTCGAAATTAGACATATTGTGCATCACAGACATCATGGTATTATCTGCTGCTTCAGTGTCATAGTGCAAATAGCTGATATCAACTCCGCTATCTTGAACCTGGAGATTTTCAGCATTAAACCCTCCTAATTTACCTAGATAAAACCAAGAATCAAACAACTCTTCCATGTACTGACGCTCCATTTGACCTGGAACTCCAGCAAACTCTATCCAGATCCACAAATCGAATGCATTAAACTCTCTAAAGCTAATATTCATAACACTTTTGTTTTTTGATATTTCCAGAACAAACAGGAGACAAGATTGAGCAAAATATGGGTCAAGATAGGCACTAAAAGATTTTTACTTAAGATCATTGTATAGGCCAGAACTATACTCATCAAAGTAGCAATCAGAAAATAGGGCCAATATTGCCAGCTACGCAGATGTAAAATGCCAAAAATCAAACTAGAGCAAAAGACTGCCAGAAGATTAGAACCAAAAGCAGGTAACATTATTCCCCTAAAAAGCAGCTCTTCAGCGATTCCAGGGAGCAGTCCTAACCAAATCAGATCCCACCAGCCAAGGTTTGCTACAACTGGCTCTATATAGGCATCTACACTTCGATGATAAAGCGGCCAAAACCTATAGAGCAGAGTACTTAAGCCAAATAAAATTGAGGCAAGAGAAATGGCTAAAACAATATCTCCACTTCTCCATAAGATTGGAGCAAGATTAATATGAGCAAGAAATTGCCAAATTCTGGCAACTGACATTAACAAAATTGAGCTAATGACAATGCTTATTAGAATTTTTGATCTATACAGTTTGTCTACTTCTTGCATAAATAATCTACAGCCTCTCTAGTCGAGAGATATTGGGTCCAAGGGACTCTAAGCTGATTCCACAGTTTTTAGAGACAATCACTCCTACAGCTTCTAAGTAGGATTTTACCCTGATTGCTTTAATTCCTAAAGATTCGGGAAATACTCTCATTTGGGTGTGGTTTTCCTCTACAGCTATGATTGTTGCTCCTTTAGAGGCTAAAGAAAGTAGAGCACTTCCACCACAGGCTGAGGCAGGAGTAATTACATAGTCCACATCGGCAGAAGATATACTATTTGATTGGTATTTATTTATATATCGAGGAGCCCTACTCAAGCCAACCAAGACAGAAGGCAAAAAACTGTAACCTATTTCCTCGGCCGCAGCTTTTGGCGAGATATCTTGCGAAAGTGGAAGAGGATTTAAAGCAGGGGCATGAGCAGCAGGAATGCCAAATCTTTGAACGATTAAATGGGAGATAACTGCCTCGGCTCCTGAGAGTGGATCTACTCCGAAGCCTTGACGATAGTTTTGCAGCACTATACTTTCTGGAGGTTCTTCTGGAAAACGTGTAACCACGGCTATAGCTTGCGCTTGAGCCAAATTAATCAATTTATCAGCGCCGCGCAAAAGACTAGAGGGATTTGTAATATTACCCCAGCTTGCTCCTGAAGCTGAAGTTTGAAGAGTAATTTCTAAAGGCTCATCGGTGACGAGATAATCACTCAACTCCAGACCAAGAGTTGCTCTGCTTGCTTCAGCTACTTGCAAATGGCGCAGCAGCAAATCGGGTTCAATCCCCTTATCTAGGAGTAAGCCTACTCTATTAGAATTTACCCTTTGCAGGTGCCAATTCCCTTTGGCAAACTGGTCGAGCGCGTAACCTTCTACATAGAGCGTATTGTCCATTGGCCAATATAGCCCAGCTCCATTTAGCACATTGGGATGGGTGATTAGTGTGCCGACAACTTGGGAGATCATTTTGGCTACAGGGATCGCATCTCCAGCATAGCCGCCTATTGCAGCGCCAATACCTGTTGGAACTAGTAAGAGCGCCGTACTATCTTTAGGCAAGAGCTAGACTTCCTCTTTAATTACTATTGCTTCGAGCGTGAGCTTTTGGGTTTCCTCATCGACTTGGGTAATTGCCCAGCGAAGAGCCTCGCCATGTTTGGTTAGCTCACTTTCAATGAGTTCCTGAACTTTGAGCGGGGTATCTTGAAGATCCATTTCTGCGCTGATGTAGTGGGTGCTCATAATATTTTTCTATATTTTTACTGACTTAGTTTAGCATTTGAGGTGTTCTCTACCATATCCATAATGCTGGATTTATAAACTTCAGGAGCTAGATTCAATGCTTTTTCTAGTAGTTCTTTAGCCTTTTGCTTCTCTCCATCGGACTTTAGTAGAAGCGCTTTGGCTAAAATGGGGCGAAAATCTTCAGTATTAGCCTCGATAGCTTGCTCATAAATTTTGAGTGCTTGCGGCTTTTGTTTTTGCTGAAGGTAAATTTCGGCTAATACTAATTGCACTGAGGTAGTATTAATATTCGGATTGTTTATCTTCAAGGTATTTTGGACTAAATCAATGGCTTCAGGTGATCGTCCCTGCAAAACCAAAAGATCGCTAAGTCCTTTTAGAGCGTTTATATTTCCGGGTTCTTTGTCTAAGATATTACGATAAGTGGTGCTTGCTCCGCCTAGATCGCCAGCTTGTTGTTGAGTTTGAGCTAGCAGAGTCATATATGTAGGGTTAATTTGTGCTAAACGCTTTAGCGCTGGGATCACCCCAATTAAATCACCCTGTTTAAACTTAATATCCAAAAGACCTTCTAGAGCAGTTTGATTGTCAGGTTCACGCTGTAAAACCATTTCATAACCTGAAGCTTGTGACTGTAAAAGCTCTGAATCTGGATTTGGGGAATTACTCGAGGTATTTTGGTTGATTTGCCAAATACCATTAAATAAAGGAACTAGAGAAAATAGTAACAAGGCTAGGAGTAAAACAACACTGTTGACATACAACCAATGGTTTCTTTTGGAAGTTTTCATAAATGTTAAGCAAAATAATGTTAGGCAAAATTTTTAGAGTTAAAGTCGTTAAAAGTAACAGAAGATCCTTCTACTATCACATACAATTTATTACAATGGACAAGCAATTGGCTTTCTCCAAGAACATTTTGTATTATATTTTCTCTATCTGAGGGTTTTTAACCCTTCTTGTTCTTTGGTAATTTGTTTGCGCCTTAATTTAACGTAGTACTATGAATCGTCCCGTGAATCCTTATCCCGAAAATACTCCGCCTGATACTTTTGTGGGGGCATCTGATGCCCAAGAGAAAACATCTATTCAATCTCTACCTATTCCTTCTCCTAGTTATGCCAGGCAATACAGGGCGATAGGGTTAATTGAAGCGAAATATGAACGTTCAGAAGATTTATTGACCAAAGGAACATTGATCACATCTTCACAAAGCAGAGTCGATGCAGTTGTTTTGGGACGTTTAATCAGTTTGCTCAAAAAGCATATAGAAATAGGTAAAAAGCATCTTTGGGTTGTTTATCCAAGAACCAAACAGGAAAACGATGATTTGCATGTACAGATAGTGGGTATTTGGGAACCAGAAACACTCAAAAAGCAAGAGCTTCCCGCCATCCAATCAGATCTAGAAGAAAATTCTGATTACCTCAGAGCTGGCTATTTCTCTATAAGGGGTGAGGTTGTTTTTTCCTGTCAGCAAACCGAAGTGGTGATTGTAAAAATCAAACAATCTCCCAAAAAAGAAGGAGAAAGACCAAAGTTTTTCAAGATTAAACTCAGAGGAAGACTGCCCGACAAACCAGTTAGTCACTTTTGGGACTTGGGAGTTCAACTAGTTGATACTGTTTTAGTCTTGCGTGAGGGTACTGATCTTGGTGCAGTCCCCAAAAAGAAAAGAACAATTACCCCAAAATTTGGTTCTAGGAAGCCAGAGTACAAGCCCACTAATATGCCACAACAGTCGCCCTCTCCTTTAGCGAATAAACCATTGTTAAAGCCAAAACCTAACCCACCAATGTGAGATCTTCTTGGGAAATAGACTCATTTTCTGAGACATCTTTTGCGGCTGAGGCCTCTCTAAGGGCTATAGCCGCACTTTTAATAAATCCAGCAGTTGGTACAGCAATCAATAGACCTAAAACCCCAGCTACTTGAGTACCAGTCAAAAGTGCTAAAAGGATCCAAATGGGATTTAAACCAGTAAAACCACCAATCAACCTTGGGGCAATTCCATTTTCCAGAATTTGATGAATTACCACAGAGACCATTAGCACTTCAGTTCCCAGCCATACACTTTTAAGTGCTGTTAGAGAGCTAATTACAGCTATGCTGATAGGCACACCAAAGGGGAAAAGAGCCATAAAGCCCAATCCCAAACCAAACAATAGGGCAAAGGGTATCTTTAAAAGCAAGAAAGTAACAGTCATCACTACTCCAACAATAGCCGCCATAGAAGCTTGACCTACATAGTAGTTATGGAAAGTCTTACGAATCAAGCCTCGTAAAGTTGAGCCCGTAGGTTTAGGTAGCCACTCGATAATTCCATCCCAGAGCTGTTCACCTTGGAGGAGAATATAAAAGGTTAAAACTAGCACCAATAGTATATTTATAACGCTATCGAGGGTTCCTAGAACTAAACTGAGGGTTCTTCCTGCCAATAACTGCAACTGTTCAGACAGATTTTGTGACAATTGACTAGCTAGAATGCTGAAATTAAGTGGTATCTTTCTCTCATCAGCCCAGAAATCAAAAGCTTGAATCTGCGCTTTGCCCGATTCAATCCAGCTTGGTAATTTCTGTAACAAGTCAGTGAGCTGACCGACTAAAGCAGGTGCGACTGTTAAACCCAACAGAATGATCAAGAAAACTGTCAAGATCAACACCAAAAAAATCACTCGATTTCGGTTGAGCCCATAACTTGTCAAAAACTCAACTGGATAGTTCAAAATAAAAGCTAGCAGATTGGCTGTGATGAAAACCGTGATTAAGGATTGAAAATAATGAAATATTACTAGCAAAACCCAACCATTAAGCACCAGTAGAGGAAGTGCTAATCCCCAAAATGCCCAACGTGGCAGTTGACTCACAATCTTAATTGACTTATACATTGTTTCTATACTTATGCAATCGGTTGACTTTACGACCTTAATAGCTAGTTGTACTGAACTGCGACATGGATGGTTACCAGCTCGCTTAGAGCAATTTTATCAAACTGATCGCTACAGCGTTCTAGTTGCTCTGAGAACCTTGAAAGAAAAAGCCTGGCTCACATTGTCTTGGCATCCTCAAGCTGCCAGAATTTGTTTGGGCGATCCCCCACCGAGAGAACCTGATACTTTCACATTTAGCGAACAGTTACGACATCAACTCAATGGACTCACCCTGACTGATATATTGATATTATCTCCTTGGGAAAGAGTTGTGGACTTGAGGCTTGCCAAAAGACCAGGAGATCCTCCCATATATCATCTTTATCTAGAGGTGATGGGGAAATACAGTAACTTGATTTTAACCGACAATAATAACCAAGTTATCACAGTTGCTCATCAAGTAGGTCCTTCTCAGTCCTCAATTCGAACAGTACAAACTGGTCAGAGTTATACTCCGCCACCTCCTGTCTTAAAGAAAGACCCTAATCAGACATTTGTTCTATGGCAGGAAAATATCAAATTGATTCCCGGCCAGCTACAAAATCAGCTTTTAGCTAACTACCAAGGTCTCAGCCCAGTTGTAGCAAGAACCATAATTGAAAAAGCAAATCTAGAATGTCAATCTCTAACTGATACATTAACAGAAGATAATTGGCAAACCCTCTACAAATATTGGTCGCAGTGGTTAGAAACCCTTGAAAAAGGGCAATTCCAACCCGGATTGACTCAATCAGGTTATACAGTGCTTGGCTCTCAAATAAAAAAAGGCTCTCTAAGCACCCAAAAGCTTCTCAATAGCTACTATTCTAACATTCTCAAACAAGAGCAATTTAATCGACTGCTTCACCAGCTTAAACAAAAGATTAGTAATCTTCTCAGTAAACTAAAAATTAAACAACAGGAATTTAGCAGGAGATTGCAGCAAGCAGAACTAGCTGATAACTATCAAGAAAAAGCAAATCTCCTAATGGCTAATCTTCACCAATGGCAACCAGGATTAAGTTCAATTACATTGGCTGATTTTACTAATGGTGAGCCTGTCACAATTGCACTACAACCTGATAAAAATATGATCGCCAATGCTCAAAATCTCTATAAACAAAGTCAAAAACTCAAACGTGTTCACTTATCAGTTCAACCGCTTCTTGAAGAAACACAAACAGAAATTGACTATCTAGCTAATGTTCTCTCTAGCCTAGATCATTTGGAAAAATATCAAAATCAGGAAGATTTTGTTATTCTCGAAGAAATTCAAAGAGAACTGATCGCTCAAAAATATCTAGAGGTTACCAGGGCGCCACTACCTAAAGAACAATCTCAACCCCATCGCCACTTGAGCCCTTCTGGTTTTGAACTGATTATTGGGCGCAATAATCGCCAAAATGATCAAATCACTTTTAGCGTTTCTGGTAACTATGATCTCTGGTTCCATACTCAACAGGTGCCAAGTAGCCATGTTCTACTAAGAGTACCACCTGGCTCTAAACCTGAAGAAGTAGATCTGCAATTTGCGGCAGATTGGACTGCTTACTATAGTCAAGCACGTCTTAGTCAACAGGTTCCTGTAATCTATACTCTTCCTAAATATGTCTACAAGCCCAAAGGCTCCAAACCTGGTATGGTCATCTATAAAAATGAAACAGTGATTTGGGGATGCCCTGATCGAGTGGGCAAAAAAAATAGTTGATAAAAGTGAGAGTATAATCTGCTACTATTTTTATTAAGGAATTTTAAGGATTGTTTACAATACCTGGATTTCTCCAAGAAACAACAACAAAACGAACAAAGCCAGTGGCTTTAGCTGCTCTTCAAGCTAGCCTACTGGTTTTTTATTAATAGAATATGAGTATATTAATTAACTAGCTATGTTTTTTAGTGTTGTCATACCTACCTATAATCGATTGCCAATTCTGGAAAAGTGCCTGAGAGCGCTAGAGAATCAGCTTCCAGATAGCCAATTGATAGATGGCTATGAGGTGATTGTCGTAGATGATGGCTCAACCGATAGAACAATAGAATTTCTAGAAAGTCAAGGCAATATTTTTAATCATGTTGTTCTTCTAAAACAAGATCACCGAGGACCAGCGGCAGCTCGTAACTTGGGGGTAATCAATGCTAAAGGAAATATCATTATATTTATTGATAGCGATTTAGTGGTTACTGAAAACTTTCTGTTATCTCACGCAGTTGCCCTAGAAAAGGCGCAAAAAAATCTGGGCAATGATCGCATCTTTACCTATGGGGCGGTGATTAATACTTGTAATTTCGATGATCCCACCTCAGAGCCTTATAAGTTAACTGATTTTTCTGCTGCCTACTTTGCTACTGGTAATGTAGCAATTGCCAAGAAATATTTAGAGCAAGCTGGATTGTTCGATACTACCTTTTCGCAATATGGCTGGGAAGATCTAGAACTTGGGGTGAGGCTCAAAAAACTGGGACTTAAGTTAATCAAATGTCCTTCTGCAGTGGGTTATCATTGGCATCCACCTTTTAGTCTAGAGCAGATCCCCAATTTGATTGATAAAGAGATTCAAAGAGGGCGTATGGGCGTAATTTTTTACCAAAAGCATCCCAGTTGGGAAGTACGCTTAATGATCCAAATGACTTGGATTCATAAATTACTTTGGGGACTGTTGACTCTAGGTGGCAAGTTGGATGAAAAAGCCTTCTCTCCCCTTTTACAGTGGCTAATCGAACAAGGCAAACCCCAACTGGCTCAGGAAGTTGCCAGAATCTTTCTAAACTGGTACAACGTTCAAGGGGTTTATCAAGCCTATGCTGAAGCACAAAAAAATCTAAGTTAGCTTAACTATCTATAATAATCAAATGATTAAATTTAAGATAGAAAGAATATGGCTCTAGATTCTGTGATTGCTTTGCTTGGTGGAATTCTAGGTGGAGCAAGTGCCGTTTGGTTATGGCAAAATAATAAGCTCAATCTGTTACAAGAAAGATTAGATAAAGCTAGAAGAGCTCAGAGGCAAGCTGAAAGTATCACAGCTGCACATACACAGGAATTGGCAGATCTAGAGCGTAGCTACCAGCAACAAATTAAAGATTTACAAAGTCAGCATCAAGAGCAAGTTTTAGGCTTGACTCAAATCATGAAATCTAATGAAGATACTCAATTGTTTCCCTTTGATGATTTTCTAGGCGAAAAACAAATTGATAATGATATCCCTTTTGATTTTTCTAGTTTTTTTGATACAGATAGCTAATCGCGCTGAGTAATCAGCTCATCTAAAGACTCTTGCATTCTAGAGTGTACTAAATTATAGCATTGCTGAACATACTCGCGATCACAACAAGCCAATCTTCCATATTTTTCAAAGATAATAGGAGAGCAAATTTTTAAGCGGATAGAACAGGGTAAGGGAAAATTGGGCAATGGTCCAATACTCAAACCCCAAGGTAGACCCAAATAAACTGGAAAAACCTCAGGATCGACATCAAATAACCAAGGCAGTCCCCATTGATGTAGTGTTTTGAGCTGTTCGTAGAAATCTGCTATAACTATTAATGTCTCGTGAGACCCAGTTGAAACAATAGGAACAATAGGGACTTCTTCTCTCAATGCCAATTTAATAAATCCAGTGCGTCCGGCTAGATGGATGCGATGGCGTTCACTATAGAGACGGAAGACATCTTGAACCCCTCCAGGATAAACCAGTAAATCGGATTTAGACCTTAGGGCAGCAACTGCCATCTTGGGGTGAGCCTGCAAGGCGCCACATTTAACCGCTAAATCAGCTAGGTTAGGATTAACCTTCCAAATAGTTGGATGCATCAATCCATAGGTAGGGCGGGCAATGCCAAAATGAACAAACCAGTCATACATCGCCATAAACATATCGGGCGCGGCTATTCCTCCATTATGAGAAGCCACCAAAAGAGAGCCTCCAGTTGCCGGTATATTTTCCCAACCTTGGCTTTTAACTTGGAAATAATTTTTATAAAACCATTGCCAATAGGGCATCATGCTCTTTATTACCCTATGGTCTCTTTGCCCTATTGACCAGCCATCTGTTTTAGAACAAGTCATATTAAGTTAAAATCTGTACCTGAAAGTCTTAGCATAGTTAAGATACAAGATTTTTTCCTCTTTTTGAAGATTTTACTTTCAAAAGGAAAAAAATTAGGGAACGCTATACCGGAGGTTAAAAAACATGACATTGCCAGAAATTATTCAAAAAGGTGGTCTGACCATGTGGCCATTGATCATTTTATCTATTCTCTCATTAAGTACGATTATTGAAAGATTATGGTTTTGGGGAAAAGTTTTATTAGGAGAAAGAAAAGTTTTTGGTCGAATTTTAGAGACTGCCAGCAAAAACTGGGATATGACCCATAAAGTAGTACGTGAATTTCCAGGGCATCCTTTGGCTAACTTTTTGGCAGAACCGCTAAAACTCAAAGATCCAGATCCGGAGATTTTTCACCTTTCTCTAGAAACTGCAGCCGATGATCAACTGGCCCTAATGCGCCGCGGGGATAAACTTCTTGAAGCGGCTATTGCTTTAGCTCCTTTATTGGGATTACTTGGGACAGTTTTGGGTTTGATTCATTCTCTGAGTAATATCCAGCTAAGCGATTTAGGTTCTACTGCGGGTGTAACTTTGGGGATTAGTGAATCTTTGATTGCGACAGCAACAGGGATGATCGTAGCAATTGTCAGTCTTGCCTTCTATCGTTTGTTTCAGGCATTTTGGACCAATCAAGTTAGGATATTTCGCCGCGCGGCTAGTCAGATGGAGCTAATTTATCGCCAGAGGTGGTTAGATATGCAGCAGGAGTATCCCGAAAATTTTTAAAACCAAAAATAAATAATCATGACCAATAAACCTCAAAAACGCAGACAATCCCCATCAAGTAGAATGAGTTATCTTCGACCACTTAGACTCTGGCAGGACAAATCTAGTGAGCAAGATATGAGGGTAGAAGTTATTCCTCTGATTGATGTGATCTTCTGTATTCTCACTTTCTTTATTCTGGCTGGAGTTGGACTTTCTCGTCAGCAGGCAATCACCTTAGATCTACCACAAGCAAGTACCGGTAAGCCCCAAATGAGAGAAATGCTGGTGGTGAGCTTAGACGCGTTGGGACAGGTGTATGTAAACAAGCAACCATACACGTCTTCTCAGCTCAAAGAAGCGATGAAAAGCTATCATCGAACTAATCCTGATGGGATAATGGTTCTCAATGCGGCCAGAAACGCTAGCTATGATCAAGTTATTGGGGTACTTGATTTAATGAGGCAAGTTGGGGGGAATCGAGTAGCTCTAGCCACCGTGCCAGCAGATTCTGGGAAATCTCCTTTGCCTCAACAAGTACCTAGTTTACCAGCCAACCAAAAGCTCCCAACCTTGCCGCCTTTAAATAAACAGGCTGAGCCTATATTGCCACGACTGCCTTAATAAGTACCGGAGCGTCTATACATTAGCTGTTCTTCTAGAGCAGCTATTCGGTTATAGGCGGCTGTAAGTTGGGCGGTTAATCTTCTTATCTGGACATCGGGTTCTATTGGGTCTTGATTGATAGTGTTAATGTTCTCACCATCATCATCGATCAGGACATCCTGATGGTTAATAACATCTGGAGATAACAGTGGGTTCTGGTTTTTTTCGATTTTGGCCGAATTTTTCTCTGAAATTATGAAATTAACCTGGCCAGTCAATCTCTCAATCAGCTGATATAGTCGGCTCAACTTAAAATCCAATTCCCTGATTTGCTGAGATAATTTGTCCATGTGCCTTATGGTATATTTTGTGGACTACTAATATGACTATCATGTTATAACGCTCCTCGATAAAGCATGATGGATTCCTGATTTATTTAATAATAAGTGTGAACAATTTTTAAAATATGAAAACTCGCCGCTCTTTTTTATCTGTTATGGCAACCCTCACCTTGGCACAAATGCTTACTGCTTGTGGTGATGATGATGCAGATCTCAGGGTTTCTTTTCTACAAAATAGTCTTCCTCCAGGACTTATAGATGATTTTAAGAAAAAATTTGGTAAATCTGCTGCTTTTAAACAGTTAGCACAGATCAAAGATATTAAGCAGTTATTGGACAAAAAACCAGAAAAAGAACAACAGCAATGGCGTATTCCTTTTATCTCTTCTAATCCAAAAGTTGTGGATATTTTGAGTATGAGTGATTATTATTTATCTGAGTATATTGCCCAAAAAACTATCCAACCTCTAGATGTTGAGACGATCTCCAACTGGCAAAAAGTGCCAAAAAAATTTCAGCAGTTGGTTCGCCGAAGTGCAACTGGAATGAGCGATCCTCAAGGATTGGTCTGGGCTGCTCCTTATCGTTGGGGAGTAACAGCAATTGCCTATGATAAAGAAAAACTAAAATCTGCAGGAATCAAAGCGCCTGAGGATTGGTCAGATCTTTGGCGAGATGAATATCGAGATAAACTTGCTCTGATCGATCAACCCAGAGAGATCATTGGTCTGACCCTCAAAAGTCTAGGCTATTCTTACAACACCAAAGAACTAGATCAAGTTAAAGATCTTAAAAATACCTTGGCCAGATTACAGAAGAATGTAAAGTTTTATAGTTCTACTGATTATCTGCAATCACTGGCTTTTGGAGATTGCTCGGTGGCGGTGGGCTGGTCTAATGAACTTCTATCGCTGCAAAATAGCTATCCCAAAATTGGCATAGTAGTACCAAAGTCAGGGACTTCACTCTGGAGCGATTTGTGGGTTAAAAGTTCTTTATCTCATACTTCAAATAATTTAATTAACCAATGGATAGATTTCTGCTGGCAAAGCAAACCAGCCAACAAGATCTCTTTGTTTACCTGGGGCTCATCTCCTATGATCTATAGCTATGAGCAAAACGAACTGGCAAAAGATGTAAAAGATAATCCCTTGATTAATATCAATCCAGATATCTTTGATAAGAGTGAATTTATACTTCCACTTCCTGCAGAAACCTTAAAACTCTATGATGCTTTTTGGCGTGATATGCGTAAAAAATAGACCATCTCTTGATTAGGGAGATGGTCAGCCAAATCAATTAGATTGATTAGTAGGTTTCTACATGCCAACGTTCGGCTTTTTTGAGTTGTTTTTGGTAATCAGCCCAATTGATTCCTTCTTTAGTAGCAGCAGCAGTTAATGCTTCATCTATGCCACCTTCCATACCGCGCAATCCACACATATAGGCGTGGGTATTGTCTTTCTGGAGAAGTTGCCAAATTTCATCAGCATGTTCGGCTACGCGATCTTGAATATACATTCTTCCACCTTCACTATTTTGTTGTTCACGGCTAATAGCATAGGTAAGACGGAAATTGTCGGGAAACTCCGCTTGAAGCTTCTCTAGATCTTCTTTGTAAAGAATATTGGCACTAGTAGGAATACCAAAAATTAGCCAAGCCAATCCTCGGAACTTATAATCATCATGTTGTTCCTTGAACATGCGCCAGAGAAACGCGCGAAAAGGAGCAATTCCCGTTCCAGTTGCCATCATGATGACAGTAGATTCTTCATCATCGGGTAGTAGCATCTCTTTGCCAACTGGTCCAGTAATAGCGATATCAGCACCTACTTCAAGATCACAAAGGAAGGTTGAACAAACTCCTTTGATTGTTTCGCCATTTTCTGGGTGTTTGTATTCTAATTGCCTAACACAGAGTGAGACTGTCTTGTCATTGCTGTGATCCCCATGACGAGTCGAGGCAATTGAATAAAGTCTGAGTTTGTTTGGTTTTCCCTTATTGTCAGTGCCTGGAGGAATAATACCTATACTTTGACCTTCTAGATAGCGCAAATCGCCAGCTGAGATATCAAAAGTTATATGCTGCACTTTCCCAATGCCACTTTCGGCTACAAGAGAATAGTTTTCTATACATTTACCAATAAAGGGACTATTGGGACGATATAGATTAACCGGAATATCTTTTTTTTCTGGAGTATGAACCATGGTCTTAGTCTTAGTCTTAGTCTTTTCTTGTTTTGGTTCTGAAGAACTTGCACCTATTACAACAGGTTTGACGCTGACGATGCGCCCTCCTAAGCGGGCGATCCTGCGCATTTCCTGATTCATTTGACCCTTGGTAACGGTTATAAAGACGCTACCACTTCGGCGGATGGAACTATTAAGTTCAGTAGCTCCTTGTCCTAAACCAACTACTTCGTAAATAAAAACGCCGCCATTATTGTTTCCAAGCCCTGAGCCGTACATCTTAACTAACTTACTCCTAGTTTATTGCCATAATTGTTGATAACTTTCGATCTAGACTACCATTACAGGCAACTTTCGTAATTACCATTGCTACAACTTTTAAACTTGAGTGTGAAGAACATACCTAAGGTATATATTTATACGGTATCGAAATTTCTGATAACAAACTGTTAAACGCTTTGCATTTTAATCTTTTCTTTAGAGTGACTTGAAGCAGATCTTGCTTGATGGTAAAATCTTAGGGAAAGATTAACTAATTTAGGTGTAGTCTGATATTTCAAGCTCGCAAAAGCAGATCAGGCTAAAGACAAGGATGCCTATTTTAATTTAATATAAGTTAACAATCTGTTTTAAAGAGGAAATCTATGAGCACTCACTCAGATCGTGTCGTTATTATTGGAGTGGCCGGAGACTCCGGTTGCGGCAAATCAACCTTCTTACGTCGCCTGTTTGATTTATTCGGGGCCGAGTTTATGACTGTGATCTGTCTGGATGACTATCACAGTCTAGATCGCCAAGGAAGAAAGAAAGCTGGAGTTACAGCCCTTGATCCTAGAGCTAATAACTTTGATTTGATGTATGAGCAGATCAAGGCACTCAAAGAAGGTAAAAGTATTGCCAAGCCAATCTATAATCACGATACTGGAACGCTAGAAGGTCCAGAGACTATTGAACCTAATAAAGTAATTGTTATCGAAGGACTACATCCTCTCTACGATGAACGAGTAAGAGAGTTGGTCGATTTCAGTGTCTATTTGGATATTTCCGAAGAAGTAAAAATCAATTGGAAGATTCAGCGCGATATGGCTGAAAGAGGACATACCTATGAAGATGTTTTGGCCTCTATTCAAGCAAGAAAACCTGATTTCTCTGCTTACATTGAGCCTCAAAGGGGCCATGCTGATGTTGTAATCGAAGTTCTCTCTACTAAATTGCTTGAAGATAAAGCCAGTAAGCTCCTCCGTGTTCGCATGATCCAAAAAGAGGGACTTGAAAACTTAGAAACTGCCTATCTTTTTGATGAAGGCTCTACCATAGACTGGAGACCTTGCGGACGCAAGCTGACTTGTTCTTATCCAGGAATTAAGCTATATTATGGTCCAGAAAGCTACTATGACCATGAAGTATCCATACTAGAAATAGATGGAGAATTCCAGAATCTAGAAGAAATGATCTATATCGAGAGCCATCTCTCCCGCATAGGCACCAAATACTATGGAGAGATGACAGAACTGCTGCTCAAGCACGTAGATTATCCTGGCTCTAGCAATGGAACAGGACTACTGCAGGTTTTGGTTGGCTTGAAAATGCGAGAAGCATATGAAAAAGTCACCTCACCTATGAGAGAAGCTGCTAAGGTTTAATCCATTTGCCTAAAGAAGCGGGAATCTCTCGCTTCTTTTTTTGGGAGAATTTTTTATGAATAAATTCACAGTTTGGATAACTGCCGTAGTTATTTTATTTACTCTTGCCCAGATATATCAATGGGTAACATCGTTTCTGCTGCCTTTACCTATTTATGTTTTAGCTGGAGCTTTTTTAGCTATCGCTTCTAATTTGCCCAAGAGAATCCATGGAGATGAATAAACTCGATGGAGGTCTTTCCATCAATTTTTTTAAATATTTAGCCCTTGATAGTTCTTTTGAGCTAAGAGCGCGATTTTCCAATTGAGCAGTTCTTTCTATTGATTCTAAAAGAGCATTTATAGCCGGCAAGTAGGAATATCCTCTTCTAATAGCCGTAGCGATAGCCTGTTCATCGGCTTTTTGGATTTCTTCTTGGTCATCACCGCTGCTAGGACGCCTAACCATATATGTAACCAGCGCGCCAGAGGCAATTATTCCTATCACATCAGATCTAGTAAACTCGAAGATCAAAGCTACAATCCCAAAAGCTATGATAAATTGCTTGAGCTTTGGTTTAAAAAAGCCAATATTGATTAATCTGCTGACAGCATGCAATAGCAGTAAATCTCTTTGTGAGCGTGAAAGCTCTTGCCAAAGCTCAAAATTAATATATATAGGACGAAGATTTTTTAGCCAAAGCCTGGAAACAGGATAGTCAATAACTTTTGACCTCATATTAGGACTGCTGACAAGTTTGGTATACATTCGTCCCGAGGCAGGCATTAGATCTAATAGGTGATTGATTTCAGCGTCTAATTGCATAGTGATTATCTGATACAAAATCCCCACAATTAGCAGCAGGGATTTTTTTATGAGTTTTTTTATGAGATTTTAGTGAGCAACCTGTGAAGCGTAAAAGGCAAAACCAATCAAACTAACAATCAACAGACCACCTAGAGAGCCAAAAATAAGATAGTTTTTTTGCTCTGCTTTGGTGGGTGGTTCTGCGCTGTATGTTTGAGGTTCTACGGCAAAGTTATTTAAACGACCGCCTTCTTCTGTTGTGTAACGCATTTGTTAAGTCCTGTTAAGTTTATCTTCTATAAGTATCTCAAACTTTAAGCAAAATTTACAATTGTTTTAATAATAGTTATTGCCGATAATACATAAAAACTAAAATAGACTGATAACTCTACCTTAGATAGGGAAATTTCTACTTGGAGTTTAAGCAAGCCAACTTCTATGATTGAAGCATTACAACCTAGGACATGCAAAACAACAATGAATGTTATAGTTGATGCGTTTTACAAATGGTACAGTAACAAAGTCAGCAATCCCAAGTATCGCTGGTTGATTATTGGTGGAACCTTGCTTTACCTTTTTAGCCCCTTTGATATTTCCCCTGACTTTTTACCAATTATTGGTTGGATCGATGATGGTGCGGTCTTAGCACTTTTAACTACCGAACTAACTCGTCTACTGGTGGAGTATCGCAAAGACCGAAAAGATAACAACATCAATCCTCCTCAAGAGGAAATAGTAGATGTCGAAGCAACTATAAGTTAAAAAAATACCCCCTAACTCTTTAGATAGGGGGTTTTGCTTTAATTAGATCAATCTGAAAATGAAAGGATAGCGAAAATGCTTATTAGGATCGCTTACCACCTGGATGATTGCTAGAATTGGGGCAATGGTAGTAAGTAAAAACAGAAATGGCCAGAGCAAGAAACCCACTAACAACCAAGTCAAAATGCCTATAATCAAACCATAAAGCCAAACGTTAAAGTGAAAGTTTAGTGCTTCTTTAGCGCCATCTTGTACTACTGGATCGTTAGAGACAAAGAGAATAGTTAAAGGAATTAAAAAACTGATAACTGTTGCACTGAGAAAAATAGCAGCATGACAGGCTATCAATAATATTTTGCGTTTGCCTAAATCTTCAGTCATAAAACTTTGCCTTTTGATCTTTGATGAAATTATAACATTCTCTCTAATTGTGAATAACGTGATAGAATACTAGTACATAATCACTTTTGTTTTATATGGATATCATCCCAGCAATAGATCTTCTTGGTGGTAACTGCGTACGGCTATATCAGGGGGACTACCAGCAAGCCGAAATCTTTTCAGCCAATCCAGCGGAAATGGCCGAAAAGTTTGTGCAAGATGGTGCCACAAGGCTACATTTAGTAGATCTCGATGGAGCAAAGGTTGGCAAAATCGTCAACTTAAATGCGATAGAATCCATCTTGGAAAAAGTTACAATACCAGTCCAAGTTGGTGGAGGAATTCGCACTCAAGAATCGGCCGAAAAATTGATACAGATGGGTGTAGCTAGAGTTATTTTGGGAACTGTGTCCATTGAAAATCCCAATCTAGTTGCCCGGCTTTGTCAAAGCTATCCTGGACAAATCATTGTCGGTATAGATGCTCGAAATGGCAAAGTTGCTACCAAAGGATGGTTAGAAAATACGCAAGTAAGCGCTATAGAACTCGCCTCAACAATGAGTCAATTAGGAGCTGCGGCGATTATCTATACCGATATTGCCAGAGATGGCACCTTAAGCGGGCCAAATATCCCCGCGTTAAGGGAATTAGCCAGTCAAATTAGTATTCCGGTGATTGCCTCTGGGGGAGTTAGTAGCCTGGGAGATCTTTTAAGTCTTCTTTCACTAGAATCTTTAGGTGTAGAGGGAGTAATTATCGGCAAGGCAATTTATACCGGAGCAATAGATATTCAGCAAGCCGTCAGGGCCATTGGGCCTGGCCGTTGGCAAGATGTGCCACCTGATTTGGGAGACACCCGTTTGGTTTAATTTGGGATTAAAATCAAAGTTGACTGCTTTTTGAGATGGATACTAACTTTCTAAAACAATTCTAAAATGAGCGAAGAATCAGAAAAAATCAAACAGGATTTCCTTTATCCTACAGCTAGCTATCATGGCAAATTCACCCCACAGCGTATGGTTTTTAATGCCAACTTGCAGGAATTTGCCCAAAAAATATCCTACCTATGCGCTCTTGAAACCAATGGCAAGATAACCTCTGAAGAAACTTACAAAGAAATCAAGAGCCTTTGGAAACAATTAAAAGTATCTCGAAATGAATTATTAGGCGATTCCCCTTTAGATGATCAAAATATTCCTCCAGAATAAATTAATACAAAAACCGGCAGTAGCTATCTTCTTACTACTAAACATACTGCTATTGTCTCCAGCAGTTGTCTTAGCTGATACTTCTGCTTCTAATCTCAAGCCATATTTAGAAAAAATAAGTCAAAAAATCACTGAATTTGAGCTCTCTAACGGGATGAAATTCATTGTTTTGGAAAATCACCAAGCTCCGGTGGTTTCTTTTGTCACCTATGCCAATGTAGGGGGAGTAGACGAGCCAAATGGACAAACTGGGGTAGCTCACTTTTTAGAGCATTTAGCCTTTAAAGGTACTAAAACTATTGGGACGAGCAACTATCAAGCCGAATCGCCCCTATTGCAAAAGCTCAATCAGTTATTTGAGCAGATCAAAGAAAACCAAAAAGCCAACAACACTCAAGAAGTAGTCAGGTTGCAGCAAGAATTTAAACAAGTTCAGCAAGAAGCCCAAAAATATGTCAAGGTCAACGAGTTTGGCCAAATAGTAGAAAAATCAGGCGGCGAGGATCTCAATGCTCAAACCAGCGCCGATGCAACCATCTATTACTATAGTTTTCCTTCAAACAAACTAGAACTTTGGATGGCTCTAGAATCAGATCGCTTTGAAGATCCTGTCTTTAGAGAATTTTTCAAAGAAAAAGAGGTAATTCTAGAAGAAAGACGTATGAGAACCGAAAACTCTCCTATAGGACAACTGTTGGAGGCTTTTTTGGATCTCTCTTTTACTAATCATCCCTATAAACGTCCAGTAATAGGCTATACCAAAGATCTCAAAGTAGTCAGCCCAGAAAATGTCAGTGATTTTTTCAAGCTCTACTATTCTCCCAACAACCTTACAGTAGCAATAGTAGGAGATGTTGATCCTCTAAAAGTCAAAGAACTGGCACAGAAATACTTTGGCCACTATAAATCTCAACCTGCCCCGCCAAAAGTCAAAATTCTCGAGCCTGAGCAAAAACAAACCAAAGAAGTTACTCTGACTTTAAAATCTCAGCCTTGGTATCTAGAGGGATATCATGTACCAGCTCTATCTGATCCTGATAATGCTGTCTATGATGTAATTAGTACTATATTGAGTGAAGGTCGTACTTCCAGGCTATATAAATCCTTAATCCAAGATAAACGCCTAGCTATACTAGCCCAAGGAGGTAGTGGTTTTCCAGGCGATAAATATCCCAATTTAATGATCTTCTACGCTATGAGCACCCCTAGTACGCCCTTAGACAAAGTGGCTAAATCATTGGACCAAGAGCTAGAGCGACTCAAAAATGAACCAGTCTCTCGCGAGGAGCTCGATAGGGCTAAAACTAGCTTAGTTGTTGATATTTTCAATAATTTGGAATCCAATTTAGGCATGGCCAAGGAACTAGCTCAATATCAGGCTAAAACAGGCTCATGGCGAAATTTATTCAAGCAGTTAGAAGCTATTGAAAAGGTAACACCTACTGATATTCAAAGGGTGGCACGGGCAACCTTCACACCCGAAAATCGCACTATTGGACGTATATTGACTCAAGCAAACCAATGAGATTGACAAAAATAAAAAACTGGTCCTGGCTGGCTTTATTGGTAATGGTAGCAAGTTTGCTTTTGGGCTCTCCCGCCATTGCCCAGACGCCACAGACCCTTGATAAATTAACCTTTCCCCCTCTAGCTCAAGTCCAAATTCCTCCTTATGAGCGCTATAAACTTCCTAATGGCATCACAGTCTATCTGATGGAGGACCACCGCCTACCTAGTGTTAAAGGTAGTGCAATTCTGGGGATTTCCTCAGTTTTAGAGCCAACAGATAAAACTGGACTAGCTGAAATTACTGGAGAGTTGCTGCGCAGTGGTGGAACAAAACAACATACACCTAATGAACTCAATGAAATCCTAGAAAACCGAGCAGCTTCTATTGAGAGCTCTATTGGGATTGATTCTGGCAATGTGAGTTTCCATTCACTCAGCCAGGATTTTGAAGATGTCTTCAAATTATTTGTCCAAGTTATACGCGATCCCCGTTTTGATCAAGAGCAATTTGACCTGCTCAAAACCCAATTTAGGGGCAAATTAGCTAGGCGCAATGACAATCCCAGTGAAATTGCCGGGCGTGAATTTAAAAAGTTGATTTATGGAGCAAATAGTCCCTATGCTCGCACTGCAGAATATACAACTCTAGATAAGATTGCCCCTGAAGATCCTCGGCAATTCTATTCTCAACTAGAGCCAAATCAGATCATTTTAGGGATAGTTGGTGATTTTGATACTGCTAAAGTTAAAGAGCTAATTAAACAATCATTAGAAAATTGGACCTCACAACAGACAACAAATCCTAAAATCAAAGCATCCAGACAGGTCAACTTAAGCCAAGCTAAAACTGGTGGAATTTATACTGTTAACCAGTCTCAACTCAATCAAAGTAATGTGCTTCTTGGCCAACTTGGTGGAACAGTAGATAGTCCAGATTATCCCAGCCTAACAGTACTCAATGGAGTACTCAACGGTTTTGGTGGTCGTTTGTTTAACAATATACGCTCAAAACAAGGTTTAGCCTATTCGGTCTATGGTCTTTGGAGAGCTAATTACAATTACCCTGGCTTATTTATTGCAGGTGGACAGACCCGTTCAATGGAAACTGCAGCCTTTATCAAAGCCATTGATTCTGAAATAGAGCGCATACGCACAAGCCCCGTAACTCCAGATGAGCTGGCTTTGGCTAAAGATTCAATCCTTAACTCTTTTGTCTTTAATTTTAGTAAACCGGCAGCTATTTTGAGCAGGTTAATGACTTACGAATATTTCAATTATCCCAGTGATTTTATTTTCCGCTACCAAAAGGCTGTTAATAATGTCACTGCTGCTGATGTACAAAGAGTAGCTCAAAAGTATCTAAAGCCTGAAGAAATGGTTACCTTGGTAGTAGGTAATATCAAAGATATCGATTCTTCGCTTGTGGGATTGGGTAAAAAGCTAGAACCTATTAATATTGTGAACTAGCCAAAGCTCAGAGGTCTTCCTCTGACTTGCTCATTTAATTTGCCTCTTTCATAGACCAAATTACCCCCAACAATTGTATAGATTGGCCAGCCAGTTAAATTCCAGCCCTCAAAAGGAGACCAACCACATTTGGTCTTAAGTTCTTCTTTTAAGACCAGATGATGATTCTTAAGATCTACTAAAACCAAATCAGCGTCATACTCAGGAGCAATCAAGCCTTTATTTTTAAGAGAATAAGCTTTAGCTACGTTAGTAGACATCCAATGGGCAACTTGATCTATTGTGCAAAGGCCCAAACTAGCTTGAGTTAGCATCAGGGCAAGGGAGGTTTCCACCCCTGGCATCCCAGAAGAACTTTTTGGATAGATTTGCGCTTTTTCTTCTAGAGTATGAGGCGCGTGGTCTGTGGCGATCATATCAATGACCCCATCTAATAAAGCCTGCCAAAGCACTGGTTGATTCTCACTAGAGCGCAAAGGAGGATTCATCTGGGCAAGAGTTCCTAGAGTTTTATAAGAATCAGTAGAGAGTAAAAGGTGTTGCGGAGTGACTTCTGCTGTGATCCAGGGCTGCTTATGCTCTCGCAAATATTGGGCTTCTATTCCAGTAGACATATGTAAAATATGGAGCCTTCTTTGGTATTTGGTAGAAAGCTGGATTGCTAATTTAGTAGCATTGAGCGCTGCTATTTCATCTTGGATTATTGAATGTAAAGCAACATCCCCAGAACAAGAGTCTAGATATTGCTTTTTGCGCTGTTCAATCCTTTGTTGATCTTCGGCATGAACGGCAATCAAGCGCGATCCATTGGCAAAAATCTCTTCTAGTTTTTCTTGCTGAGAGACTAAAAGAGGACCATGCATCGAACCCATAAAAATCTTGATGCCACAGACAGGCTCTGCGCTATTGAGCTGGTCTAAATTCTCGCCAGTAGCCCCAATAAAAAAACCATAGTTAACTAGAGATTTGGCCGCTGCCCGGCTGAGCTTATCATCAAGCGCTTGCTGATTGGAAGTAAGCGGTTTGGTATTGGGCATCTCCAAAAACGAAGTAACTCCTCCTCTGGCACAGGCGCAAGATGCGCTAAAGAGATCTTCTTTATGTTCAAGCCCCGGTTCACGAAAATGTACCTGTGGGTCAATCACTCCTGGTAAAAGTGTTAAACCTGTTGCGTCTATGATCGTGTTAACATCATTATTACTATCAATGGCTGAAGCAATCTGGGCAATTTTTCCCTGCTTAATCAAAACATCTCCCAAAAAAAGATTCCCATCGGGAAGTAGGATATCAGCGTTTTGGATGATTAAGTCGATAGAATTAGTCATATAAGAGTTTTGCTTTAGTTTATATATAATTGTAAGCCCCCTGATAAAGATCACGATGACCAGAAGAGATTTGCACAAGAACAAAAAAACTGCACAATCAGAAAATTTTTTCCTAGAAACCTTCAAGGTTTTAGCTACCGCTGCTGTCCTTTCTTTTGGCATACGCACTTTTGTAGCTGAAGCTCGCTTCATACCCTCTTCTTCAATGGAAAAAACCCTGCTCATCGATGACCGTCTGATCGTTGAAAAGATTGGCTATCATTTTGAACAGCCTCAAAGAGGAGATGTGATAGTTTTCAAAACTGATAATATTAAACAACTCCAAGAGCGCAACTACAAAAACGAAGCTTTTATTAAAAGAATTATTGGACTGCCGGGAGATACTGTAGCTATCCGAGAAGGTACAGTCTATGTTAACCAAAAAGCTATCCAGGAGAAGTACATAGCCGAAAAACCCAACCAAGATTTTGGACCTGTCACTGTACCACCAAATAGCTATCTGGTTATGGGTGACAATCGTAATAACAGCTATGATTCTCGCTACTGGGGTTTTGTACCCAAAGATGACATTATTGGCCGGGCAGTATTTAGATTTTGGCCGCCCAATCGCTTAGGTAATATTGACCCAACCCCACTTTATCCAAAAAATCAAAAGTGAACTATTTACTATGAGTCTCAAGGATCAAATCGGCGAAGATATCAAAGCGGCAATGAAAGCCAAAGATAAAATTCGACTAGAAACTGTCAGAAGTATCAAAAAAGTCCTTTTAGAAAAAGAAGTATCCTTGCGACCTCAAGGGCAAGATAGTCTGACTGCTGAGCAAGAGATCGAACTTCTCTCCCAACAGGCCAAACAACGTAAAGATTCAATCGAACAATATCAAAATGCTGGCCGGTTGGATTTAGCCGAAAAAGAAGCCCAGGAACTGGCAATTATCCAAACCTATCTTCCTAAACAAATTTCTGATCAAGAACTTGAAGTAATTATCAGCGAGATTATTACCACTCTAGGCGCTAGTTCTATCAAAGATTTAGGTAAAGTCATCGGCAGTGCTATCAAACAGCTCAAAGGACAGGCTGATGGCAAGAAGATCGAGCAGATTGTCAAAGCTAAACTATCTGCCTAATGACAATCTCTTACCCGATAGTCGAGACATTTTGTTCAATCCAAGGTGAAGGTTTTTGGAGTGGAACGAGCGCTTTTTTTATCAGGCTAGCTGGCTGTGATGTGCATTGTAGCTGGTGTGATCAAAAGGAAACCTGGCCTTTAGACAAGCATCCTTTGTTTGAAATCAATGATTTACTTTACCAATCATTAGCTGCCAATGCTGCTATTGTGGTGATTACTGGAGGAGAGCCACTTCTACATAACCTCAAACCACTTACTGAATCTTTTAAAAAAGAGAGAATCAAGCTACATTTAGAAACTTCCGGTACTCATCCTTTTAGCGGAGATTTTGACTGGGTAACCTTCTCTCCTAAAACTTTTAAAATCCCAGATAATAGTATTTATTCAAAAGCTGATGAGCTCAAAGTTGTGGTAGCCAATGAGCAGGATTTACAATGGGCAGAGGCAATTTCAGCTAAGCTAAGAAATGATATTCTCAAATATCTTCAGCCCGAGTGGAGCAGCACTAAGACTATACCAACTATCTTAAATTACATTCAAGATAACCCACAATGGCGGCTATCATTACAGATGCATAAATTTTTGAATATTCCATGAAACCTAAAGCTATTGTTCTTTTATCAGGTGGCTTGGATTCAGCCACCAGCGCAGCTATTGCCTTAGAGGGCGGCTACGATCTGATTGCTCTTTCTTTTCGTTATGGACAGCGCCACAGCAGAGAATTAACAGCCTCAATTGAACTAGTCAAAGATCTAGGAATCACTGAGCATTTTATTCTAGATGTCAATTTGGGTATTTGGGGTGGTTCAGCGCTGACTGATAATCAAATCGCAGTACCCACCCAGGGAATTGATCCTAATATTATCCCAATTACCTATGTACCAGGGCGCAATACTGTCTTTATTGCTCTAGCGCTCTCTCTAGCAGAAGCCAAAGATGCCCAAGCAATATATCTGGGAATCAATGCTGTAGACTATTGCGGTTACCCGGACTGTCGCCCTGAATATTTAGCAGCTTTTGAGAGACTGGCTAATTTATCTTCTAAAGCTGGCCTAGAAGGAAAAGCTCCCCAATTAGTCGCGCCTCTATTGACTCTCTCTAAAACCGATATTGTCAAAAAGGCAATTGAACTGGGAGTGCCGATTGCCAAAACCTGGTCTTGCTATCAAGGAGATATTAGCCCTTGCGGAGTTTGTGATTCTTGTAGAATCAGAGATAAAGCCTTAATTGAAGCTGGCTATCCTGAACTAGCAACTTTTCATTAGCAACTCTGTAGCTTCTTGTTGAGTAAGAGGTTTAGCAAAATAATAGCCCTGAACGTGATCACATTCTAAAGCTTTTAGATAAATATACTGCTGCTCAGTTTCTACTCCTTCAGCGATGATCTGCATACCCAGTTTATGAGCTAGGGAAATGATTGATTGTACTATTTTAAAATTTCTTTCTTCCTGGCCAATTTTTTCAATAAAAGAGCGATCTAATTTGAGGGTATCTACAGAAAAACGATTGAGATAACTTAAAGAAGAATAGCCAGTACCAAAATCATCAAGAGAGAGTTGGATTTGACGATCTTTGAGTTGCTTTAATAGTGGAGCTACAAAATCAGCATTCTCAATGAGCACAGTCTCAGTGATTTCTAGTTTGAGGTTGATTCCGGAACAATCGGTATCCAAGAGGATGCGATCTATTTGGTCAATCAAATTTTGCTCTCTCAATTGTCTACCAGAGAGATTGACGCTGACATATAGCTTTTCTAAATAGGGATATTGAATTTGCCATCTTCTTAACTGCAGGCAGGATTGCCTAAGTACCCATTGCCCTAAGGTAATAATCATTCCAGTATCTTCAGTAACAGGAATAAACTCTGCAGGTGATACTCTAATACCATCAGGTAAGCGCCAACGCAGCAATGCTTCAAAACCTGCTATTTGATTTGGGTTACTCAGACAAAAGATAGGTTGATAATATATTTCAAATTCCTCCTTTTGCATTGCTAAACGCAGTTCAGTTTCTAGTTTTAATCTTCTAGTGACTTGATCGTACATTTTTTGATCGTAGATTTGGTAGCTACCTTTACCTGTTAACTTGGCTCTGGAGGTTGCTATCTCAGCATCTCTTAAAAGAATTGTCTGATCTTGATATTGAGCATTGCCAATCACTATACCAATACTAGCGCTGGTAAAAAGTATCCTTTCATCTATGGCAAAAGGCGAAGATAGCTGTCTGAGAATCTCTTGAGCTTTGTTCAAAACTTTAGCTTGAGTTTCAATGTCAAAAAGCAATAAAGCAAATTCATCACCGCCAAGATGTGCTAAAAAATCTCCAGGATCTAGAAGTGATTTTAGTCTTTGGGCAACAGCAATGAGCATTCTATCGCCCAGATTGTAGCCCACACTGTCATTAATCAGCTTAAAGCTATCTAAATCCATCACTAAAAGAGCAAAACAATGATTAGGATCTTGTTTTAGAGTGCTAAGTGCGATTTGTAATTCTTTTAGTAAAAAAACCCTATTCGGTAGTTTACTAAGACTGTTGTGCAGGGCATTATATCTAAACTCCTCCTGGGCTACTATTCTACTGGTGACATCTCGACAAGAAGTTTGCAGTTTATCTGGCTGCTGGCTAGATTCATCCAAAATCACTTGTAGAACAGTTTCTAGCCAAATATAATTTCCTGATTTGGTCCGAAAACGCAAAATGAAAGTGTTTACTTGTCCTTGCAAAGCAGGTTCATGATAGAGCTGATAAATCTCGGCGCAATCATCAGGATGAATAAAGAAATAGGGACTCTTGCCAATCATTTCTTCTGGTTCATAGCCTAGTAAATCCATAGAAGAAGGACTGACATAGATGTAATCGCCATTTAGCTCATGCAGACAAACTAAATCTCTAATATTATTGGCAATCAAAAGATAGAGAGATTCACTTTGTTGTAATGCCCGCTCGATTGCTATTTGCTGAGATATATCCTGCCCAATAGCAATACGATAGCCGTTATCCAATTTGAGGTTATTCCAAGATGTATCGATAAATCTACCATCTTTGATTCGAGTTTTAAAAATTCTCCAAGTAGAATCACAATTATTGATAGAATCAAGAACTTCTTGACGAATAGAAGGATCTGGATAACAGTAAGCAAAGATATCAAATTGCTTTATTTCAACTAGGTTCCAGCCAAGAAAATTTTCAAAAGTTCGATTGATCCAAACTATTTCTCCTTCTGGGCTGATCATCACCAGCATTATGGGAATATTATTTACCAAGATTTCTAATGTTAAGCAATCCAACTTTTGCTTAAGAAACTGATCGATATACTCCGAGAAGACAATTTTTTCCTCGAGATTCTGTTTAAATGTATTCTCAGGGGTAGGATCGTTCATAGCTCTTCTGAAGATTGTGTTTTACTCGAGACAGTTGTCGGAAATAATATCAAATAGGAGAAATAGTGATAACAATCGCAGCGGTGGCTGAATTATCTAGAAATAATTGTCTTACAATCTGTGCTATTTTAGTTCCACTGAATTTACTATTGACAATAGTATTATGGGTTATGGTGATAATCCCTAGAAGAAAAATGGAAGTATTGCTCTTGGCTGCTATTGCCAATATCTGTTCTCTGGCTTTAATCTCGCATGTAGCAAGTTGGTGGATAGTCGGAATTTTTCTACCAGCTAGTCTTGTTTTGTTAATTTTAGCAGCGATATGTCTGAGCTTGAATTTGACTTCGCTTTGGTTTGGCAGACAGATTCGCTATCTAGAGCTAATTAGACCCTGATTGCAATGCAGTCTATTTCTACCAGGACATCTTTGGGTAATCTGCTTACTTCGACACATGCCCTAGCTGGAGCTATTTCTATTTTGAAATATTGAGCATAGACCTGGTTCATAGCAGCAAAGTTATTGAGATCGCTTAGAAAGACCGTTGTTTTGACCACATTATCCCAAGATACTTCTGCTGCTTGCAAAATAGCTTCAATATTCTGCATTACCCTGATTGTCTGACTAGTAATATCTCCAGAGCCTACTATCTCACCGGTAGAAGGTTCAAGAGCTATTTGCCCTGAAACAAAAACCAGTTCACCTTTGGCTACAATTGCTTGGTTATAAGGTCCTACTGGATCAGGTGCATTGTTTGTCTTGATCGTTACCATATTTAATAAATAATTTGCTAATAATTATAATTTTAATCAAGACATTTAGAATTTTGGCTACTTTGCAATTATTTCTTTGATATGGTTAATTCTTTTAGAAAAAGTTTTCTCAAACGTATGAAGTCTGGCAAATTCAAGAGCTCTAGATGAATGATCTACAATTATTTGACGATTTTTATCTAATTCTGCAACTTTTCTAGCAATGAGTTCTGGTTGATTGATCCTAACGCTCCAACCAGCTTGAGAATACTTTACAATACCGACAAAAGCTTCATTATCATAGCCAACTATGGGAACTCCACAACTAAGAGTTTCTAAATAAGTACAAGAAGGATCTCCTTGGCGATGGCAGCAAATAAACAAATCTGCATTGTTTTTAACAAACGGAATAAGTTCATTTTTAAATTCAAGAACCCCTAGCATTTTGACTGAATCAGAAAGCTGATTTTGGTTAATCTGCGTCTGCATAGATTCTCTAAGATCGCCATCGCCGCATATAAACATTTCAAATTTAACTTGAAGTTTTTTAAGTTCCTGGGCGACCAATATCAAATGATCTGCGCCTTTAATTGCCACTAAACGCCCAGAAAATAGTAGTCTTAAAGGTTTATTAGCAAGGCATTGAGAAGTTCTATTTACAAGTTCATCTTCAGAGATAAGCATATCAGAGGTAACTCTGGTATCAAAATAAAGCAGCGGATTTGGATTGATGTTTTTATATGTTTCATAAGTTGGAGTTCCATTGCACTGAACTCCATCAGCTAAAGCTATTGATTTTTCTTGTTTTTTCTCTTGGAAATAATCCCAAATGTATTTTCTAGCTGAAACAAAAATATTTAAATTAGCTGAATTAATAATCTGTAGTCTTGTTTTTAAGCTATATTCAGTTATATATATACAAGGAATTTGGTATGTTTTACAAACCTGAGCTACATGATATTGCCCATATCCTATGGTAGCTAGAACAATAGATGAATCTTGAAATTCACGATTTTCTTGAATTTTATTAAAGTCTACTATTTTTATTTTAAAAGGTAGCTGATTTATATCAATTATTATATTATCAAGATTATCGGATATAGTGTTATCTTCTTCAATAAAAACATTGATTTTATCATGCCAATAATTCTGATATTCGAGCATACCATCTATGAATTTTTGAGTAAGAACAATTTGTCCTTCTGATATTCTTTTAGTTTTCAAGCTTGGCAGAACTGACAACGTCAATGAGTTCATTTGACTTGGTGTATAAATCACTAATCAGACATTATATAGATATATTGATATATTATATTATGTGATTTTGGCTTATAGCTGTTATGAGAATTGACTATAGTTTGATACATAGTTCTATTGAAAGAGAAATTAAAAAAAGGCATTTGATTCAAAAAGGTGAGCGAATCTTGATTGCTCTTTCCGGCGGTCAAGATTCGCTCTGTTTGACTAAAGTATTAATAGATCTTTCTTCAAGGTGGTCTTGGGAGCTTCTAGTTGCCCATTGTGACCATGGCTGGTCTAGTGATCAAGGAATAGCTGAACATGTTGAATCTTTAGTAAAAGCGTGGAATTTGCCTTTCTATCTCCAAAAAAGCCAAGATGCTTTACCAGAAAAAGAAGAAGCCGCGCGTAACTGGCGCTATCAAATCTTGCAAGAGATTGCTAGCGGAGAAAAATGCAGTACGATTGTTACCGGGCATACCCAAAGTGATAGAGCAGAAACCCTTCTCTATAATTTGATTAGAGGAAGCGGCAGCAGCGGACTTGCTTCTCTCAATTGGCTACGTATGTTACCTAATGGTAGCAAGTTAGTTAGGCCTATGCTCAATATTTCACGCAGTGATACTGAAAGATTCTGTAATGATTTTGGGCTTGCTATCTGGCAAGATGCAGTCAACCAAAAGCTAGAATATGCTAGAAATCGTCTCAGATTAGAAGTAATTCCCTACCTAATGGATCATTTCAATCCTCAAGTGGAGCAACAGCTCTCTCAGACAGCAGAAATTCTCAAGGCGGAAGATGAATATCTAAATTCTCTAGTAGAGCCTCTAATTAACCAGATGATTGAAGGAGTGAGTCTAGAGCGCAAGGCTTTAAAAAATTTACCCCTAGCACTCCAGCGCAGAGTAATTCGTTATTATTTGAGCCAGGTTTTGCTAAAAATGCCTAACTTCGAGCAAATTGAAGAAACAATTAACCTACTGAGCGCGCCTAACGGTAGCAAAACTTCCACCTTTGCCGGACAAGCAGTTTTGCAAGTCCAGGGAAATTGGATCATTGTGAAATATTAGTAATGTTGAGGTTTTTGGAGATTTACAAAACGAGTAAATTCAGACTGAAAGAGCAACTTTACTACTCCAGTAGGCCCATTACGATGTTTGGCAATATTGATTTCAGCAACTCCCCGCTCTGGTGAATCAGGATTGTAATATTCATCACGATAAATCATCAATACTACATCTGCATCTTGTTCAATAGAGCCACTTTCTCTAAGATCGGAGAGCATTGGTCTTTTATTGGTGCGTGATTCAACAGCTCTACTAAGCTGAGATAGCGCAATCACTGGAGCTTGGACCTCACGAGCTAGAGCCTTAAGAGAGCGAGTGATACGTGAGAGCTCCTGTACACGATTATCAGGCGTGCTGCCTTCCATTAACTGGATGTAGTCAATCAGCACCATGCCGATTTTGCCGCCTTGCTCACTTTGCAAACGCCTCACTTGCGAGCGAATCTGCATGACGGTGATATTGGCCATATCATCAATAAATAGTGGCAAAGCTGAGAGATTGACCATAGATTGAGTGAGCGGATCTAGATCACTTTGGCTCAATCTACCTGAGCGCAGACGATTACCTTCAATACCAGCTTCACTAGAGAGAAGACGCATAGCCAGTTGCTCTTTGGACATTTCCAAGCTGAAGATAGCTACTGGCAGTTGATGGATTTTAGCAATATTGGCGGCAACACTCAAAGCTAAGGCTGTTTTGCCCATAGAAGGTCTAGCTGCCAAAATAATCAAATCAGAGCGCTGAAAACCACTGAGCATAGCATCGAGATCATAGAACTCACTACTAAGTCCTGGTGTGGTCAATTGTTGATGTAGCGCTTCAATGTTATTAAAAGTATCAGCTAAAGTTGCCGCCAAAGGAACTAGTCCCTGTTGTGGTCGTTTTTGGGTCAGGCGAAAGATTTTCTGCTCAGACTCATCTAGCACATTTTCCAGCTCTCTACTGGTGTCATAAGCTATTTCGGCAATCTCTTGGGCAGCCTTAATTAATTGGCGTCTGAGATATTTATCCATCACCAGAGCGCCGTAGCGATCTATGTTGATGGCTGAAATAGTCTGATCTGCCAGTTGAGCAAGCTTAGCAACCCCACCTACTTCTTCAAGCAAATGGTGATCTGATAACCAGAGATTTACTGTCATTAGATCAGTCGGTTTGCCTTCAGAATGTAATGTCTTGGCCGCTTGAAAAATCTCACGGTGTGATTTGACATAGAAAGCTTCAGCTACCAGAAAGTCAACTACTCTTGCAATAGCCTCTGGATCTAACAAGATCCCCCCTAGAATCGATTCTTCCGCTTCAATATTTTGGGGGGGAACGTTCATGTTAACTGGGGTTTTTTACCTTTTAAGCCAGTCATTAATTTGAGGGCAAATATTTTGAGAGGCTGGATTTTTCTCATCGATTCTAAGCCCAAGCGCCTCAACCAAACTATAGGTAACAAGCTAGTCGAAAAAGTCCGATTGAGTAGGTCAGTAAAGCCCAAGATGACCATATTTTCTTTTTTTCGCCAGTTTTCATAGCGCTTTAGAACATTTATTTCTCCAATATCCTCGCCGCTATTATGGGCTAGTTTGAGAACTTGGGCTAAAGAAGCAGCATCTCTAATTCCCTGATTGAGGCCTTGGCCTCCAACAGGATGACAGCAGTGGGCAGCATCACCTATCAAGGCCAATCTAGATAAAATATAGTGATCGCTTTGCAAAAGCTGAACTGGGAAAAGTCTAGGTGGGCTAACGATCTTTACCTCACCTAAGAGATTATTTGTATGTTCTTGAAATCTAGCTAGAAATTCATTTTCATCTAAATTTAATAGAGATTGGGCAAGATCATGAGGATTAGTCCAGACAATTTGATAGCGATTATCAGGCAGAGGTAAGATACCCATTGGCCCGGTAGCAGAAAATCTTTCAAAGGCGATATCATTGCGCTCTAGTTGGTGCTTAATGGTAAAGCTCAGACAAGATTGCCCATATTTCCAGCCTCTTGTAGTGATACCAGCTTGCTGGCGAATAGGAGATTTAGCTCCATCAGCACCTACTACCAAGCGAGATTTGATTACCTTGATTTGTTCTTGGCTTTTAATAGTTGTCAAACAATAGTGCTCATTGCGCTCTATCTGGATCACTTCAGTTTCACTTGCCCAGCTTAAATCCTTGTTTGATTCTAAATGTTGATAGAGCGCGGTTAAAATCACGTAATGTTCGCTCACATAGCCCAAATGTTCTGTATCTAATTCAGCTCGATTAAAGTTGACTGTGGCAGGGTAATGGTCATCAGAGAGTCTGATTTCTCTAAAAGCTCCCACTTGTGAAGATATTTCTGGCCAAAGACCGATTTGGCTATATATCTCCCTAGAAAGAAGAGAAAAGGCATAGGCTTGTTTTTTATTGAGAGCCTGAAAGGGGCTTTGATATTCTACTAGCAATATTTTTAAGCCGGAACCTTTAAGGGCAAGGGCCAAGGTCGCGCCGACTATATTGCCACCAACTATAACAAGATCGTAATCAAATTCCTGCATTGTCTTCTCAAGCAGACCAAGGGATTTACTAAGTTTCTTTAAGTCTAACTCAAAACCAATTTTGGGTGAGGCATTGATAGCCAATTAACTTGTAAACCAGTTTAGCTGTTGTAAATTCAGAAACCACAGAATCAGCTATTGGAGCTAGTTCCATCACATCACAACCTATAACTTCAAATTTTTCGTAGAGTCTTTTGAGAAACCGTAAAGTCATATTCCAGGTCAATCCACCAGGCTCTGGGGTACCGACTCCAGGAATCAAGCTTGGGTCAATACCATCTACATCAATTGTTAAAAATACTTTTTGGGTTTTGATCTGGGCAATAGCCTTTTCAATCCAATCAGGATCACTATCAATATGACGATCCCAAATTACCGGAATTTGCTTTTCTTTTATGAGATTGGCCTCTTCTTGACAGATACTGCGAATTGCTACCGGTAAAGTAGGTAGTCCTAGTTCTACTACTCTGCGCATCACACAGGCATGATTGTGTTTAGAGCCTTCATACTCAAAACGCATATCGCCATGGGCATCAATTTGCACCACAGTAAAGCTTTCTTGGTAAAACTCCTGATATGCTTTGACTAGCCCTGTGGTGATAGCATGTTCACCCCCTAGAGCTATGATATATTTACCATCGATAAGAAGCTCTTTGACTTTAGATGAAGTTTGAGAGAGCATTTCCTCGGCATCTAGCCTTGGATTAATACGAGTATCAGCGATTGGCTCTAATGTATAAATGCCCACTTCATGGCAAGCTTGATGAGCCAATTCTTCATCATAGGCTTCCAGTTGCCAAGAAGCATCTAAGATAGCTTGAGGTCCGTTTTCACAGCCTTTACGGTATGTGGTTGTAGCTTCATAAGGAATCGGCAAAATTACTACTCTGGCGTCTTGGTAACTGGTGATGGCTTCAGAGCCCAAAAATTGAATCATTTGTGTCATTGAGCAAAATTTTAGAACAATGGATAAAGATCATACCAAATTTAACGATTTTGTCATAGACTAGGACTGATAAATTTTAGAAATATCCCAAAGCAAATAATTTTGTCAAAAGCGATAAATCATATGAAATTTAAATTTCAATCGATATTAATAACCTTAGTGTTATTGCCCTGTCTTACGATCTCTAACAAGTCGTTAGCCAATCCAGTAAATATCGACAAACTAGGATTAACAAAAAATTTAATTATTTCTGAGAATGATATTTCTACAGAAATACCTAATCCTAAAAATAACGATCCAACATTACCTGAGCAAGATACAAAACAAGTTCAAGAATCCTTAAGTCAATCGACAAATGATCCAACAGCATCACTCAAGGCCTTAGTAATAGGTGATTGGTATACACCATCTTTACATGGACTTAATGGCAAAGATTTTAATTCAGTGGTTATCCGTCCCGTAATTCCTTTTAAACTTGGGAATTTAAATAATATTTTCCGTGCAACCTTTCCAATTGTAACCAATACACCCGGACCTGTAACTGGATTAGCCGATAGTACTATATTTGATTTGGTTGTTTTCAACGAACCTTGGGGAAGATGGGGAATTGGTCCTGTTATGTTAATTCCAACTGGTGGAGGATTGTTAGGTTCTGAAAAATGGGCATTAGGTCCTGCGATTGGGTTTACTGCTAAGGCTGATCGCTTATTATGGGGGATTTTCAATCAAAATGTCTTTAGTTTTGCAGGAAATTCTAAGCGTCCTGATGCAAATCTAAGTATATTACAACCTCTAGTTAACTATACTATTACAGGAGGATGGTCAATTGGCACTTCAGAAATGGCTATTACCTATGACTGGGAATCTGGTAAGTGGGTGAGTCTCCCTTTGGGAATCAAGTTAACTAAGTTAGTTATGTTGGGTAAATTTCCTACTCAGCTTGGGCTACAATATGAATACAATTTTGCTAAAGATCCTATAGGGGGACCAGAACATACCATAAGGTTTACCTTATCTTTAGTATTTCCTTAAAAACTAAAAATTTTTATAATTGGTTAGTTGAGCCAAAATTGGCTGGATCTTGATCCCTTCTATGCTCTATCGGGATAGGGGGACCTTGTTGCTCGCCTACTAGAGTTGCTGTGGCTTCAAGAGATTGTCTGAGCCTTTTGGCAGCATAGATCGACATATCACGAGGCACAGAGATCCTATCTCTTAGATATCTCAATCCCAGATCAGATCCTTGTGGTGGGGTAAATAGTTCTCCAGTGATCAGATGGCTCAAAGCGCAGCGTAAGGCTTGCTCAAATAAAATATCTGGTAAAGGATTGACTTTAATTATATTACTGCGATGTTTAAGGACTCTATAGAGAGCTTCAGCTTTTGAGGTGATAGGTTCACTATAACTAACATCAGGCAGTCCCAACCAAGGACCTTGATCTACTTTGGTTTGGTTAAAAGCAGTTTGGGGATCACTATTAGACCAACAGCCTCCCATTTGAGGAGGAAGATCATGTGCATGAGTATGAAAGTCGCTTTGCGTTCCCCTATAGGTAGATCTATTTTCCATTGCCTCAAACCAAGATTGAAGATGAGGATTTGCCTCTGTTAAACTGTAGCCTTTGTAGTAATAAAGACTGGCATTCATGCGCTCTAGATAGGGCGTAAAGATCACATCTACAGTACTAAATTTATCTAAAAAGTAGGGACTACTAGTACTAGAAAGTGCGCTCTCAACTTTAGAGACAACTTCTAAAAACTGTTGGCGGTTTTGCTGTTCTTGTTGAGCAAAAAGCACCCTTGAGCATAACCACCTACACCATGCCCTAAAGAGCTCTCTTTCTAATTTGCGCAAAGCCAGAACCTGGGGGTCTTGCATGCCCTGATAAACAGCCCCAAAAGAGCGCTCAAGCGCTAAGAGAATATCATCACTTTCGGTGATGATCCTGCCATCTAATTTGAGAGCAGGAAGCATTCCACCGGGAACAATGTTTTTATACCAACTTTCCTTTTGTCCATAGCAGAACATCGTCACCTTCTCGATGCGATAAGGAATCTGCTTTTCTTCAAGCCAGAGCCAGACTTTTTGACAGTAGGGACACCAAGCATGGTGATCGCGGTAGAGGGTAACTCTGATTTGCTCGACGGGTTGGCCAAACAGGCGCAAGCGAGCTTGGGCATTGGTAGGCCCATTGACATAATCAATATCAAAATCTGCTAGAGATTCTAGTTCAGACCAATCTAGCGGCTTCATATAAATCTAAACAGCTAAAAATTCTTGGATAACATCTTGAGTTAGATTGCTAGTGCTACCTTTTGCTACTATAGAGCCTTTTTGCATAGCAAAATAAGAATCAGCCTGTTTAACGAAGTGCAAATGCTGTTCAACTAGAAGTACAGATATTCCGGTAGATTGAATAATATTGCGCACGGCTGCTTCAATTTCTAAGATAATTGAAGGCTGGATTCCTTCAGTTGGCTCATCAAGGACCAGCAATCTAGGTTCACCCATCAAGGCTCTGGCTATAGCTAACTGCTGCTGTTGTCCACCACTTAAATCTCCCCCTTGGCGAGAGAGCATTGATTTAAGAGCAGGAAACAGCAGAAAAATATCCTCAGGAACCTCTCTTTTAGTTTTTTTATTTACTGGCAAAGCTTCTAGTCCAAGCAAAAGATTTTCCTTGACCGAGAGCCTAGAAATTATCTCACGCCCCTGGGGAACATAGCCAATACCCATTTTAGCTCTGCGATCTGGAGACTTAGAAACAATGGGCTGCCCATTAAGAGTAATCATGCCAGAGCGCGGAGATAGCAGCCCCATAATGGTCTTGAGCAAGGTGGTTTTACCGACACCATTGCGACCAATCAGGCAAACCATCTCTCCTGGAGCTACTGAGAGATTGACATTTCTCAGGATATGACTCTCACCGTAATATACATCCAAATCTGAGATTTCTAGCATCTTGAGTATCTATTAACTAGGCATGAACATAGGTCATTGGTTGACCTAAATATACTTCAATCACCCTGGGGTCATTTTGCACATCTTGAATACTTCCTTCACACAGAACTGAGCCCTGATGGAGTACTGTTACCTTGCGGGCTATCTGGCGGACAAATTCCATATCATGCTCAATCACTACAACAGAGTGGCTTTGAGCTAAATTGATTAACAACTGACCAACTTTTTCAGTCTCTTCATCTGTTAAACCGGCTACTGGTTCATCAACCAAAAGAAGATCAGGAGATTGGGCTACCAACATGCCAATTTCTAATCTTTGTTTTTCTCCATGGGAAAGTTGATTAGCCAAGATATCTCCTTTTTCCATTAAATCAATTGTCTCTAAAAGTCCAGCAAGTGTGATATTTTTGGGACGAGAATTGCGACGCCCAAGTAAAGTAGAAATTAAGCGTTTACTTGGGTTGAGAGAGATTTCTAAATTTTCTCTAGTAGTGAGGTTGAGATAGACTCGTGGGGTTTGAAATTTACGGCCAATCCCCATACGAGCAATTTCATGCTCGGCGAAGTTGCGTATATTTCTGCCTTTGAAGTTAACAGTTCCCTTAGTTGGTTTGACCTTACCGGTAATAACATCAAGAAAAGTAGTTTTGCCAGCTCCATTAGGTCCAATGATCACTCTGAGCTCACCAGTTTCCATGCTGAAATTAAGCTGGTTTAGAGCTTTAAAACCATCAAAACTAACTGTCAGATTTTCAATTTCTAGAATATTATTTTTCATGTTTATTTCTCCACATTAGAATAGGTTGTCAATTGCTTATCAGATTTGCCAGAGAGCAATTTTTTAGGCCAGAAGGATTTAGATAAGCCAATTAATCCTTGCGGCAATACAGTTACTACAATTAAGAACATTGCCCCTTGGAAAAAGAGCCAGATATCGGGAAATTGAGCGCTTAGAAAACTTCTGGCAAAATTGACAATCAACGCTCCTAAAATCGCACCATAAAGAGTTGCCCTTCCTCCTACAGCTACCCAGATCACCATCTCTATTGAAAAGGCGATATCCATCAACTTAGGAGAAACCAGTCCAGTTTGCACCGTGAACATCGCTCCACCTATGCCAGCTAAAATAGCAGCAATGGCAAAGACAACAACCTTAAACCCAGTGGGATTATAGCCAGAAAATCTAACACGACTTTCATCATCTCTAATAGCTATAAGCAGATCTCCAAACCTTCCGCTCGTTAAGTATCTGCATAAAATATAAGAAATAATCAGTAATAAAATAGTCAGAGTATAAAAAATCCATTGGGTATGAGGTGTATTGATATCAGCGCCCAAAATAGTTTTAAAATCCGTTAGACCATTTGTGCCATTAAAGAGCTTCTGCTGACCGTTGAAAAAATTGAAAAAGACAATCGTAGCGGCTTGGGTGAGTATAGAAAAGTAAACACCTTTGATCCTGTTGCGAAAGACCAGATAGCCGATTATGGCAGCCGAGATAGCCGGCACCAGGATAATTGCCAAGAGGGTAAAGGGGAAAGAGTAAAAAGGTTGCCAAAACCAAGGCAAATGATCCACACCGTACAATGTCATAAATTCAGGCAATTGACCAGCGGGCAACTGTAACTTAAGGTACATGGCGATAGCATAGCCACCTAGGGCAAAAAATATCCCATTGCCTAGACTCAATAATCCCGTATAACCCCAGATTAAATCTATACCAAGGGCAGCAATCGCCAATCCCAGAAAACGCCCCAAAAGATTCAATTGATAGCCAGAAATCAACAAGGGAATAATAAAGATCATCACTAAAGCCAAGATGACTATGGTGATTGCTTCAATTGATAGTGATTTTTTACTCATAATTTCTTGGGATTTGTGCTAAGCGTCAACTGAGCGGCCCTTTTGGGGGAATAGTCCAGCTGGTCTAAACTGCAAAAATAGAATAATCAAGGCAAAGATCATCACCTTGGCCATACTGGTAGTTGCAAAAAAGTTAAAGAATTCAGCCAGAGGCTTGATAGGTTCAAAGAGACTAGCTAGAGTACCTGAACCTATTAAGAATTTGGCAGTACCGATGATTAGGGCTGCCACAATACTGCCTAGCAATTTACCAACTCCCCCTACTACAACCACCATAAAGGCATCGACAATATAGTCCTGTCCAGTATTAGGACCTACAGAGCCGAGTAAACTAATGGCGCAGCCAGCAATTCCCGCTAGACCTGAACCAAGCGCAAAAGTCAAAGCGTCAACAGTCCTTACAGGTATACCAAGACAAGAGCTCATATCTCTGTTCTGGGTAACAGCTCTTATTCTCATGCCCCAAATAGAGCGCTGGAGAAATAGGTAGACGCAAGCAACACAAACAATAGTCAGTATGATGATAAAAACTCGGGCATAGGGCACTTGAAAAGTTCCAATTGGTAAGCCCCCGCGCAGCCAAGTAGGAGCTGAGACATCTACGCCTTGAGCGCCAAACCATGGCTTAGTAAGAGTCAAACCGTAGGATACTGCCAACAAATTGCTAACAGTTAGAGCAAAGCTAGCTGAGATAAAAAACAGCAATGGAGATAGCCAGCGCTGTTTAGCTTTAAAATTTTTCTTGCGGCTAAATAACCAAACTGGCCCAAAAAAAAGTAAAGAGAATATGGCCAGACCAATCAACATAATAGGGCTTACGCTGCGGACAAATTGCTGCAGGATCAAACTAACACCCCAAGTTGCCAAGAGAGTCTCAAGTGGCCGGCCATAGAGATAGCGAATGATCGATTGCTCTAAAAGCAATCCCATTGAGGCTGCTACCAAAAAAGCGATGGGAATAGCCAAAAGAATATATATCTCAAACCAAAAGCCACCAAGGGATTTGCAAATATTCTGGACAACAAAGGTAGTGTAAGCCCCAATCATCATTAGTTCACCATGGGCCATATTGATAACACCCATTAAACCAAAGACAATTGCCAAGCCAAGGGCGGCTATCAGTAAAACCGAACCTATGCTGATTCCATCAAATAAAGCCTCTAGTAGTCCTTGTAACACTCTAACCTTAGTGATTTGATTGCAGAGTTGATATTTTAATAGGGGTCCTATATTTTTTTGCCATGTTCCTAGGACCCCAATCCGAACCAGTATAAAACGTAAAAAAATAAATTTTGGTAGCCAAAGTAACAATTTATATCTCCTTTAATCTTTTATCTTGTATTATTAAAGTTAAAAATTATCTATAAATAAAGCCAATGAAGAGGTATTTTCAAGGTGCGATTACTCTTTTATTAATATTTTCTAGCCAATCTGCCTTGGCAGAACAAACCAACCAACAGCTAGAAAATTTAAAATTGCAAATTTCCCATGATCCGAATTGTCAAAAGTCTTTGGGCAATTTGCTCAGCGAACAAGACTTAAATGTTTTAAAAGCAAATATTGCTAAAGATCCAGCCTGTAAAGAAATTCAAAATACATTAGATGCCGAGGCTAGATTAAGTAAACTTGAAAAAGATTTAGCAGATCTTAAATCTCGCATCGAATCTGAAACTGCATCTTATCAATCTCTAGCGATGGAAGTTTCACTCTTGCGTAAAGATTTAACTGGTCAGCAACCAAGTGAGATGGCTTCAACCTCCTCAAACACCAGCGATCAAACTGCCGCTAAATCTCCAATAACCTATATTCCTGGAACGGGTATTATTTTTGATCTTGGAGGGCAAGCCAAACTGATGATGGGCGCCAAGATCTCTTTACTTGCGCTTGAAACCAATCAAAGAACTTACTCTCAAGTTAACCCAATTATAGTTCTGCCAACAGTTCCAGTAGATAACTTTAACCTCACGGCCAGACAAAGTATAATCCAGCTTGCCTTTCAAGGTAACCCTATAGGGGATTACACTCCAGCTGTATTTACTAGTTTTACTTTTTCCAATAATATTGCCAGTGAGACTTACAATTTTGCCCCTTTGGTAGCTTATGGTGAATTGAGCAACAAAGAGTGGAAATTTGCAGCAGGTCTTCAGTTTGATGTATTTCTTCCCCGCGATCCCAGTATGATTCCTCAATCTTTATTGGTCTATTCTGGAAATCCCGGTGCATACAGAGCCCAGCTAAGAGTTGAGCATTACATCAAACCGAGTGATGATTTTCAGACAACTTTACAATTTGCCATTAGTGATCCTATAGCCTCACAATTACCTGATAATCCCAATAACCCTCAAGTTTTAGAAGACAATGGTTTTCCCAACTTTGAAGGAAGGGTTAATTTTAGTTTTGGTAAACCTGAAGAACTTCTAGGTAGTAGAAAATTAGCTCCATTTGAAATTGGCCTATCTGGGGTCATTGGTCAAATCCGGCAAGTTACGACAATCGATCAAAGTACTATAAAAACCAATGATTTAACTATTTGGGGAATTGGAATTGATACTAATTTGCTCTTCAATGAGAGATCTGGTTTTAAAGGCGAGTTTTATGTTGGTCAGGCGCTCAAAGAATATGGTGGCAACGCTCTCCAGGTTTTCAATCCAGTTAATCTAGTTCCCACTAAGGGCTTTGGTGGTTGGGGTGAGCTCTATTATTATTTTAATGATACACTTCATCTACATGTAGGCTATGGTATTGATTCAGTTAACCAAAACACAATAAGCCCCTATGGCATCAACAATAACCAAACCGTATTTACTAACCTTGTCTGGAACATTAACAGTCAAATTCAAATCAGCAATGAGCTTGATTATCGCAAAACAGGCTATTTATACTATGGAAACAGGGATGCTTGGGTGTTCTATAGTGAAATTCTTTTCCGCCTATAAATTTTGTTTAACTCCACTAAAATTGGAACAATACTACTTAAAATCAGGGCAAATAGCAGATCTAGCCAAGATAAAGGATCACTTTTGAAGATAGGTTGCAGCCAAGGAATATAGAGGATGAGCAACTGGAGGATCAATGTCAACAACAGGGCGCTCAGCAATGGTCTATTAGATCCTAGTCCAATCTGCAGCAAAGAATCTTCCTGTGAGCGCATTGTCTGCACTAGACCCATTCTTGAAAAAATCAATGTAGTAAAGACCATTGTCTGCCAGTTTTCCCGATCTTTTGACCAATAACCATATGCCACGCCCAACAAAACCAAGCCCATCGATAACCCAACCCAAAAAATATCCTTACCAACAGAGCGGCTGAAAATACTCTCATTGGGCAGATGGGGCTTATGTTGCATGATTCCTTTTTCTGGAGGCTCCGCGCTTAAAGCTAAAGCTAGTAATCCATCAGCCAAAAGATTTACCCAGAGAATTTGCAGGGGATTTAAAGGAAAAGGTATCCCTAAAAATGGGGCAATTAAAATCACCCAGAGTTCTCCACAATTACCAGTCAAGGTATATCTAATAAACTTGCGGGTATTGTCATAGATCACTCTTCCTTCTTCTATAGCAGAAACGATGGTAGCGAAATTATCATCTAGCAAGACCATATCTGCCGATTCTTTGGCCACATCAGTTCCCGATATTCCCATAGCTATTCCAATATTGGCTTGCTTGAGAGCTGGAGCATCATTAACCCCATCACCAGTCATAGCAACAATTTCACCCTGTTTTTGTAGCGCTTTGACTATCTCAAGTTTATGTTGAGGAGAAACCCTGGCATAGATTGCTATTTGTTTAATTTTTTCTTCAAGTTCTTTTTCAGTTAGTTGATCTAAATCTACTCCAGTTAAAATTTCTGAATTGATGCCCAGCTCTCTAGCCACATGTTGAGCAGTCAAAGGATGATCCCCAGTAATGATGATTGGCCGAATTCCTGCGCTTTGGCAAAGTTTAACTGATTCTCTTGCTTGGCTGCGGATAGGATCAATAAGCCCTAACATACCGACAAAAACTAAATCGTTTTCTATAATTTCTGAATCTTGTTGCCCACTAGCAAAAGTCAAAAGACGAAAGGCAACTCCCAAAACCCTCATTCCTTCAAGTGCCAAATGCTCCTCAATTGCCAGAATTTTTTTGTACCATTTTGTGTTAATTGGGATAATTTCTCCCTCAACCCAAACCCTTTGACAGACTGAAAGCAGGCTAGATACGCCACCTTTACTAAAGGCAATATGAGAATAGTCTTGAGTTGGGGAGAGATTAAACAGTTCAAATTTTTCCCGCAGTAGATTGTTTGTCGTAGGCATTTGGTGCACAGTGGTCATTCTTTGACGAAGTGGGTCAAAAGGAAACTCGGCAACCCTTGGGAGATTCTGTTTTAAGCCTCTATTTTTTAAGCCCCAGCGCTCAGCTAAAACCAACAAGGCTACTTCTGTCGGATCTCCTAAGATAGATAAATCTTCTTCTGATTTCCAGAGAGTATCGTTACAGAATAGACAGACCATCAATAATATAGCCAAAGCTGGTTGTTCAAGGCTGTAGAAATCCCCTTTTAGTTCTTTAGTGTTTATAGATAATTGATAATCTGCTATGGCAACAAAGGCTACATCCATCCTATTTTGGGTAAGGGTTCCTGTTTTATCAGAGCAGATAGTTGTTACTGAACCGAGAGTTTCCACCGCTGGTAAATTTCTAATAAGGGCCTGTTTTTGAAACATACGCTGAGCTCCTAAGGCCAAAGTAATTGTAACTACAGCTGGTAAACCCTCTGGCACTGCCGCAACAGCTAAACTAACTGCAGCAATCAGCATAAAACTTAATTCTTCACCGCGTAGTAAACCTAGAGTAAATATAATCATTACCAGAGTCAAAATAACTAGAGACATTTGCCAACCCAGGCGATCCAATCGGCGCTCTAATGGGGTCGGTTCACAATTGATTGTCTGTAAAGGCAAAGCAATTTGTCCAAGCAGCGTATTAGATCCCGTTGCAGTTACTACAGCCAAGCCACGTCCATAGATGACTGTAGTTCCCATATAGGCCATATTCTCTCGCTCACTAACAAAAGAAGCTTCTGGAATGCTGTGGCAATGTTTATCTACAGCGGCAGATTCACCAGTTAAGGAGGATTCCTGGATGCGTAAGTTAAAGCTCTCTATTAATCTGCAATCAGCCAGAATTTGGTTACCTGTTTCCAAAAAGACGATATCACCTGGCACTAATTCAACAGAAGAAATTTCCTGTATCTGCTGGTTGCGCAGTACCTTGACTGTAGATATAGCCAGTTTTTTTAGGGCAATGATAGCCTTGGAAGCCTTGTACTCATGCTTGACACCTAAAACGGCATTAAAGATAACAATGGCGAACATGGCAGTAGCATCAGTATAGTCTCCTAAAACCAAAGAGATGATCCCAGCTACGATTAAAAGCAGCACCATTGAGTCACGAAGTTGTTTGATGAGAATATCCCAGATTTTGGTTGATTCTGGGGAGGCTAATTCGTTTGGACCATATTCAACCGAGCGCTGTTCAACTTGGCTCTGGTTAAGACCTTTTTCAAGATCTGTGCCCAATTTTTGTAGTACTTCGGTTAAATTTAGAGTATACCAATCATTCATCTAAGTTTTAACAGGTAAACTCTTGATATCTTCATCAAAGAGCCTGTAATTTTAGTATATTCCCTAAATCTATTAATAATAAATTAGACATTTTTCTAGAGATTTTCTCTAGCTAAAATAAAAATTATTGATAAAATCTCGAATAATAATTAATGATTAAGGAATATGTTAAATAGCTATCCTCAAAAGATTACCTCAATGTGGATCTCATTTCTGTTGGGATCCCTTTTTCATACAGAATTGGGACTGATGCCACTTTTTCATAATCTGAAAGTCGAGCAGTCTGAAGTTCAAGGCAATCTCGATGCAGTATTTGGTTTTATGTTGTTTTTTTTTACAATTCCAATGTTATTGATTATATTCCCCAGTTTCATTCAAAATAGAAACTATCGTCGATGGCAATTTGGACTAACTATTGCCTATAGTCTGATGAATTTCGGTCATCTGATTGCTGATATTATAGTTCGTGCTCCTTGGTATCAGTTGATTTTAATGTTGCTTTTGTTTCTCATTGGGCTAACTTTGAATTTAGTATCATTTCAATGGCTTAAATCTAGCTAGGCTGGTCAAAGAGCACCATATCCATATATTTATGAGCCCAATCAGTCCCAAAGGCTTTTTCTAAAATTCTTCTAGTTTTGTCGTTTTCTTTTTGACGTGAACAATAATACTCTTGGGCTATTTTGTTTAGTTCGCTTTGGGAGAGATTGGTTGGCTCGCTTTGCTGAGATTGAGCGCAGTGAATTTTGAGATAATCGGTGACTCTCTCAAGAAAAAGTTGTTCTTCTTGAGAGTTACTAGGACGTACGAATAGACAATAGGGAGAAAAGATATTGCCCCACTCCGGCAAGTCTCTAGGCTGAGAAAATTCAATATTTTTCAAGCTAGAGAGCATTTCAATATAGGCAGCAGGTAAACCATTAATTGGAGAGAGATCTACAATAGCCGCGCTAACTCCACCTTTACCTGTGACAATATCACAGCCAAACATCGGTAAGTTATATTGCACGTTGGGAAACATGACACAGTGTAAGATATCCAACCCTGTGCCGACTTTGGCTAATTCTAGGTGCATTTTACGAAATTGAGGGTTTTGGAAACAGAAATTTTCAATTAGTAATCTTTCTCCTTCAAGTTTTCCCTCAATATAGCCAAACTCTTCTGGAAGATTGTAATGCTCTGGAGATAAACTCTGCCAAGTTTCGATAATCACATCAGACAAGCTGACAATCAAGGGGTGAAGGGATGATTTTAAAGATTCGGACATATTTAGATAAAGTTAGCTCAACTCATCTCCAAATTATCCGCTAGCAGGAAAAATATTCCCCTAGTTTGTCAAAAAAATTATTGATAGTATCTATAATTTGCGGATTTCATCAAAAAATGATATATTCTCTGGGAAATTATCTAAATTTTTTTGAGATGTTAAAAAAAGAATTTGCATTTTGGTTAAGTAGCTCTCTGCTTTTGAGTCTTGCTCCAGTTACTTTGATTAGTAATAGCTCTGTGGCAGGTAATCTCGGTTCATGTCCTATTGCTGAAACTGACGCCAGAAACCCGACAGATCTCAATAATATTATTTCCTCTTTTGCTAATTCAGATTGTGCGCCAATTACTTTGGCCCAAGATACTGAATTTTTTCGTTACTAAAGCTTTCCTGCAGCTCCGGCGGTTAGTAGAGGTCGCTTTTTAACTTCTACTTTGTATACTGATACTGCTGATGCGATCATTGGTTTGGCCTTGTTGCCTGATTTCAACAACAAGGCTACCCAATTAGAAAAAGCCTTGGTTCCTGCTGGTACTACTGTATATCAAGGGTTAGCTGGAGCTCAACCAGTGGGTAATACGGCTTCTTGTTACAAAGGTGGCGCTGTTCAGGATTTCATTGCTGATCGCGATGTAGTCAAAACAGTCTTTACTTATCTATCAAACTTAGTCAATAATGGGGATTCATGCACATACGCTGTACCGGAGCCAAATCTAGCTCCAGTAATTACCCTAATTGGTTTAGGTTTTATTGGTTATAGATTAAAGAAAACAAAGGCTTAATTTAATAAAAATTTCTCACTCTATGTGTTATTGAGTGAGATCTTCGCTTTTAACGGTGATTGCTTGGGATTGAATCAACTCTTGTAAAAATGAAGAATTTTTTGATGTGAAAAGATGAAGAGTCTCTTGAGCGCGAGTCATACCTACATATAGCTCTCTTCTAGCTTGTGTTGCAATCTCAAAATCTTTAGATAGGCAATCATTATAAAATTGTTCAAGCCATAAAATAAGAACTGCTCTAAATTCTAATCCTAAAGAAGAAAGAACAGTCACAATTCTAACTCCAGTTTGCTTTAAATTATAATTAACTTTACTTTCTCTATCTTTTGATATCCAATATCCGCCACCTAGTCCTCTTATATGTAATTGATTACATAATTCATCTATTGTAGATTTGTTATCCGCTATTGATTTTCTGTACAAAATAGCTATATCTTCACTCTGATAGCCGGAGTTTCTAAGATATTCAACTTGTTTGAGTATTGATTCAGTTTGATTAAACGTAATATGCAAAGTTGGTTGTTCACCATTTCTTAATGCACCAGTTGGCTCAATTATCGGAAAAGCAGCAACAGGGTCTTCTTCAGTTTCATTAATTTGTTCTTTATTGCAATTTTTAATTACATTCCAAGCAAAAGAAAGTATTTCTTTAGTATTTCGATAATTTTTGTCTAAATTAAATTTTTGGCTAAATGTTCTTCCTCTAGCTTTGATATTAACTGAACTCCAAGTAAAATTTCTTCTTTTATAAAGTTTTTGACTACCATCAGAAACAATAATTAAATTTCCATCATCTGGATCTTTTAGGGCTTCAACACAACATTGAAACCAAATAGGCTCAAAAGTATGAGCCTCATCAACACAAATAGAATCATATTTCAGATAATACGAGCAATCTTTTAATTTTTTTAACAATAATTCACCCATATACAAGTCATATTCCTCATCAGGTACTAAACCTGGTTTTGGAAGTCTGCCTAAGATTGTTTTGGCCCATGCATGAAAGTGAAATACTTCAATTTGTTGATATTTAGCAAGGAGTGAACGCAAATGACAAGCGAGAATAATATTATAGCAAACAATTAATATTTTTTGATCGTTTATTGCACTTAATAATTTAGCTCTAGATATCAACAAAAGTGTTTTACCTGAGCCGGCAACACCAAAAAAAATTCTATGTCCATTTCCAATATTTTTTGCTAAGTTTTCTTGTTTAGCATCTAAAGTAACAATCACTGGACTATCTAACTTCAATGTCATTTGGATTGAAATACTTTTTTGAGCAGCTGGAATTTCTTTTATAGCTGTCTCAGGATGAAGAATACCTTTGATAGTGCTTATTTGATCATCGTTTAGAGCAGGAAATGAAAATCTTATTGAGAACATTTCTTGGAGACGTTTAATCAAAATACGCTCTTCTATACTATCCCATGCTAAAAATTCATCTTTATAAGCTACTTGAGGATTAGGTAAAATATCGTAGATTCCTGATTTTTCAGCTTGATTTTTGGTTATGTTTGACATAATTACACCATAGCCAATGGGAAAAGCTAATTTGCCCTCAAATTCACCATCTTGTTGGCAAAGAATTTGATATTGCTTCATTTTGTTATGAATTACATCTAAATAACCTTTACATTGCCTTAGTGGTGAATCATGATTTTCTATAGCATCAGACTCCTGTTTTTGAATTTTAAAGGTATTAGAATTTGCTTGCTTGATATAATTACATGACCAACCTTTGACTTCCAATATCAACAAACCAAATGTCGGACTAAGAACAGTAAAATCTGGAAACCTATTCTCTACTATAGGCTCATACCAGAGATAATAATCATCTGGTAATCCATCACGCAATATTTTAAATAGATTTTTTTCTCCTCCACTAGCTTTAGCTGGACAAGAATCAGGTATTGTTAAGGCCATTGTTTCTAAATTATGTTAGATAATCATTAACAATTTTTTTTCTTCATTATGACGACTGGAAATAGAATTATTAGCTTTTTCAAAAAAAGTAATATTATACCCATTTTGAGCAAAAAACATTTATCATGTCCATAACCAGAATGCAACAAAGCCATAATATCTGATTTGGGCGCATTTTTAGGTCAATAACTATACAAAAGCTGGTGACAGGATTTAAACTTGCGACCGGCTGAGTGCAAATTAGATAAACATTAATTGTCAAACCCCTCGGTACAGGACAAAAAAGTAGAAAATGGTTGTAATGGTTGGAGGAAAGGGGTTTGATAGAAAGTTATCAAACATCCAACAAACCCTTTCAAATAATGAACCAAGTTACATTATTACGAGACAAATTGAAACCCCTCTTGGGCTGGCATGGAGCAAGACTTAACTTTCTCGCTCTCTTCTTGATTGCCCTAGTCAGGGTTAGAACAGTTAATCTGGTAGAACTAGCGACAGGCTTCCGTAGTGATGCTCAAATCGCCTATGTCTATGGTGATAGAGAGTTCATTGGAAAAGAGTGGCTATCGTACCTGATGCTCGAACCTGTTATTCCTTTTAGGTTAAGGATTAAGTCAAATAATAAAATAGGTAGCGCTCGTAAGGCTTTGAGTGCTTCCGTTATCTTCGCCCATCTTCAACCAGGTCAGACGGAAAGTCTTTCGGGACGTAAATTGGTATGGAGGCGTTCTGTTTATTTCTCAGCTTTACGTCTAGAGGATGGAGAATTGCTGGTTGTTATTTCGCCAGATCCTACAGGAATGGCTATTAGTGATTATGCCACGCGATAGGGAATTGAGACTCTTTTTGGTTGCTTTAAAACCAGAGGATTTTGTTTAGAGTCAACCCATTTCCAAGACTTTGAGAAATTGGGCAAACTTTTGACTCTGATGATGTTTGCTCTATCCTGGGCTATCAAGACGGGCGAATGGTTATCCTCGCATTTTTCCATCAAAATCAAGAAGCATGGGCGACGGGCTAAAAGTATTTTTCGTTTTGGACTTGATTTTCTGCGTTCCATTTTTGTTGATCTCAATCTAAAACAAAATGACTTCCTTCTCTGTCTTCAATTTTCGTCCTGTAAGTAGATAAAATACTTATAGTAATATATAAAAAGTAAAATGCATTTAGTTCGATTTAGAGTGGCTCGTCCAACCAATAATTTAGAATTGTTATTTAAATTTTATGTTAATGGTTTAGGGATGCGAGAGCATGAGTCGTTTTCTGGGCACAGCGGCTATGACGGGAAAATGTTTAAAGCCCAAGATGATAGTTGGGAGATTGAATTTACGCAGCACATTGAAGGCAGTCCGTCCCATTCGCCTTCCCGTGATAATCTTCTTGTATTTTACGTGGTTGATCGATTAGAGGTCAATGCGATTGCTGCTCGTTTCAAGCTGATGGGGATCGAACCTGTTGCTCCTGCTAACCCTTACTGGTTAGATAAAGGACTCACTTTTGAAGACCCCGATGGTTGGCGGATTGTTGTGGTTGATAACTCAATACTGTAGGGAAAATTTTCTTTAAGTCCTCGATAAACTTGGATACACTAAGCTCTTCGTCGCAGATACTAGTGCATCGTTAGCCTTCTTTGAAAAGGCATTTGGACTAAAACGCTATTTGCACATCTGAAAACTTAGACGAATTACTAGAATTAGTCCACAACGCCATGTGATTAAATCTCTCAAGATTATGCATATTCAACTACTCCAGATTGCTATGCATTGCTCCTTGTTCACATTGCAAATTAGCAAGATCGCGACAGTTATCTCTAGTCTAATTATTCTTAGAATCAGTGAGCGGCTGCTCCTGCCGGTCTACGATAATCGTTAACACCTTCTAGAATTCCTTGCGGAGTACGAAGAATTGTCTCAGCTGCGCCCCAATTAGCCAAGCGATTAGAGAATCTGTAGCCCCTAGCTTCCAAGCCAGATTGAAGATCAGCCGAGAGACCATTTTTTTCGGTTAGAACATAGGCAGGCTCACCCTGATAATGAAGACGGGGGGCGTAGACTGCTTGATCTACACGCATATTATAGTCAATGATATTTGTAAGAATTTGTAAGACAGTGGTGATAATAGTGGAACCACCAGGACTACCTGTTACTAGAAAGAGCTGACCATTTTTTCTAACAATTGTCGGAGCCATTGAACTTAGGGGTCTTTTATTTGGCTCTACTAAATTGTTTGTGCCCTGCTTTAGTCCGAATTGATTAGACTGCCCTAGGTTGGTAGTAAAATCGTCCATTTCATTATTGAGAATAAACCCAGTATTTTCAGCCATCACTCCAGCGCCGAAGTAAGAATTCAGGGTATAAGTTACAGCCACTGCATTTCCTTGACGGTCAACAACCGAATAATGAGTGGTATTACCTTTTATAGGAGCAGCAGTGGTTAGATGATCAAAAGCAAAATAGTTGGGGATAGATTGCCTCAATTTGGCTGCATATTGTTTAGAGAGCAACTGTGCCTGAGGAATTTTTACAAAATCCGGATCGCCCAGATAGGTGTTACGGTCCCTAAATCCATAGAACATGGCACTAAAGAACCAATGCAGAGATTGCGGGCTCTTATAGCCTGTTTCTCGGAGAGGATAACCTTCCAAGATGTTTAACATTTGACATAGAGGGAGTCCGCCGCCTGGTGGAGGCGCTGTCAGGATCTCATAACCTCGATAAGAACAGGTAAGTGGTCGTTCTTGTCTGATTTTATATTGACTAAAGTCTTCTAAAGTGAGGATTCCGCCTTCTCTTTTAGAGGCGTTGACTATATCTTGAGCGATTTCACCCTGATAAAAAGCTCTAACTCCTGCTTGCGAAATTTTTTTCAAGGTTGTAGCTAGCTCTTTTTGTATGAGAAGGTCACCAACTTGATAGGCACCGCCGTCTTTTTTTAAAAAGATCTTGGATAGACTGGATCTTTTTATTTTTTCTTGCCCAGCATGAAGAATGTCCACATCTCCCTGAGTTAGGATGAAGCCTTTTTGCGCCAATTCAATAGCTGGAGCCATCACTTGAGCTCTGGTCATAGTGCCATACTTTTGCAATGCGGTGTCTAAACCCAAGACCGTTCCAGGTGTCCCTACAGCTAGATAGCCATTGCGCGAAGAACCAGCAGGTCTTTGAAGATATAGAGCCGAATTAGACTGTAGTGGAGCCGTTTCTCGAAAGTCCAGAAAAACAGCCGGACCATTTTTAGGTTGGATCAGCATAAAGCCTCCACCACCTAGATTGCCACAACAAGGTTCCGTCACAGCTAAAGCGTAGCCAATAGCCACGGCAGCATCTACAGCATTGCCCCCCTGCTGCAATATTTTAGTACCCACTCTTGAAGCTTGAGCCTGTGTAGAGACAACCAGACCAGAATGACTAAATACTCGACCATCCTTTGGAGGAGAGGGAAGGTTTGGCATTTGGAACAGGTCCAAGGTATTGGCCGGATTTTTGAACACCAGTACAGCTAGGATCGTACTTAGACTCGATATCCCAAGAACTATCCATTGGCGCATTTTAATACAACCTCCCTAAGACATCATCCACAAAAGGAAAAAATATTTTATCTCGAACTGAGGTTAAATTACTACAAAATACCGGATAATTCTTGCTCTTTCATATCAAAAGTTAACAATTCATGATGAGTAATGATTTTACTGGTATATAGTTATTTATGCATTAATATTTAAGCTCAGGCGAAAGCCAGCATGTTGATAGAAGCCACGACGAAACCAATTGCGATAGTGACCCCTTGCTTGGGTACCGGCAGTTGCCCAGGAACCACCAAGCATCATCTTATGATCACTATTAAAATAGGGTTTGGAGTAATCAGTATAAAGATAATGTGGCTCAAATCCTTCAAAAGGATTAAAGTCATCGCTAAGCCACTGCCAAACATTCCCGCGAAGATCACAAATTGGCGAATCATCTTCTAACATGCCTACTGGGCTAGGCGAACCAAATTTCAAATTGAGATTATATTTTTCTACATTATCTTGATATGAATCATAATTACTATATTTACTACTGCCATAGGTAACCAGATTCCACTGAGCCTCACTCATCAGGCTAGCTTCTTTTTCTTGAGCCCTACAGTAGGCAATCGCTTCATAATGGTTAACCTCCACAGGCCAATCCAAAGGTAAAGGCAAAACATCAAAGGTTGCTCTATATTGATATGGCTTATCTTGCTCAACTACCCAAAACTTAGGATGCTTTATCTGGTATTGGGTTCTCCATTGCCAACCATCTTGATCCCAATATTGCTCAGATTCATAGCCGCCATTATCTACAAAAATTTTGAATTCTCTATTAGTAACAAGATATTTACTAATTAAAAAAGGAGCAACCTTGACTTGACGGTGTCCATATTCATTATCCCAGCCATAAATTGGGCAATTTGCTCTCTTACCAAAATCCACCAAACTACCAGAAACTTCTATCATTTCATTGGCACAAGATGACTGATTATCATAGGGGGCATATTGCCAAAGTGATGGACGTTGTAGAGTTTCTGTTGGTAATTGTCTAAAGAGCATTGAGGAAGTTTCAAAATGAATTAATTGATGCTCAATAGACATCAGCAAAGCCCAAAAAGCCTTATCTGGAATTAATGCCCTATTTTTAATAACATTTAGAACAGTACAATATACTTGCTCTCTATAGCTCCATACTTTATCTACTTGAGGCCACTCTATATGTGTATTAGCTCTATTTAATTCTTCTGCATTTGCCGGATCTACTCCAAAGCCAAAAAGCATTTCATAAGCTGGATTGATCCCTTTATCGAGCAAGCTAACTATTAGCAGTTTATTGATGTAAAAAGCGGCGCAATGACCCAAATAAAAGATCAAGGGATTGCGTAGAAGGTCTGGACTAGAATAAAAAGTACTCTCTTGAATTATGCTCTTGAGTAAAATATCCTCTAATTGCCAAGCAGATAAAAAATAACCTTCAAGATCTTGTTTGCTATATTTATCTATGCAAATTGGGGATGGAATTTGTATATTATTCATGAGAAGCGCTGTCCTAGAATCAAACCAAACCAATGCTGAGAGTCGCTCCAAATTTTTAAGGTTTGGATTTTTTTATTTAGTAATTGATTTTGTATATCTAAAAGCTTATATTTACGGGAAATTTCACTCAATATACTTTCATTTTTTTTAAGATCAATTTCTAGATCTAGCTCTTTTAAAGAAACATGTTGATTTTCTTGAGAGACAAGATACATCTCAATTTGCCCTTTGCTTTGATTATATATAGCTCGATGAGCAAAGAGATTGGGGTTAAAATTCCCCCCAAAGCGTTGATTGATATGAGAGAGCATATTGAGGTTAAAAGCAGCAGTTACTCCTAGAGCGTCATTGTACGCTGCTTCTAAAATTGCTGGAGATTTTTGTAGATCGATACCTAAGAGAAAATAATCCCCAGGATTTAAAGTCTCAGAAATTTGCCCCAAAAAAATCTCAGTTTCTAATTCATTAAAATTGCCTAAAGAGCTACCAAGAAAGAAAATTAATCTTTTTTGTTGATGATGAGATTGCAAATAATTTAGAGCCTGATCATAGGAGCCTGAGAGGCCTTGAATCAAAAAGCCAGGATATTGTAACTTGAGCTTTGATACGGCACTACTGAGCATACCACTACTGATATCTACTGGAAAGTATTGGCAATTTCGTGATTTTTTTTGATAAGAATCCAGCAAAATAAGAGTCTTAGTTGAACTACCACTGCCTAATTCTACTAATTCGCAAACTCCGGTAATTTGAGCAATTTCATCGGCATATTGAGATAAAATAGCAGTTTCTGTTCTGGTGGGATAATATTCACTCAACTGGCAGATCTGCTCAAATAGCTCTGAGCCAAGATCATCATAAAAATATTTAGCTGGCAGGGTTTTAGGGGTTTTGCTTAAACCCTCAATGATATCTTGTCCGTTGTTGTTTTCGGCAAAATGACTATCTAAAATTAGAACTGATTCAGCAATCATATTGTAGGGTAATTGGTTCCTACTTCTATGATATTTGAGTTAAGTAATCTCAAGTTACCTAGGAAACCGCACTAAAAACTCCCTACTAGATATAGGGAGTTTTAAATTTTAAACTGGAGTTATCGGATTAGTAACTGCAGTTAGAGGTGAAGGAGCTACATTTAAAGCAGCAGCCAAGACTTGACTATCAGCGTTGACCGGACCAAGAGCAGAGATATTGATATTCTCAAAGACCGCCTCAGCACTAGCTTGAAGGTGCTGCATCAAGTTGAGAGTTTGGCCTTGCTGTTGGTTTTTGTAAGCGCTTTGCCATTCAGAATTGAGATCAGCGGCAGTGGTATATTGCCCAGTGATAGGATCAGCGCTCCAGGTGTGCGCTGTATTAGTAATACTAGAAGGAGCTACACTCCCAGCTATACTATAAAGCGGATTACCGTTGGGATATAGGCTGAAACTAGCAGAGTTGTAGCTTTGATTATAGGCCGCATCATTAAAATTAGTGATTGCATCATAGATATTACTTTGCACATCACCATTTTGGTTGAGCTGTTTGAGCTCTCCATTTTGAGAGATTACTGGAGATTCCAGATGACCCAAGAGAGTGTCATTGACAAAATTAGAGAGCGCGTTTTGATTGTGGTCAACTCCATTGCCAACAAAGAGCGTATTTTTATCCAGAGTCTGGAAATCATTGGTGAAGCCATTGTACTTAATGGAAGGTGGTTTATTGAGACCAGTACCTTGATTGGCCAACTCTAGAAGGTCAATATTACTTTGTAAAGTAGTACCTACGGCAAGATAGCTATCTTGGCTCAAAGGTTTAGTTGAATCTACTCCTGGAGTTAAAGCTAGAGCCGCAGCAATAGCATCAATCTTTCTTTGGACATCTTGACGGTAGCTAGCAATGTTCTGGGGACTTTGTTGAGCTATGGCTGTATTTTCAAAGACAGCTTGAGCATTGGCTTCTAGGTGCTGGAGCGCTGAGAGGGTTTGACCACTTTGGAGCGCTTGATAGTTTGCTTTCCATTCAGTTGCCAAATCAGCAGCTGTGGTATAGAGACCAGTAGTAGGATCCGCGTTCCAGATATGATTTGTAGTAGTTATCTGCGCATCTGCGACTCCACCAAAAATACTCTGTAAGGGATTGGTAGAAGGAGTAGTTGTATTGGGTGAGGTAGAAGTAGCAGTGACAGCGGTAGTGCTAAAATCACTTGCTTTATAGGTTTTAAGGAAACCAGCATCGTTAAAACCAGCAACAGCATTGGTAACAGTATCTTCTACGGCTCCATTTTGATTTAGCTGCACCAAGACACCATTGTGAAAAACCGTGCTATAGGGGATATGAGTCATCACAACATCATCAAAAAAGGCAGTCAGCGCATTTTTATTTTGGTCTAGACCTGTTCCCACATAGAGTGTTTTGGTATCTACTCCATTTTGAAAATCATTAGTATAGCCTCGATATTTAACCGAAGGGGGACTATTTAGACCATGACCTTGAATGCTCAGCTCTTCTAGGGCTTGGTTATTGCGCAGAGTATGTTCTACTTGAAGATATTGATCTGCTGTCAGAGCTTTAGTAGGATCTACTCCAGGAGTTAGAGAGACAGCTAAAGCAATGGCATCAAAGCTTCTTTGGGCATCTTGTCTATAGGTAGCAATTTGAGCAGCAGTTTTGGTGTTGATAGCAGTATTTTCAAAGACAGCCTCTGCAGTAGCTTCTAGATGTTGAACTAGAGATAAGGTTTGACCACTTTGGAGAGCTTGATAGTTTGCTTTCCATTCAGTAGCTAAATCGGCAGTAGTAGTATAGAGCCCAGTAGTAGCATTGGCGCTCCAGGTATGCGCTGTAGTACTAATAGTATAAGGTGCAACCCCACCAACTATACTAGAAAGAGGATTGCCATTAAGATTAGTACTAAAGCTGCTGGCACTATAGGTTTGAGTATAGGCTGCAGAATTGAAACCATCAACAGCGCTATAGATACTGCTTTCAACATCGCCATTTTGGTTTAGTTGTTTTTGTACACCATTTTGGGTGATGGTCCCAAAAGGCATATGAGTGATAATTGAATCATCAAACAAAGCGGTCAATGCTCTTTGATTGTGATTAATACCAGAACCAACAAAGAGAGTAGTGGTATCTACATTGTTTTGGAAATCATTGGTAAAGCCATTGTACTTAGCTGCAGGAGGACTATTTAAGCCATGACCTTGAACGGCTAGTTCTTCAAGAGATGTATTGCCTTGCAAAGTGCGCTCTACAGCTAGGTAGCCATCGACAGTCAATGGTTTGCTTGGATCTATTCCTGGAGTCAGCGAGATAGCAGCAGCAATAGCATCGAAGCTTCTTTGAGCATCTTGTCTATAGGTGGCAATCTGAGCGGCTGTTTTCTTATTGATACCAGTATTTTCAAAGACTGCTTGAGCATTGGCTTCTAGGTGCTGAAGCGCTGAGAGAGTCTGGCCACTTTGGAGAGCTTGATAGTTTGTTTTCCATTCCGTAGCCAAATCAGCAGTAGTAGTATAGAGACCAGTAGTAGGATCTGCGCTCCAGATATGAGCTGTTGTCGTGAGTTGTTGAGCCTCTAATCCTCCAAAAATACTCTGGAGAGGATTAGTAAAGGCTATAGTAGCTGGAGCTGTTGTTGTTGTAGGTATGACAGCTGTAGTACTAAAATCACTTGAGCTATAAGACTTTAGAAAAGCAGCATTATCAAAACCAGCAACTGCATTACTAACAGTACTTTCTATTGAACCATTTTGGTTTAACTGTACAAGTTGTCCGTTATTGAATGCCACTGTAAAGGGCATATGGGTTATTACCGAATCATCTAGCAAACTCCCAACAGCTCTCTGGTTTTGATTAAGACCAGTACCAACGTAGAGAGTTGAGTTATCTATACTATTTTGAATGTCATTGGTATAGCCGTAGTATTTAGTTGCAAGTGGACTGTTTAGACCATGACCCTGGAGAGCTAGTTCTTCTAGAGCACTATTGCTATGTAGGGTGCGTTCTACTTGTAAATAGGCATCTGTAGTCAGTGGCTGGGTTGGATCAATTCCACTAGCTTGTACTGCAGCAACAATGGCATCAAAGTTTCTCTGTATATCCTGCTGCCAACGAGAAATCTTTTGCTGGTACTTTCCAATACTACTATTTTCAAAGACCGCCTGGGCTGCAGCTTGAAGATGCTGCATGGGATTTAGGGTTTGGCCTTGCTGTTGGCTTTGATAAGCGCTCTGCCATTCTGCTGATAGATTAGCAGTGGTAGTATACATCCCAGTTGTTGGGTCAGCGGTCCAGGTGTGCGCTGTATTAGTAATACTAGAAGGAGCTACACCCCCAGCTATACTATAAAGCGGATTGCTGTTGGGATATAGGCTAAAACTAGCAGAGTTGTAGCTCTGATTATAGGCCGCATCATTGAAATTAGTGATTGCATCATAGATACTACTTTGCACATCACCATTTTGGTTGAGCTGTTTGAGCTCTCCATTTTGAGAGATTACTGGAGATTCCAGATGACCCAAGAGAGTGTCATTGACAAAATTAGAGAGCGCGTTTTGATTGTGGTCAAC
>Ga0194055_10000102_pt1 | contig 59967 bp, 55 predicted proteins | sample SepL449m_MetaG_FD_155482 | JGI IMG/M metagenome (GOLD analysis project Ga0194055, IMG submission 155482) | Anoxic zone freshwater microbial communities from boreal shield lake in IISD Experimental Lakes Area, Ontario, Canada - Sep2016-L442-9m | ecosystem: Environmental > Aquatic > Freshwater >... | reverse complement strand
GAATCATCTTCTTTTGTTTCGTCTTCCTCGTCTTGTAATACAACATCCATATTATTTTCATCCGCTTCATCATCCGTTTCATTATCCTCATCTTCTGTTGTTTCACTTGTTTCACTTGTTTCAATTGTTTCAATTGTTTCAATTGCTTCAATTGCTTCAGCATATTCTTCTTCATCATCTTCATCAGATAATAAAACTGGCGTTGGATTTTGTTCATTTTGTTCCACAAAATTAAAATAAAACCCATGACCATGACTATGTTGATAAACGGAAATATTTTCACCATCTTCAAAATCATGCGAGTGAATGTTTGTAAAATTTTGTTTATAAAAATTTATATGTTTATCATCAAATATTACTTTGGTTTTTGTCTTTCTAAAAAAAATCTTATGAATCTTAATATATTTCCTACCAAATTTGGGGTTAAAATGCACAAATAAACGCAATTTTTTTCTCAATAAATATTCAGCATTACACTGTTTATATGTCCCACCAGTTGAATTCAAATTTATATAATATAAATGCAAATATGGCCTCATTATATTTATTAATCTATCTTTTGGAAATTCTTCATCAATTTGTATCTTTTTTGTAATGTGTCTATAAGTTGAAAACATTGATTCAAAAATTGGATATAGTGTATCATAGTGAGAATTATAAATATAATTTTTAATATAAATGTTTATAATGTTTGTTTCATAGCTATCGCGAAATTTAATCATATCAAAATTAGACAGAAAAAAACCGTGAAATAATTCTGGCATAACATACATACTCCCTCTCAAAAAAAAATAAATATTATATAAAACAGTATCACTAAACGGTATATTATTATACGGATTTTTAGATATAATCGTGTCTGGGGAAAATAAAGATGTATTAGATAAATTGCGATTTAACATGTTTATCAAATCACTCGCGGTAAAGTAATACACCAATTTATTTTGATAAAGAGTAAAAATATTTGACCTTTTTGGGTTTAATTCGTTCATGCATAGATCTGTATTTATTTGAACTTTTGCTTTTCTAATTTTATAAATATGCGCGAACCTCGCAAATCCATAATAAATTCTTTGCAATTTTGTAAATATTGTTAAATATTCATCTTTATGCGAACTAGATAAAAATATATTTTTTAAAACATTATCAAGATATTTGAATTTATTTTTTATAATTTCAATTATATTATAGTTATCTTTATCTGTATTGTGTTGTGTAATATATAAATAATAAAACGTTGAATTAATATCAGTAATATATTTATTTGTATGTGCATAAGTCATAAATTCAAAACTATTATTCTTGTCTAACAAAAAAATTTTATCTTGTTTATAATAATTTTGAATAATACTAGAAAATGTTGCCATTATTTAAAATAATTAAATACTTTTTAATACATTGTTTGCATTTAATTATTATATTTATAGTGTTTTATTGTTTATGATTTATGATTTATGTTACCGGTTTAAAACCCAGGGTTGTAGTCATTGTCATTGCCCAAATCACTCGTCTTGATGCTGGATACATTATTTTGAATAATTAGTTTATTATTACTGCACGAATCATCTGGATCTTCTAGACCACCCATCATAGCCGCTATTATATCTACAGCTGCTACCTTTTCATACGCAATAACTTCTTCCAATTTTTTCATCTCTTCCAAATCCAATACCACCTGAAAAGCGTTGGTGCCATACATCCCTTCTTGACCACACATAACATTTGCAGAGACACCACGCATTGTATCTAATTCAGCGTGTCTAGCTGCTTTCAAGAACATCTCGGGAGTCTCCTCAAACGACGCCTTTGCAATCGGGCCAATGTTGTCATTGTTGATGCCGTGTCTGAAGATTGAGATCAATTTATTGGTAAAGGTCATTCTGTCGCACAACATGCACATATGATGATAATTAATATAAGTGCCATCAAACTCAATTACTTCCGCCAACTCATTGTAAATCGTCTGTCTAGCCGCCTCAATGCCAAATACATCATACACTTCAATAATATTATTACTAAATGTTCTTCTGGAATCAATATAATCAAGCGCAAGAATATCCAATATATTTGTTCCAATTGTATCTAGCACCCAAATATCTTGCTTTTTATAAGAACCCATTGTTTCTACTACATTATCCTTGATTTTTCTAAGAATTACCTTATTAATTTTCTTGATTCCACGAATAACAATATTTTGCATTAACTGCTCTTGAAAATTCTTCAACAAGTAAATCTGATCAGATTGATCAAGTGGATTCACCTTTGCCTTCTTGGGACCACCCTTTCCAGCACCCTGTTTCAAAATATTATTCATGCGAATTCTAAAAACCAACTTATCTGCATTATAATCAGAATAAACACACGAAATATCATCTCCATAACTATTCTTAAGAACAAAATTAATATCGTCCATGGTAAGATTTTTTTCCAACATGACTTCAGGATTTATTTCCATTCGGATAATCCATTTAGATTTCTCATTTGTATCTTCAGAAATGGACTTCTCCAGACACTCATCAATCATATTTTCAAAAGTGCGATATTGTTGCATTGTAGTCTCATCTCCATCAATCAGAGTGTTCAAATCATCTGGGTCAAAACATATTTCAATTGAGGTTACGAGCTCATGCAATTTTGTGTGTTCCAACATATACATGATACTCTGTGCCTTTTCGCGGTCTTTCTCATCTTCGGGTTTCAAAAACACTGTCAGTGAAGGATTCTTGGGTTCTGCCGACAAAGACAAGATTTCTTCAATTCTTGGCACACCACGGGTGACGTTGGATTTTGATGCCACACCGGCAAAATGAAATGTGTTTAATGTGTTATGAACTATGATGCCATAATCTGTCATAAATGTTTGATTTGCTGGCACTGTAAAATCATAGACGTATTCTTTTTGTTCTGGACTCCAAATTTCAATATTCATAATTTCATCCCATATGACACCAGAGTTGGCTGCTTGTTTCAAAATATTTAATTCGTCTGCAAACTTTTTGGAATCTTCGTGAGATTCAAACACTTGAATATATTTTTCTAAAGTTCTGCGACCAATCGTATTCTTTTTAGCCCAACGTCCATAATTACGGCTTTGTCCAGGAAGAGCTAACACTTTTCCGCACTTTGCAATAATTTCGCCAAGCCCTTCAATCTTGTCAATATCATCAGATAAACTGTGCGCATTTTCTCTATCATTATATTCAACCAATTCTTGTAGTTTTTCTGCATGAACTAATGAACCAATACACGCTTCATATTGCTTTGAATATTTTGAAGATATAGCCAAATTATAAATATTTGAACCGCGTGTAAAGTTTTCCTTGATGGAACCAAATATATCAAAATAGTTGAGTAATAATGCAATGTCTTTAATCATTTGTTTGGAACGACTGCAAACACGTATTTGATGATGTCCTGCATCATTTTGAAAATTGCCATCACCATCAAAATATGCTTGGATAAGACCTGCTTTGAATTCATTAGGTGCCAAGAATGCAAAGTCGGGGACGTGCTTTGCAAAAGAACCATTATCACATGTTTCAAGAAGGAAATCTGCTAATGGTTTATATGAAAATGTTGTTACTACACTAGGACCATATTCACAGACTCTTTCAACTACTCTACATTCTTTTCCAAATTGTTGAGCAAAATTTTTAGTGTTTTTAATAAAATGAGGGGAAATATTTGTAATATTTATAGAACCAGATACTTCTTGTGTTCCTGATTTTTTGTTTAAATTACCTTCTGCCAAATATGCTCCAATAAACCAACCAAAGAGATAATCCAATTTATATTCTTTGTCTTTGATTGTAACGACATCTTTAACAAATGTGTTATCTATGTGTTTTGCTGTAGGAATACGCATACCTTTTACCATGTCTGCACCAACAATAGGCACAACTTTTTGATCTCTACGAACTAAGTGAGAATGGCTAGTTGTCGTTTCAACGATTCTTCCACTTCTAGTTGTAACTTTCATCAAATCTCCATTGACTGGATGACGGCTTACATGTGAAATTTTATTCCAGTGTGTTTTTTCTTCTGCATCTACACCAATAATGAAATATTCATCATCAAGTGCATCTAGCAAAGTTTCCACACTGTCTTTATGACCAGTATTAAAGGTAAATTCTGGTAATTGATCAATTAAACCATCGCATAATTTGCCAATTTCTCCTGATACCATAGAAATATTTTTTGTGATTTTATTAATTTTACAACACCTAATATGCTCACAAGACCGCAATGACATTTGTGTGGTCGGCTCTCCAATGCTCTGCGCTGCAATCATTCCAACCATTTCACCAGGTGCAACGATAGCGCGTTTATAAGTCAAAGAGATGGTCTCCAATAAGAGTGTCAATGATGCTCTGTTAAATCGCTTTACAATCAACAAATCTTTTGGCGATAAATTATAATAATAAAGTGTCTTGAACAGTTCAGTTGGAACAGCGCATCTAATTTTTTCAAGATGGTCATAATTATCTTCAATCATTTGAAATGCCTCCAATGGCGTAATATCAACAATAGAATTACCATTGATGTTTTGTTGCCCGATAATATTATTCACAATATAAGCAAATGCAACTGGGCAATTTACTACACTGTCTCCTTTATTCTTAAATACATTCTTAATAATAGCATCCCGATTTTCAATCATCATATCAGTGTATTTCTTGCATTTTTCTTGTGTTTCCTTAAACTGTTTCTTGAAACGGGTCATTGCATTTTTTAAGAAGAATTGCGACAATATTTTCATCTTGCCTGGTTCATCCGGAATATTATAGTGTGCGTAGATATCTTGAATACTCATTGTCACCAATGGCATGACTTGATTTTCAACTTTAATGGGATCAATTCCATCGTCACCATAAGTAAATTCAACAATCTTTCCCTTATTGGTTCTTACGGTCATATCATACGACACCATCAAATCTTCCAATCCCTTGATCAATCTGCGCTGAATATATCCTGTAGTAGAAGTCTTAACTGCAGTATCAATGAGCCCGACACGACCACCCATGGCGTGGAAGAAGAGCTCTTGTGGCGATAAACCATTAATATACGAGCTTTCAACAAATCCACGAGCACTTGGTGTATCATCATACTTGGTAAAGTGCGGCAGCGTTCTGTGATCAAAACCATATGGAATACGCTTACCATCTACGTTTTGTTGTCCAAGACAAGAAACCATGAACGAAATGTTCAGTTCACTACCCTTTGAACCCGCATTAACCATGGTCACGAACCGGTTATCCTTGTCCAAACTCTTGAGACCAATCTTACCGGATTCTGACGTGGCTTGATTGAGAATATTATTGACTTGCGTCTCAAACTCCTCTTCGTTTGTCTTTCCAGTATTGTTCTCAAATACACCAATTTGGGTCTGGTCAATGAGATTTTTTACATCATTTTTTTTCTTGTCAATGACTGCAATAATATCTTGATTGGTCTTCTCATCTGATAGCAAATCACTGATGCCAACACTGAAGGAGCTTGTCTTCAAATATTCGGTAACAATGTTTTGCAAATCGTCAATGAAATCTGCGGATGCCATGTTACCGTAATCATTGCACACACGCTGAATGAGCCCTTTGGTTCCTGCACCCAAAATACTCTTCTCCATTTGACCGCGAATATATCTTCCATTATTAATTTCAAGAACATTATTTGAATCGTCGTATTTCTCGTCAACCTCGTCATCATTGAACAACTTGGTCTTGTATTTTAATGAAATGGGTGGGAGAATTTGCGATAAAATTTCAAAGTTGCTAATCGTGTCGCCTTCCCCCTTATCAGTAAAGATGGATTCATTCACTCTTTGAAACATCATCAGCAAGTTCATTGCCTCTCTAGGTGTAAAACGAATATTTTCTCTTGTAAATCTATAACATCCTAGCAGTGAATCCTGGAAAATACCAATAATGGATGAGTTATTGGCTGGACTGATAATTTGATATGGCACTGCTGCCAAATTTTTTAATTCTGAATCCGACTCTGTATCTTGCGGCATATGTAAATTCATCTCCATGAAATCCCTAGGGTTTCCCAAAGGGCCAGACTATACCTTATCCTACATCAGGCTGATTAAACCATCATTTGTAAGCCACCACCGTCTAGTCGTTGAACCTTCCCCAGTGCTCTATCATAGCGAGTTTAGGGGCTTGGCTGCGGATTACCTATTTTGTCCTTGTTAAGACGCATCAATCACCTTTTTACCGTTGGGTTCGGCTATTAACCGAGTTCCTCTCATAAGTTTCCTTGTGCGAGTGGTAGTGATTGCTTTAAGGAGTTCCCGCAATTTGGTCGTGTTGCCAATTTGTTTCTTAAATTATTAAGAAATCCAACTGCTTGTGTTTTACTTTCTTTTAAAGATATGTGTACTCCACCAAAATCTGCTTTGCACCTGTCAATATAAACATACCAGCCATATTGGATATTGTCTCTGTTAAGCGGTTTTATATACAACTCATCGTTGTCATCTAACCACGTAACATTTTCAAACCGGTCATACTTTTGTTTTTCATAAAATTTGGCAACGCCAACGGAAACACGTTTTTTGCTTTCATCTGTATGAGTAAATACACTTCCACCATTTTTCAAATTGTATCCATTTGGAAACAAAGTGTCAAGCTGCTGAATATAATGTATTTCTCTATCATTTGCATCAGAAATTTCGCAACATTCAATAAATTCAACGACAAAATCCTCAACGCCATATTTTCTGATAGCGTTGTTAAGATAGTGGCATTGATTTTTTTTAGTTGAAAATGCTTCTGATACATGACATCTGAAACGTCCATCGTGTCCGTATGGTCTGTATCTTTTATGATTTAGTATGTGTGATACGGCTTGTCCTACATAACATTTATCTGTTGTAAGGTTTGTTATTTTGTAGATTTCACAATATCGTTGTGCTGGGTCGTCTAATATGACGTTTGACAGTTTAGTGCGTTTTGATAGTTCCATTATCTTTATTCAAGTAAATTTTTTAAGTTGGTTTCATAATATATTAATAACATTTTGACTAGGGAGTTGCACGCTTTTAACGCTCCCTGTTGGAGACAAGATGTTTATCTCCATCGAAATCCGCATTGTATGGTTTTGTGTCAGCGACATTCATTCTAAAGGTATCGCCAATTCTCATAATCTTTGCAATGTGACACATCATACTCATTCTGTGAAGAGTAGGTTGCCTATTAAAGAGAATTGGGTCGCCATCCATCATGTGACGATGAACTGTGTCGCCGTTTTCCAAAACGATTGATTTCTTATCCACATATCGCAGCGTGATGGAATCGCCATTTTTCTTTTCCAAAATCTTTGCACCAGGCCAGATCTCTGGACCATTTTGAACAAGTTTTGTCAAGAACGCACGATTCACATCATTCACTACTACTGGCTTCGTGATATTCTTAGCAATCTTCATGGGAATGCCAAGTTCTCTAATAGAGATGTTTGGATCTGCAGTAATGACCGAACGAGCGCTAAAATCAACGCGTTTCGCCATCAAGTTCCCTCTCATTCTGCCGCCCTTCCCGTTCAATCTGTCCTTGATAGACTTTAACGGGCGACCAGAACGCTGTGCAACGGATGCTACGCCGGGAATTTTATTATCTACTTGCGTCGCAACATAGTATTGCAAAACAGTAGTCCAATCATCAATCACATTTGCAGCAGCATTGTTTTGAATCTTTTCCTGCAACGTTTTATTTGTTTTGATAATATTTACTAAAATATGACTCAAATCATCTTCTGAGCGCTGTTGAGCGTCATGTTTTACGGAGGGGCGAACTGCCGGAGGTGGCACTGCCATTACTTGACAAACCATCCAATCGGGACGCGACCAAACTGGACTAAAGCCCATAAATGATACATCCTCATCTGAAATTCGCTTGAAGACCTTTAAAACAATCTCAGGTGTAAGTTTTATAACAATATTTTGTCCTTGTTCGGCAGATGCAGCTGCCTCATTTTTCCATTCAGCGTAAATAGTAGCAAGCCCCTCCTTTCTAATTTTGTTTGGTTGCAAACATCCGCATCCATCGTCTGTATCTTCACCGCAACGCTTAACTTTACTTGCAAGAGCAAATACGTATTTCCATCTGGCATCTCCAGTAAGTTTTAGCGCTTGCTTATATTTTTCTTTGCTAATCAATAACTTGCTACATTTGAAGCACGAACACCTTAATACTTTCAAAATTGTGCTTAAATACTGAATATAAAATACTGGTTTTGCCAATTCAATATGACCAAAATATCCAGGGGTTTGCATGTAGTCTAGACCATCTGTTGGACAAATGAGGCCAGGCTCCAAGACTCCCATTCGCGGGTCAAATAGACCGCCAATAATTGGTTTATTATTTATATATGTATCTCTAGTAGTTATTTCCGCAACAGAACCCTTCCTGATTTCATCCGGAGACAAAATACTAAATTGAATTCCAATGATTTTGGAAGGATTTAAATTGGTGGGTTTTGAACTCTTTGACATCTTCCTTATATTAACAACATAATATTTAGATTGTTTCTAATCAATTTTATTTTAAAATTATTATTGTTATTCCGTGATTTGTTTAATAATTTTTTTATGTATCAAATAAAAAAATCAGAATTATTCGCTTTGTAATACTTTTTTGGTTATATTTAAAAAATATATTGTGAAATGTTGCATATTATCGTTGCAGCAAGATCTATTTTTTATTATTTTCTTTTAAATAATAAAATTGATTTGGATTTAAAATAATAAATTCAATACAATACACAAAAGAATGGCGAGAGATACTCAAATTAAAACCAATAAGAAGGATTTGAATAAAAAGAGCAAAAAGCGTGAGGAGCTTGCTCGCCGAAAGAAATCAAATGAGCAATCAGACGATGATGATGCAGGCGAATATGTTACAAGCGATGATGAAGAGGATGAAATGGACGTGCAAGAATACCGCAAATTTCTTAGCAAAATGTTTCCATCCAAATTTATAGATAAGAAAGTAAAAATGGGAGAAAAAATTAAGAAATTATTAAAAACTATTCCAAGTGAAGAGGATGATGAAGATGAAGAGGAAGAGGAAAAAGATGTAAAGCCTTCCAAGAAAAATAAAAACAAGAAAAGCCTTGCAAATAAAAAAAAGGATAAAAAGTCAAAGCGGGTTATTGAAGATGACGAAGAAGAGGAAGAGGAGGAGGATGGTGAAGAAGAGTTTGATGATTTTGATGATGAAAAACGCGCCGGAAAATTCAATATTATCTTTACCATTGGACAAAAAAATAATGAAGATGATGAAGATGAGTGGGAAGACTATGATGAAGATGATGATAGCGAGTTTGATGATGATGCAACTGAAGATGAGGATGAAAGCGTTTCAACCGACGAAGACACCGAAGATGCTGATGATGATGACGAGGATGATGACGATGAGGAAGAAGATGACGAGGAAGTTCGGATTCTTACTCGCGTTTCAAACAAAAAATACCAAAAATCTAAGAAAAATCAAAAGGTAGATTCTGAAAGTTCTGGGATTGAGCTTGCTATTAATGAGAAGGTTTCTCCTGATAGCAATGACGAAGAAGTTCTCAGGGAACTCAAGGAGCTTTATGAGAAAAATAAAAGCCCAATTGTTGAAGACTGCATCAAGGCATGCGTGGAAAAGATCAAGGAAAAAAATAAGAAAACTGAGAAAAAAATGAACAAGCAAAAGGCAAAGAACGGCCGCATTTTCAAAAAAATTATTCGCGACAAAAATACCATGAATGATTTTAAATTCTTCCAGGGATTGACCCACGGCGAACAAATTAAGATTATCAAAGAAGTTCGCGAGGTGAATAAGATTACACGCATTGAAGTTCCTCACAGAATGACACTTCTTGAGTCTAACATTCCCGCAATTTTCAAGGCGTCTGCTATGAAGAAAATTAATTCGTTGCGCTACATGGAACCAGGAAGCGGTGAATATTACAAGATCAAAAACTGGGTTGATACGTTCATGCGAATTCCTTTCAACAAATACGAAAAATTGCCTGTCAATATTTCAGACGGCGTAGAAGCATGCCATGAATTTATGGCAAACGCTCAGGGATTGCTTGACTCGGCTGTTTATGGATTAAATGATGCCAAGATGCAAATTATGCAGATGCTTGGGCAACTTGTCACCAATCCGTCGGCTCTCGGAACGGCAATCGCCATCAAGGGTCCGATGGGTACAGGCAAGACCACACTTGTCAAGGAAGGTATCAGTAAGATTCTAAACAGACCATTTGCATTTATTGCGCTTGGAGGCGCAACCGACAGCAGTTTCTTGGAGGGACACTCCTACACGTATGAAGGTAGTGTCTGGGGACAAATTGTTCAGATTCTAATTGATAGCAAGTGCATGAATCCTGTCATTTACTTTGATGAGTTGGACAAGATTAGCGACACGCCAAAGGGCGAGGAAATCGCCGGCATCTTGACGCACTTGACGGATACTTCTCAAAATAATCAATTCCATGACAAGTATTTCGCCGAGATTGATTTTGATTTGAGCAAGTGCTTGTTTATCTTCAGCTACAACGATGAAAGCAAGATTAATCCCATCTTGCGCGACCGTATGTATAGAATCCAAACTAAGGGTTATGATAAGAAGCAGAAAACTGTCATCTCCAACGACTATTTGCTTCCAAAGATTCGTGATCAGGTCAAGTTTTCCAATGAGGATATTATTATTCCCGACGAATCGTTGCACTATATCATTGAGACTCATTGCGATGAAGAGGATGGTGTTCGTAATATGAAGCGTTGCTTGGAGATTATTTATACCAAGCTGAACTTGTATAGATTGATGCGCCCCGGGTCCAATCTATTTGAAGGCGAAATGGCTCTCAAGGTTGAGTTCCCATTTACAGTGACAAAGGCTGTTGTTGATAAACTCATTAAAAAGGAGAAGGATGATAGTAGCATGGCAATGCGTGGAATGTATGTCTAATCAACTTTGCCAACGGCACCTTCGGTGAAAAAGTTGAGCAAAATAACATAACATATCAAAAATCAACTTTGCCAACGGCACCTTCGGTTAAAAAAAAGAAAAATTTAATGTGTAATAATGTATAATGTATAATAATGTATAATTTTTTTACACATTATTTTGCTTGTAAGCCCACTCAATCATATAAATAATATGCAAACGTTAAAATAATATAAACATTTGTTCTCATAATAAATTATATGGACGACAATTCTATACTCAATCTTGTTTATTTGCAAAATACCCTTATAAACTGTAAAAATAGTTTATCTAATGAAAATATTATTGACAATGAACTTAATGATCAAATTGAAAATCTAACAAAGACTATTGAAATTAAACTAAAGGCAAATTGCCAGCACGATTATGTTGAAGATTATATTGACACTGATGTAGAAAAATCTCAACGAATTTGTTATTGCAGTAAATGTTGGAGTAGTTTTCCAGTAAATTAAGTTATTCAATTACATTGTTAAAAATTATGGTCTTAATATTCCGAATAAGGCACATTATTTCCACCACGATTTATGAGGTAGTTGTAAGAATTTATATCCATACAAGCGCACCCGGTAGAATTACTGAATGCATTTGGGCAACATTCAGGTTTAAAAGGAGTGTTTGCAAACATTAAAAGTTCGCCTTCTGGTAAAGGGATTTGTTGTTTAGGTCTGTTCAAAATATCTTGAACGCCCTTTCCGCCGGTGGTGCCTTTTTTATAAGAAAGATTGGGTGTAAACCATGACGAAGTATTGATGGGTTTATCTGAAGTGGTGCTAAATTGCGACGATTCGCCGTTGTTTGTGCTTGCACCCGCAAAGCCCTCCTTCATTCCGATCCTTGGAGTAGGGTTCTTGAGAACTTCATAATTTAAAGATCTCCTATTAATTTGAGAATTATACATATTTCCAAGAGCTTCCATTAAATTCACTCTAGAGCAAGAGCAAAGAACGTGTCCCCATAAGATCCAATATAACACAACTATTAAAATTAGAATTTCTACTCTAAATTTCATGCCAAATATTGAAATTTCCATTATTATACATATTTCATAGATAATAATTTTCCACGATACTTGTCTAAAAGTAACTCTACATTTGAATCGTAATGGAAAAATTTAATATTATTTATATAAAAAAATTGTTCATCAGTAATTAAATGATATAACTTATTTTCATTCATTGTGGTATTTTCTCTACTATTTAAAAACCTTTTTTCTAGAGTTTTATCGCATATATGTAAATTGCACCCACCTTTAAAAATATAACCATTTCCTAAATTATATTGATACACATTTTGTAAATCGGAATTGTTTATCTCCACTATGCCAATTACTCTTATATTTTTATCTAATATCTCACCTGGTTGAATATCTTTTATATCGCATAAAGAACCATCTATTTTTTTTATTTGGGTATTTTTCACAAATCCACCATCAAACATATTGTGAATGCATTCAGTCTGCATATTAGGTCCCAATATTTCACGAATAGAATCTTCATCAACCTCATCCCAATCAAAATATACATTGCCATTTATTTCTATTTCTTTGGAACTAGTATTCAAACAATATATAACCGGTTCTTTATATTTTTGCACTATTTTTCTCTCAGGGTGTTCTGTTACGCAAATCCATTTGCCATTATATTTTACTTTGTGGAATGCAGTAACCAAAGTTCCATTAAGGTTATACATTATTTGATAAGTTCCATCCAACTTCATTTTAGCAGTGACAATAACATTATTTTGTAATACATCCCCGACTTCAACTTCTGCTATTCTTTTCAAACTACCATCATTCATTTTGAGCGCGGTATTTTTATCAAAACACGAATTGGATGGGACGCTTGGTATAGAAGAACTGGTTTGCACGTGTAAAACATCTACCATAAATCCTATGATAATGGCCAATGGGATTGAAATGGAAATAAAAATAACAGTCATTGTTGCGGCAACTGGCCAGGTGAATGGTATTATCCACATTGCTACAATTAAAGCAGCCAATATTATTAATATTATTATAATCATCTGAACAATTGCACCCAACATTGCTTTCAATGCATAATATGCTCCTAATCCAGTATATAATCCAGCAGTAAGGATTCCCTTTACTTTACCCATAGCATCTCTAAATGAAATCAATATTTGTTGAATCGGCACCATTATGTTAGCAACTCTTCCAAGGATTTCTTGAGCTATGCTTGTCATATTTGACCGAATTGATGATAACATTGCTCGGATATCTTGAATTACTTTTGCAATTTCTGCAAATACTTCTCTAATTGCCAACGTCATGTAAGTAATTGGTTGGACTGCATTTCCTGTAACACCTATGAGTATATTTTGCATGCAATTTGTAAAATTTTGACCAGTAAAATCAACAACGGACATGTTGGCTGGTTTATTTATTAACCCGGCAAATGGCATTACTTGCGGTTTGCATCGTTGATTCACCCAATCATCCTTAATAGGTTGAATATTTCTCATAACCATTGTGTAAGAAACCACTACAAATAGAATGACCAATAATATAATAAATATAAATACAGACCCCCCATATTGATCAAAATACGACAGCTTTGAGTACATTTCTTTTATTGTTTTTGCGCTTTGTGAAATATTATCCATTTACTATATTATATGGATAATATTCAATTTAATATAATCGCTTTATATTTTCAATATGTCATCTTCCCAATCCCAGAAAATACATTCTCCTATTTTAATTTTATGGTCATCCGTAATTAGAGTGCTAAACCACGGGGCTTTAATATCGGTTTCCACGGCATCTGGATGTTCCTTTACTGCTATATATTTCTTTTCAGTTTCACTAAAAATCATATGGGAACCAGTAACATAAATATCGTCGCCATCTACACCTTTATTAGGAAGCTTATAAAATTTTTCATCGTATTTATTATCTACTTTCATTTGAACATCTACCCTACTACCATTTTCCAATATATCGCCTAAATTCAAACTTTGCATCGTTGCTATTGATCCATCTTTTAATTTAACTTTTGTATCAGGATGAAAACACATTCCTCCCATTGCCCGAATCATTTGGCCTGGAGGCCCATTCCAGGTGCTTTGCATCGTTTTTACACTGCCATCTATGAAATACATGAGTGTCACCATTATACCAATTATTTTTCCAACTAAATCCTTAATACCAATGGTTATTTTTTGAAATTCAATAATTAGGTTCAAAAACACTCCAAATACATTTTGAATAATGGAAGTAATTAGCGATCTAATGCTGCTTACCATTGTTCTTATAAAGTTCAATGAACCCGTAAATTCTCCTCCCATTGATGACAGTGAATTAATAATATAATTGATTGGTTGTAATAAATATCCCATAAAACCGGTTTGCATGTTTTGGACACAATAAACGAAATCTTGTTCAATGTTATCAGACAATGGCATAAACATTGGGTTGCATCTATACTTTGGCCAATCTTTCTTTATTTCGGCAACTGCGCTGAAATAATACATAATAAATATTTGAGCAACAAAACCTAAATTTACATATATAAAATTGATCCAATCTACTCCTTTTGGCATAACTTATATTATTAATATATAATTCTTATTATAATTATGTATTCTAAATTACCCAAAGTTTAATGCTTTCTTGTTTTTCTAGATTTCTTAGATTTCTTAGATTTCTTAGATTTTTTTGATTTCTTAGATTTTCCACCACTTAGACAAGGCCATACAAAGCCACCGCGTCTTCTAGTTCTTTTACCGCCAACAGTTGATCCCTTAGGAATTGGTGCCAATATCACATTCTTATCATACACGCTTTGAGCTTGCATATCAACTCCATTTTTTGTAATTCCTGTTATTTGCGATCCAACGCTTTGGTTTGTCCCTTTTGCAGGATCATTCATTAAGTTTTGATTTGGAACTGGAGGAACTATTATTTGGCCTCCATATTTTCTGCGCCTTCTGTTTCCACCAACTGACCCCAATCCAGCCAATAAATCATTTCGGTTTTGTTGCACTTGAATAGCATTTAATCTAGGGGTTGATCCTATCATTCCACATTGTTGTGGAACCACGAGAGGTTGTATTTGCGACATATATAAATTATATTAATATAATAATATTTTGCGTTAATTAAAGTTTAGAAATTTGTCTTATAATTTGTATATATGGACGACAACTCTAGACTTCATTTACAAAAAATGGTAAAGGCAAACAATGTTGAGGACCAAACTGAATTAATACGCGAGCTTAAACATAGCCACTTGCTACAGGACGATATTAACAATCTAATTATGATAAAGGCTAAAAATAGAAATAGTCCCGATAAAATACATGAATTAGGAATGGAAGAGTGCTCGTTTTTATTTACTTACTACACAGACATCTACAACAAAATTAGAAAGGATGAGATAGATTTAAGTATTTTGAATAGATTTTTGAACGTGTTGCAAAGAATAGAAGATGGTGAAATTGACCAACACGATGGTTCCTTTTTTGTCGGGCAGTTATTAAAGGAACTATACGTGGATAGTGCTCTTAAAAAGGCTGGAAAACTAGATGAACAATACAAGGCAGAAGAAGTTGTTGAACAAAAACAAACGGGTATGAAGGTATCCTGGAAGGATTTCAAAAAGTTCCAAAATGTTTAAACTCATTATCATATTATAGTTATTATAAAATGATAGAACCTGGAAAAGTGGAGGACTCATTTTAAAATCATTGCAAAATCTCCGTTGAAATAATGAAATATTAAAAAACTGACTAAGCCAAATATAACATCTACTAACAAATATATCCATGCGTTCTTATTCCCAATAATTGCATTATACGCGAATAAAAAATATAAAAGAGCATGCAAAGGTCTCAAATCGTTCCACCATATTTTTTCACCAAATGTTTCCATTCCGGTTTGTCTTGTTCCTGTTAAATATATAAATATAAACCCAATAGCAGGTAATAAAGCAAGGTAACCGAGATATTTTAAATAGCTCGCGTTTATATTTTTGGCAATAATAACAAATAATAATCGCACACCTATACACCCAATTAAAAACGTTAAAAGTCTTTTTTGAAGATTGTTCATTATATATACTCCTAACATAATTCTTTCTTCTCACAAAACGGCAAATACAATAATAAATAAAATGCATAATAAATCATAATAGAATTTACAAACCAGCACCACATTGAACCAAATGTATGTTTCTTTACATAATTATAATAAAATACACACATAGACAAAAACCCAAATAAGAAACCAGGCCATTTTCTTTCGTAAAATAAACTAAACAAAAAGAAAAACAACCATACAATAAATATAACCGGTTCTTGATTAAAAAATAACCAATTGAGATGTCCGTCTTTACTTACTGTGGAATGCATAGTTTTGGTTAAGACTTTGTAAATAAAATATGGCACACCCGACACAATGTATATTGATAATAACGTATTTCTTAGAGAAACATTTGATAATAACATAAGACTAGCAATAGGTTGAAAAATAATTAGTGATGCTGCCATTGTAGAAAATATATTGTTATAAAATTTATTATTAATGTTGCGCCAAATAAAACACTCAATCAACTGCATAAATATGAACGATGCAAAGAAAAGATACATCCACGGATTGTTTAAATCTTTAATCTTATATTGTGTGAAAGCGTTATTGTAGATAATGAGAAATAAAACAAACATACTAAATAAAAAAGTATTCAAGGACACATGTTCATTCCAACACATTATAATATTATAATACTGTAATATTATAATACTTTATTTTTACACCCTTTTTAGATTTAAACGCGGATTTAAAATGAAATATTATATCTATCCGTTTCACTTAAATTTGTTCTTTTGCTTAAAAATTTAAAATATTTGTTCGCTAAAGCATATTGCATTGGTTTTTTAAGCTGTAATACTTTCAACCGAACCTTCATAATCATTCCTACTTGCCAGATACGTTTATGTGTATATTTTTTACTTTTGTATAATTTTTCTAATTTATCAATCGTATTTTTAACATCTTCTACGGTTGTATACTTTATATGTATTGTATCTTTTGGATTTTTATCAATATATACATCAAACGATTTTTTAGGGTTTGATGGATTAAATAAAAATTGTTTTTTTGTTTTATTTTTAGTGTTTTTATTCTTAAGAGTTTTATTTTTTTTTCTTGTATTTTGTTTCATAAAATAGAATAATATTTTATTATTTTTATAAGTTAGGCATTTTACATAAAAGATCCTCCAAGTATATTTAAATTAATATATATATTCTTAAAAGGGCTTAGAGAAGAATGCAATTTTCAGGGGGTCAAAAGTATTCGTGAAAATGAAAAAAGGACAAAAAAAATGTCCTTTTTTTGAAAACGGAAAAGAATCTTGGAAATCGCTATTTTCAGAACCACTTGTCAGCATAATGCTCTAAATTGCGTTTTAAAAGTAAAAAATTTTGTGATGCTAAATTTTTAACATTAATTAAGGAAAAGGTTTAGACTTAATTATATATTGCTAATTATAGCAATGAATGGCAATAATAGCAATGAAATTAAGCAAAATATAAGCTTTAAATTTTACTGCAAAATTTGTGACTATGGAACGTGTAGAAAAAGTAATATGGATCATCACATGTTGAGTGCAAAACACACAAAATCAATGAATAGCAATGAAATTAAGCAAATTAAGCAAAAAACAAGCACGCAATATGTTTGTGAAATTTGTGAAAAAAAGTATAAGGATTATTCTGGATTATGGCGTCACAAAAAAAAATGTAGCCCAGAAACATTTATTTATGAAAAAAAGGAAGAAGATGAAAATTTATCAGATAAAAAATTAATCATGGAATTATTGAAAAGCAATAATGAACTGCAGAAACAAATGATTGAGTTGTGTAAAGAGAAAAATGTTGTAATGAATAATTCGCACAATACTACTAATAACAACAATTTCAATCTAAATTTCTTTTTAAATGAGCAATGCAAAGATGCGCTCAATATTATGGACTTTGTCAATACGATTAAGCTACAGATATCGGATCTAGATATGATTGGTAGATTGGGATATACGGAAGGCATGAGCAAAATATTCATTCGCAACTTAAAAGAGCTAGACATCTTCAAGAGACCTATTCATTGCAGTGACTTGAAGAGAGAAACCTTGTATGTGAAAGACAAGGATTCATGGGAAAAGGAAAATGATGAAAATTTTAAAATAAAACAAGCTATAAAAGGAATTGAAAATAAAAATATAAAGCAGCTTCCACAATGGAGAGCAGAAAATCCAACTGCGGAAGACACGGATACCAAGAAACATTTGGAATATCAACATATACTAATAGAATCAATGGGTGGCTCCACATTGGAGGATGATGATAAAAAGCACAATAAAATCGTGAGAAATGTTGCAAAGGAAGTAGTAATTGATAAAAATGCGGAAAAGTAATCAGCTTTAAAATTTATTTGGTTATTTTGGTTATTTTGTTATTTTTGTTACAATTAGCTTGAAATATGTTATCGGCATTTTAATTAATTGAATTAATTAAATCGCGTCATTCACATATTACTTGCATAAACTCATTTAACCGCGGAATCCCTTTTTAAAGCCCTTGGGTGCAATTTGTTGCTGGCTTTTGGCTCCAGTGCGTCAGGGTTTATCCTTTTTTTATGACCAAACTCTTGTTGATTTTTTTCTATATTATTTGTATCACTGTTAGAATAATTTTTATTTTTATTGTTTTTATTTGTGGTATTTACGCTATCAGCGTCATCAAGGAAGTCTTCCATGCGAGCCTTTCGGTAAATTTTAGGTGGATCTTCAAGAGTTTCCGGCAGAATCCTTCACTAACGTTACGGATTCCAGTCGCTCACCTTCGCTATCGCTCCGGCTCGCTCCATTATATTAGTAATAATTTACAATATTTAACCTCTTTAAATATTTCAGTTTTTTATTGGAATATAAATACTTTTTCTCTCGTTATCACACTTTTATAAGATGAAAAAGTAAGCCTATACAGAGAAACCACTTAGATATATCTCAATATTATATGTATTGAAACATACATGTCCAAATTTGCCACCACAACAAGTCTAGTTATAGTAGAATCTCCTGCAAAATGCAAGAAGATAGAATCATACTTGGGGCCAGGTTACAAATGCTTAGCGAGCTTTGGCCATCTAAGACAGCTATCTTCTCTCAAAAATGTTGATATTGAGAATGATTTTAAACCAACATTTGACGTAGTTGATGATGATAAAAAGAGAAAACACGTAGATTTTTTGAGAAAGGAAATTGCAAAAGCAGACGAGGTTATATTGGCATCAGACGATGACCGCGAAGGAGAAGCAATTGCGTGGCATATTTGCGATCTATTTGGATTGCCAGTAGAAACAACAAAGCGCATTGTTTTTCATGAAATAACAGAAAACGCAATTCAATCTGCCATAGCTCATCCAAAGACAATTGATATGAAAAAAGTGCATTCGCAACAAGCCAGACAAATTTTAGATCTGCTAGTCGGATACAAAGTTTCGCCCATGTTGTGGAAATTCATATCCCAAACATCTGAAAAAAGTTTGAGTGCGGGTAGATGTCAAACACCCGCATTAAAATTAGTATATGAAAATCAGCAGGAAATTACAAACGCACCGTTGCAAAAAGTGTATAATACTAAAGGATATTTTACAGCCAAGTGCATACCATTTGATTTGAATAAGCAGTTTGAAAGCGATCAATCCATGTCGGATTTCTTGGAAGAATCTGCAAGTTTTGACCACAAATTCACGAGAACAAATGTGGAGCGAGTTTTCAAACAACCACCGGAACCATTGACTACATCAAGAATACAACAAATGGCGAGCAATGAATTGCATATTTCTCCAAAAGAGACAATGAAATGTTGTCAAGTGTTATACGAAGCCGGATATATTACGTATATGAGAACTGATAGCAAGAAATATAGCGCGGATTTTATTGAAATTGCAAAGAAACATATTCTACGTGAATATATTCTGGACAAATATGTAAATCCAAATATTGATGCCATGACTAATACGGCGATAACCCCAGCAAAAAAAACATCTACCAAAAAAATATCCAATGTTCCACCACCCCAAGAAGCCCACGAAGCTATAAGGCCAACCAATTTATCTCTACAAAATATACCAGATGAAATGTCGGCAAGAGAGAAAAAGTTATACAAAATGATATGGCAAACAACCTTGGAGAGTTGCATGTCTGCCGCCGAATATTACGCATTTACGAGCAATATTTCAACCTTCATGGATGGAGTAAAGTATTCTGCAACCAGCGAGCTAATGGATTTTTTAGGATGGAAAATTGTTAAGAATACAGATTCAAAAGATAAAGATAAACCCAAACAGGAAAAGGACTACAATTATCTTCTGCAATTAAAACAAAATGGCACAGTTGAGCATAAAAAGTTGCTATCAAAGGTTGCTTTAAAAAATAATAAGCAGCATTACACTGAAGCAAGATTGGTCCAACTCTTGGAAGATAATGGGATTGGAAGACCATCCACATTTTCTACATTGGTTGAAAAAATCCAAGAACGTGGTTATATCAAAAAAGAGGATATCCAGGGAAAGCAGATTACGTGCAAGGATTTTGAACTTGAAAATGAAACATTAACGGAAACGGTTACAACAAGAGAATTTGGAAATGAAAAGAATAAGTTAGTGGTTCAGCCTCTTGGAATTATTGTAATGGAATTTTTGGAGAAGAATTTTGGAGACATGTTTAATTATGATTATACAAAAGCAATGGAAGACGATTTGGATAAAATTTGCAGAGGTGAAAAGGTCTGGTATAAATTATGCGAAACGTGTTTGCAGGAAATTGACAAAAATTGTGAAAAACTGGTAGATGAAAAGAAGTGCGAAATAAAGATTGATGATACTCATTTTTATATTATTGGAAAGCATGGTCCAGTAATAAAATGCATAGATGCTAAGACAACTGGGAAAAAAAATGATGTATCGTTTTTACCAGTAAAAGAGGGTATAGATTTGAAAAAGTTAGAGCGGGGTGAATATAAATTGGAAGATATTATTGCATCGGCAAAATCAAACGAAAAGCAGCTTGGAATGTATAAAGATGAACCATTATTGTTGAAAAAGGGCAAGTTCGGTCTTTATGTAACATGGGGTCAGAATTCCAAATCTCTCTCGTCTTTCGGAAACAGACCAATTGAAAATATAAAATTAGAGGATGTTCTGGAAATATTAGAAAAATTATCATCAAGCGAATCAGAGACAAAAGGTTCAACTGGAATAATAAGATTTCTTTCCAATGATATGAGTATTAGGCAAGGTAAATATGGCGATTATGTTTTTTATAAAACGAGCAAGATGGCAAAACCCTTATTTTTAAAAATTGGTGGATTTAAAGGAGATTATAAGACCTGCACCACGGCCGTTTTTTTAGATTGGGTTAAAACTGAATATAATATATAAAGAATCCTTCAGAATCCTTCAGAATCCTTCACTAATGTTCTCATTCGTGAATGATTCTTAAGAATTTCCAATTGCCTCGGGAACAAACATTTTATAGTTTTTCGCCGACTGTGGTCGGAATACAACGAACTCTATCATCATTGAATAATTAAATTTTCCAAAATCAACTAATGATCCATTATGGTAACGCAGTCTTAGCCTTAATTTTTTAATACGCTCTGCCGGAGGATTATACACTTTAAGTGGGGCTGAATTGTTGTCAAACCACTGCGCAATTGGTGTTGCTGTAATTGCAATTTTAGCAAAAGCCGATTTAACAATAGATGCGGATTCATTGGTATGAGAAGTAAAGTTATTTAACGCGTATGGGAGCGTTTCATCAATAACATTCATACCGTCAAGTTCAAGGTAAAAATATGCATTACCCATAAGATTAATTTTTGCAGGCGCTTCTAAATAATAAACTGGTATAGTTTTATTAGTGCCAAGATATTGCGCGTCGGGTGTAAGCCAAAACCCATTATCCCCTGGACTTACATCGCCATAAAAGAACCTTGGATAAGAACCATTAACAGCTTCAACACCTGGAACAGAGCATCTGGAAAACCCTAAATATGCTGGCAATCCCCAATTTTCAAAATCAGGATATGATTGTCTAAAGCAAATTGCATCTCTTAATATTGATGTTAAATATATTGCCGAACTATTTGAAATCTCAAAATTAGAACTTTTATTACCAAACCATAATTTTTGACCAACTTGATTATATACCACTACAAATTGATCATAACCAGTCAAATTAAACTGTTCTAATAGTTCAGGGGTTCCATTTGTAGCAATATAACGACTAATAACAACCGACACGGCATTATTCATCCGATTTGTTAGTTCAGTTGCTATTTGAAAGGGAATATAAAATCCTTCTTCAATAACAGCCACAAATGGTTGTCCTTTATTTGCATACAATGCATCGGATATAATTGCTAAAAGAGGGTCATTTATCATATAATCTGTCGGGTTATAAGGATTAGTTATTTCAAAAACAATGGCAATATTATTTTGTGCTAATGAGAATGTGTTGTAGTTTGCTGGGAATGTCCAGCTTTCTAATCGCACTGCTTGAACATTGCAATAATCTTGCGGTAATTCAATTTCAAATTCTGCAGAGTTTGGAAACTTTAAAACATTTCTGTCCTCTGAATGTATTGATACAAATTGTCTTTCATACATATATTCATTTGCATTTGGTATTAATGGATGGTTTGAAGAAACGTTGAATCTGCTCATATATTTTAATGCAATATTTTTTTAAGTGATAGAATTAATAAATAATAATGAATAAACAATGAATAAACATTGAATATAAAATATATAATAAAGCAAATAATTTTAATATAAAAATATTTTTCTATATTAAATAAATGTCACAAAATTCAAATTATGGTGGAAGACAGCCCAATGCATCTTCATATATTAAATCATTTAACGTTGGTCAAGCATTCAGCAGTTGGAATTATGTGTCAAACAATAAGATGCTTACATTAACACCATCAAACCCAACAGCAACAGTTTATATTATAGGCGATTTATTTGTAGGTGGTTCTATAAATAATCCATCCGACATTCATTTAAAGGATAATATTGAAAACTTATCGTTAAGTTTATCTGAAAAAATAATGATCCTAAACCCAGTAAAATATAATTATAAGGATGATGAAAACCAAAAGGTGCATTTTGGATTTATTGCTCAAGATGTTGAAAAGCAGTTCCCCAATTTAGTAAATACGGTTTCTACAAATATAGATGACACAGAAGTTTCATTCAAGTCTGTAAATTATTTAGAAATGATTCCAATTTTATTGTTAAAAATTAAAGATCTTCAAAATCAAATAGACCTATTAAATAACAAAATTTTGGAGAAATAATATAAACTATATTTATAAGCATATGACAATTAATTGGTATTCAAATATATATAATTCATTAATAGTTGTTGGAATTATAATCATAATATGCACAATTGGTTCTAATTCTGCGTCCAGTTTAACTGGAACTATTACTGGTTATTCATTCATAATAACTGGAATATTATTATTAATGGGTTATTTAATGAGCGGTTATAGACAAGGCATATCTTCTATTGTTTCAATACTTTTAACTGTTGGACCATTTATAGTTCTTATTGGAATCCTTATTTATATGATTTATTTGTTAAGTGTTCATTTTAATCAAATCACAAATGGGGATGTTTCTAGCAGTTATTATAATTTTATGAACATATTCATTGTTTTGTTAATGTTGCAGCTGTATATATTTTATAATGGAACACAAGATAAACAGTTCAAAGATACAGGAACCGTTGGTAAAGTAACCGGTTTAATATTATATCTATTAGAACTGATAAATATTGTAGTCATTATAACTTTAGGGATTATTTTGAAATACTTTACTACGGATGGTTAATTTTAACAAACTTGTATGTAACACCATAATGAAATTCTGTTTCCCAAATTCCAGATATTTTTAACATAAACAGATTATTATTAATTTTTTCTATATTTTCAGAAAAAATTTTTATATTTCCATTTTTAAGCTGTTCATAAATTTTAAACTGAGGAATCTTATTTTTGATATTCACGTTTTTTAACAAAGCTTCTTCAATCAATTTTACACTATCAATCATTTGTTTATGATTATTTGGGCTGAAACTGCACTTGTATTTATTATAATATTTGTCAATATTGACATCATTTAAAGATATGAATAAATTAATCCCGTTTATAACAAATAATGGTGTTGAATATAAAATTCTAATAAAAAATCCATCATTCATAACATTGTTTTTTATGGGGTCGCAAAAATATATATTGTTTTCATCGTATTGTTCAATGGTCTTTACTATGTTCATGATAAACTAATAAATATATCAAAAATGTGTTTAATATATTTAATATACTTAATATACTTAATATACTTAATATACTTAATATACTTAATATTAACAACATGTATAAAAATAATCAAATAAGTAATATAATCAAATAAAGATTCTTGTATTTGATTATATAATGAAATTTCACGAAACACATTTTGAAGAATATATTGTGTCAAATCTAAAAGAAGACATGCATCCAAAAATGAATAAATTGTTTCAAAAATTTCCGAAGAAAATAAATGATTTGCGTAATTTAATCTTTTATGGTCCAGCGGGTGTTGGTAAATATACGCAAATGTTGAAGTCTATTAAAAAATACAGCCCAACTGAATTGAAGTATGAAAAAAAGATTAGCATCACTTTTAACAAACAACAATATTTTTTTAAGATTAGTGACATTCATTATGAAATTGACATGTCTCTCTTGGGATGCAATTCAAAACTGCTGTGGCATGATATTTATTTGCAAATCATTGATATTATATCAGCAAAAACGGAAAAGTCTGGAATTATTTTGTGCAAATATTTTCATGAAATACACAGCGAACTATTGGAAAATTTTTATAGTTATATGCAACAGAATAATGCAAGTTCTATAGATTTAAAATTTATTATTGTAACAGAAAAAATAAGTTTTATTCCTGATAATATATTAAATTGTTGCGAAGTAATTCATATACAAAGGCCAACAAAATCGCTTTACAATAAATGTTTGAAAACAAAATTGCCCAATATTATTAAATTGGAAAATATTACCAATATTAAAAATATGAATAATTCAGTTGAGACGTTAATGATGCCACATAAAATAATTTGTGACAAGATAATTGATTCTATTGTTAAAATTAAAGAGTTGAAGTTTTTAAAGTTCAGAGATTTATTATATGATATATTCATCTATAATTTGGATATTACAGAATGCATTTGGTATATTATTTCAACATTAATCTCTCAAAAAAAAATAAAAGACGAAGATATTTCTGCATTATTAATTAAAACATATACATTTTTTCAATATTATAACAACAATTATAGACCAATATATCATGTTGAGAATTTACTCTTTTACATTACAAGTTTAATTCATACTTTTTAGTTTCATTCATAATGTGTGCTTCCTCTAGAGAAATGGATGAATTTAACTTTGAAATACAACAAGCAATGCAACCTGCTGGAGTCATGCACGTGAATTTTTTTGAAATATCAGATTTTGCTTTTCCTTTTGCTTTTCCTTTTCCTTTTGGATTAAATACTTTATACCCTATAAGCAGGTGTTCATAACAAGCTCTAACACTTGCTTTGGGTTCTTTTATTGTTTCCCACTTTGAAGGAGCCATGATTTGAACGCAATTATACAGTTTTTGCCTTCCTTGGTTTTCACACCATTTATCTAGATCATCCTTCGTTGTAATATTTTCCGACGAAAGAATAAATTCTACTGCTTGAGATATAGATTTTTCTGCCATTCCTTTGCTTCTTTTGTAAAAAAAATTAAAGGAATTAAAATAAATCAATTTTTATTTTATTATTTTGCCGCGAATAACTTAGACGCAAATTATTTATAATACTAACTAATGGATTTACAAGAAGCCTTACATATATTAGAAATTGATAACATTTCCAATATATCATTAGAATACTTAAAGAAGAAATACCATAAATTAGCGCTGCAAAACCATCCCGATAAGAATGGCAATACAGTTGAGTCAAAGGAAAGATTTCAAAGAATTAATGAATCCTATGAAGTATTAAAGAGAGAAATTAGTATTATAAACAATGGACTAGATGAGAATATTAACTCTGTAAATACCGGTAATAGTAATACCGGTTACAATGCGATTCTGCATTTATTTATTGATGGAATTTTAAAAGGAAAATACAATGAATACATTTCAAGCATAATAAAAGATATTGTGAGTGGCTGCAAAGAAATCTCATTAAAATTGTTTGAAGACATGGACAAGGAGCAGTCTCTCGCCGTTTATAATTTCATAATAAAATACAAATATATATTGCACATGCAGGATGAAACGTTGGAAAAGGTGAAGACCATTCTTCTTGACAAATTCAAGGACATGCAAATATACTGTTTAAATCCAAGTCTGAAGGATTTATTTCAAAACAACGTCTATAAATTGAATATAAAAGGAATACTTTATTTTGTGCCATTATGGCATAGTGAATTACACTTTAACCCAGATATAATTGTTAAATGTTACCCTGAATTGCCAGACAATATTACAATAGATGAAGACAACAATATAATAGTCACTGAAAGAATTTCATTTACTTTTTCTCTCTTGAATGAGAAATTTAGAACTATAAAGATAGGGGGTATGTCCTTTGAGATACCAATTGATCAGTTATTTATGAGACCATTTCAAACATATGTATTGAAAAAACAAGGAATATCAAAAATTGTTGAGCACGACATACATAGTGTAGAAGAAAAGGCCGATATAATTATAAGAATAATATTTGAATAATATAATAAGAATATAATAATGACAACAGTACCAAAACGCATAGAAGAAAAATTAAATAGTCCAGATGCGTCAAATAGAGATATTTTGCAATTTTTTGAGTTTTTCTTCCCTAGAATTCCTCCTGAAAAAAGGGAAACTCCACCAACTTCATCTGGTTGTTGGATGATACAAGGTCATGGAGATGATTTAGACATTCATTCTAGAAGAAAAATAATAGATGCAATTATGACGAATTATCCCGCATTGGCTTCCGATCAAGAAGCAATTGTTAATTATATTAATAGAAAGGTTAAATTATGTATTGCAATGGGATTACCTGGACCATCTGCACCAATGGGTGTAGCGGAAGAAGATGGGATATGGCGCGGTTTAACTACAGGCGAAATAGATATTGCAATTATCAGAAATATTTTTAGTTTATTCAATAATAACCAAACGCAATGCAATGCAAATCCATTTTGTTTAGAGATTTTAAATTTTATAATACGACGACAATTGAGGGCAAATTTTATGAAAATATGGAAAACTTATCCCACTGGTAGCTGGGGTCAATTCTTTAAAAAATTAATGGGAATGAATGAAATTTGGGTGCAAAAAACATTTGATGCAACTACAAGCACAGATAGGTCATATTTTCTTAGACCAAATGTAGATGAAGACCCGGAATTTAGAGCTCATGAAGGAATTCATTTAATGGATATGCGGGATGAAGCTGGTGATATTATTCCTGGACTAGTTTTACCATCTGATACAGATTTTGATATTAACAATTTAGAATTTCCAGAATGCGCAACTAGATTTGAGATATATTTTCACACATTATATCCTGGTATAAATAAACGAGATCCACATTATTTGGCATTCAAAAATATACTTGCAAAAATAAACAATAGAGATGATCCAACTGTTATGTTGAGTGATATTATTTTATTAGGTTATTTACTAAAAATAGAAAACTTTCAGTTATATGATCCAACGTGCAGACCATTATCAGATTCTACGCGCGTAGCTTACACTACAAAGAATACACAATTTAGATCGGCCGATGTTCAAGGGGCACTTGGGTATCAATATGAAACATTAAAAAGGCAGCATAGTTTTGGTGGGGGAAAAAAAAAATCAAGAAAAAATAAAATAAATAAAACAAGGAAAATAAATAAAACAAGGAAAAAGAGAAAGATAAAGAAAATACGCCGAATAAGATGCAAATAAGTTTTTCATTTTTAGAACTAAGTAAAAATGAAAAAATAAAAAAGATTTTTATTTAGGTTTAGATTACATGATGCAAAATATAATAAACTACTAATTTTTATTATTATGTTTTATACTTTTTATTTTATGATGTTTTATATTTTTTGTTTTGAATGTGAGTTTATGGTTTATGCAGTTGCCTCGGCAGTCTTCTTCTTGACAACCTTCTTGACAGTCTTCTTAGGCTCCTCGGCCAAAGCGGCTGCAACTACTGCTGCAACGGGTGCTTGGAATACAACTGGCGGTGCCGGAGTAGGCGCGGGAGCAGGAGCCTCTTCCTCCTCCTCATCAGAATCATCTACAACGGTGCTGGTCACTTGCTCGTCATCGTCTGCCTCAGGAGTAGGAGCTGCCTTGAGACGAGCCTTATCCTGGGGCTTCAACTTAATGAAACACTCCTCAGTTAGAGATCCACGTGGCTTCTGAACAACAGCCTGTGCAAGCTTCCAAGTCACACCAAACTTACCATTTGCAAACCAGAGGCCACCGCACTGCATGACAATTGCTAGATAAATTCCCTTCTTGATGAAATCAAGCGGAGTCTTGGTAGCCTCGCCAGGGAACAGCTTATTGCCATCCTCATCGCAAATGAGGCACTTCCACACGCCCTCCCAAAGAGGAAGCTTTACACGCAAAGTGGGCGCCTTGGTTAGATCAGGGTTTCCGCTAAACTTATCCTTGCTATACTTGAGCATGGGAGTAAAGAGCGCATCAATAACCTCAGGGCTAGAATGCACCTTTCCAAACCACTCCTTGGAATTTACCAGCGCATCAGAACGAATCTTGGCCTCAAACGCCTGCATATTTCTCAAAAACGAATCGCAATCCTCAGTTGCATACTCTACCTTGGGAAATTGCAACGACATTTCAAACTTTCCATTACCCTCAAACTCGGATGCTCCCCAGGTGAGCATAAGAGGAGTTGAAATTCTAAGTCCTGACATAGTCGCGGTATTCAATATAGTAACACTCTTTCCGCCAGAAGCGTTAGCCTTTACGGCAGAGTATTGAATATTGCGCGCATTAAATAGGGTTCCATCAACGATTGTCTCGGCCATTTTGTCTGTGATACATTAAATATATGGGCTATCTTTAAATCAATTTTTTTTTGAAATCAAAAATAAAAAGAAAATCACACATCGTCTTGCAACAGCAGTTATGCGCTTAACTTCTTTATATAAATGTTATTTACATAAAAAGGTTCAAAAAGATTTCTATATTGTATATATAAGAAAATGATCAACAACGAAAATCATGCGGATGTTAATTTCATAAAAAAGAACAATAAATTAATAACAGTTATACCAATAGAGGATTACATAAATAATCTTTATTTAAATTGTGAAAAAACTATGCCAACTCTTAAAAAATTAAAAAAGATAACAAATGAAAATATGGGTGTGCTAACTATAGATAGAGAATGTGATATTCTATTTAAAAATAATTACAACGTCCAACAATTAAAACAATTTGCAAAACACTATAAATTGAAAGTTTCGGGAAATAAGAGCCAGCTGCTTGGTCGCATTTATGTATTTTTAAAGTTATCAAAAATTATTTTGAAAGTTCAAAAGATATTTAGAGGATTTTTACAGAGAAAATGCAACAGACTGCATGGGCCCGCATTTATGAATAGAAAATTATGCACTAATGATTCTGATTTTTTAACTGGAGACACAATGGAGGAACTTAATTCTTCGCAATTTTTCAGCTACAAAGATGAAGACGGTTTTGTTTATGGGTTTGATGTTATTTCTCTCTATAATTTGATTTTGAAATCGGGAAAACAGGTGAAAAACCCTTATAACCGCAGTGATATTTCCAAAATTATAGTGCAAGATATGAGGAATTTGATTCGGGTTAGCAGAATTCTTAAAATTCATATTGACATTGATATTAAGGAAAATGAGGTCTCGGGTGAAAAATCAGTTGAATTAAGGACGCTTGATTTATTTCAAAATATTGATTCTTTAGGAAATTATAGCGACCCTTCTTGGTTTTCACTTCTAACACGCAACCAAATGGTTAAATTTGTGAGAGAATTAATAGATATTTGGTCATATAGATCGCAATTAACACCTGAAATGAAAAAGAAAATTTGCTCGCCATCTGGCGATCCATTTAGGAATATAAATTTTGCATATTTTCATAGTGAAGAAAATATTGATAATATAAAAAAAGTAGTTTTAACTATTTTAGAAAAACTTGTTAATAGTGGGGTTGATAATGATAGTAAAACTTTAGGAGCTTACTATGTTCTTGGGGCATTGACTTTAGTCAGTGAAAATGCTGCTTCATCGCTTCCTTGGCTTTTTCAATCTGTTTCTCATTTTTAACATTTCATAGTATATATTATGATGCCATACAATCACATAATATATATATATATATCGCGTTAAATCACTTAAACAGTAAGTATAATGGTATAGTATAATATGGTAAGAACTACTAAACCCTCCAAGACATCTTCTGATGCTACCGTTGAGTCCGTTTCCGTTTCCGCTCCAGTTGTTAATACTACCGCCGCTGCTGCCCCCGCAACAAAGGCTGTCCCCAAGGCCAAGAAGGCTGTTAAGGCCCCCGCAGTTGAGGCTGCCCTTTCTGCTTCTGCTTCTGCTTCTGCTCCGGTTGCTGCAGAGTCTGCTATCGCTACTGCCTCTGCCTCTGCCCCTGCCCCCGAGGGCGAGTCTTTGGAGGCTTCCATCATTGAGCAATCCACCGAATTTAATGCCAAGCTTCAACAGTTGAGTTCCATGATCTCTTCCCTTAAGACTGAATACAAGTCCCTTGAGAAGAAGTGGCAACGTGAGCTTAAGACTGCCCAGAAGCTTAGTTCCAAGCGCAAGAGGAAGTCTGGAAACCGTGCCCCCAGTGGTTTCGTGAAGCCCACCCGAATCAGTGACGAGCTTGCTTCCTTTCTCGGAAAGGACAAGGGCACTGAGATGGCTCGCACTTCAGTCACTCGTGACATTAATGCATACATCCGCACCAACAACCTTCAAGACAAGGAGAATGGTCGCAAGATCAACCCTGATGCCAAGCTTGCATCTCTTCTCAAGCTCCAGAAGACGGATGTTCTCACCTACTTCAATCTCCAGCGCTTCATGAGCCCTCACTTTGCCAAGTCCGTCAAGGCTGAGGTTGCTGCTGCTGCCACTGCATAAATAAATAACAAAATAAAAAACAAAATAAAAAGCCAAATTAAATAAAAACAAAAAAAGTAAAATAACTAAAACCAAATAAAATATATAATTTATATTGTTATATATTTTCAAATACTTATAGCAGAACTATGATGCATTTCACATGGAAATATAAAACCATCATCTTCCAAAATTGGGCGCATCTTCTCAGTTGAAACTGGACTATTTACAATGCGAATTTTTTCGCACATATTCAAATTATCATGGTTTTCGGATAGTTCAAACATACTATATACACTAGTTAATAATTCAGAGTTTTCAATATATTCTGCATTATTTTTTTTAATCCATTCATAAAAGTCAATTTGCTGCTTGGCCTTTTTATATTTTCTAAAAAGTTTTATAGTTTTATGCAAATTTGGTCCATCATCTGCATCATTTGATATATTATAATCTGTTCCAGATAATACACACAATTGGCGAAATTCCTTTTGTGTTATATCCAATTTATTCAAAATATATTTCATTTTATAAAGGACCGCTGTATGATTTAATAAACTGAAATATCTGAGCACGCGAGGGCACCCATACACAAACATGTCCATATCTTCGCTTAAACAAGCCCAGACCCTTTTCTTTATTACCAACATTGCACATAATTCATCTGCTTCGCCCGGAGCATCAACATATGTCACTCCAAAACTATCTATCAATTCTTTCACTTTTTCAATGTGAAATTTATTCACATATACAAATTGTTTTTTAAGCGTATCCATATTTGCAATGATCTCTTGCTTGTCAGTATCATAAACAGATGACGACAAACAAGATTTCAAACGATTATATTCATTCTCTGCATCCTTTTTTACTTCCTTGCGCTGCTTCAATAGTTCCTTTTTTTCTGCTGGCGGCTTCCCATCAAATACGAAAATTGGCGTAATGTTATAATACCTAAAAATAGATATCATTAAATATATGTTTTCAATTAGACAATCATCGCCAGCATATTTATACAAATATATGCTAATATCTATTGCTATTTTTTTTCCCGACAAGTCTGCCATGGAGACACACTTGATTGATTCAGGACAATTTTCCTTTAAAAAGCTGTTTAAATATTTAATTCCCATTCTTTAACTGGTTTTTATGAGTATTTTGGTGTCACCCCTTTATGCATCATTTATGATTTCAATTTTCTTTTATATGGAAAAAGAAATTGATCGTAAAACAATTTATAAACAGTTACGCAAAATATATACAACAATGAAAACTAGAAGTATAACTCGTAGTGAAGAAGAAATCCGCCGACTACCATCTACGGATTCTAGTCAATCACCTCCAGAATCCTTCACTAACGTTACGGATTCCAGTCGCTCACCTTTAAAAGCTCCATTAGCAAAAGAGCTTGAAGTCAATATAGATTTTGATGAAGCGAGTATTGCATGGAGAGCTAATAAAAAATCATCGGGAAATGGATGTTATAAATATGTTTGCGAACATAGAAATAAAAATAATAAAAAATGTAGAAATAATTTTATTTTTGGGGGGTAAATTTATGTTCTAGACATAATATATAGAATGCGTTTTAAAACTTTTAGGAGAAAGCAAGGAAAAATGTCCAGAAAACGAGGGAGAGGAGGCCAGGGAAAACCTCAAGCCCCCGCCTCTGATGAAGAAATGGATGACATGGAACAAGGCAATTCAAGCCGCCAATCGCCTATGTTAGCACGTTCTAATAGTGAAGCAATGGATGCAATGGAACGAGGACCTGACGAGCAAGAAGAAGAAGAAGCACCGCAACAACAACCACCCATGTTAGGGCGTCAGAATAGCCGGGATTATGATTTAGCTGAACGAGGCTTCGCACCATCTGCACCTCCAATGCCAGAAGAAGCACCGCAACAACAACCACCCATGTTAGGGCGTCAGAATAGCCTGGATTATGATTTAGCTGAACGAGGCTTCGCACCATCTGCACCTCCAATGCCAGAAGAAAACCCTCACCACGCGATTGATATGCCAAATAATGAAATGGGTGGGCAAAAAAAGAGAAAAACTAGAAAGGGAAGAAAGGGTAAAAAGACCAGAAAGGGTAAAAAGGGAGGAAAGAGGGGCAAATCTCATAGACGATAAATCTCATAGACGATAAATTATTTGGTTTCCATAATTTTGTTATTTTGGGTTGATTTTATATTATAATATTTTTATAATATAAAATAAATGGCATTTTTTCCAACAACTTATGGAGAGTCAAGAGCATTTACATCACCTAGTAGTGGAAATGAAGAACATACTCAAACGTGGCGTGACGTGCCCGGTTTAGATGAAATACATCAACAGGAAAGAATAAAAGATGACAAACGTCATCAAATATATTTAATGAAGAAAAAAGAAATGGAAAAAAAACAAGCAGAAAAACAAAGTTATATGACTGCGCACGCTGAAAGACTTGAGCGTCCAAACCCAGGCCCGGCAATTGATGTTCCGCACCAATATGAACCATCTAGATCTCAATATCCCGCAAAAAGACCAGGCATTGGATTACTCGGTGAAGGCGAACAATCTGATTATGATGTTTATGACACAGACTTTCACGGTGGTAAAAAGAAGTCTAGAACAAAAAGAACAAAAAGAACAAAAAGAACAAAAAGAAAGAAGTCTAGATCAAAGAAGAAGAAATCCAGATCAAAGAAATCCAGATCAAAGAAGTATAAAAGACGTTAAACATGCAGCACATTATATTATTATCCTAATTCGCAGAGAGACATTCTCATATTATTCAAAATATACTCTGTTGTTTTATTTTTTTTACCAACTTTTTCAGATTTTTTTACAGTGAAATAGAATTTCTGCATGCAATTAACTGATTCTATCATGGACCTTGTTTTATAATTTTTTTCAATAAATTTGCAGAAAGAATCCATGTTGGATATTGTTTTTTTAAATTGAATCAAGGACAGATTATTTACATTACACCATGATAAAAATCCTTGATAATTGTTCATTAGGATTGTGGTAATGATATAATACGAGAGAACATTTGATTCTTCCTTATACAGGGTTTCTCTCATTGATACAGAAAGAGAGCCACTTGCATATAGATCTTTGTATTTTAGACCCATGAAATCCAATGTTTTCACCATTTGAAAAAACTTGAATGTTCTTTCAAAGTTAATAAAAAAATCACAATTTGATAAAAACTCTTCTATTAGACTAGCTTCATTTTCGTGAGGTTTTTTATTTACAAAATAATAACTGCAAAACACAGCATTCATCATTTCCGCCCAAAATTCGGTATATGCTTCAAATAAATTCACATCCGATTTCACCTTAAAAATAGAAAGAATATGATTTGTGCAATTTTCTGTATTCATGTCTGAGAAATCCAACGCAAAGTTATGAAAGCTCTCGTGCATTAAAACCTTGAACCATTCTTCCTTTCTAAAAACAACAATTTCGGAATCTACCGGGCATGTATAAGTGAATGCAGTATTTACATTATTCTCGTTTAAAATACTTATATTGCTTGTAGGCAATTTCTTATTTAATGACGTAAAATACATATACAATACTAATCGTTTTGAACACTTTTTTGATGCATATTCATTGATAATGTGAAGCCACACTAATATCTTTTCAATATACTCGTTATATAATTCAATCTGATACTCAGGACTAGACTGTTCTACTATAAAATGAATTGATATCTCTCTATCAAAGAGAGAAAAAGTATATGACAAATCATATAACATGTGTTTATCAATGTGTTCTCTTATTTCCCTGGGAAAACTATCTGGATTAAAAGATTTTGGTTTGGGAATTTGTGAGACACTATGAATTTTAGTAATGTTTAATTTATAAAAACTTGTTCCTTCTTTTGCCTTTTGCGCCTTTATAAAAGTGTCTGCTCGTTTAATATCATAATACAACTTTTTTAATATATTGTCAGTTTTAGTAGTATGTTCCGAGTGATTTATGCATTTTTTTTCCAAGAAAAACGACATTAATGTTTCGCTATTTTTAGTAAGTTTCATCATCCCTTATATTATTAATATCTTTTATTTTTATATTTTTTATCATTATAACATATAATAATGGATTCATTGGAACTTATCATTATAATTCTTCTTGTGGCAATATTAGTTATTGTATTATCTGGTCACATTTTTGTTGTTACGAGACCTGTTCCCGTCCCAACACCTGTTCCTGTACCTGCTCCTGCACCACAACCATCCATTGGCGGATGTGCTGGAACTAGATATGGATGCTGTCCATATTCTCAGGCCCCTAAATTAAATGCCATTGGGTCAAACTGCATAAAACAATAACAATAATAAAATAAAATAATAATAAAACTATATATATAAATGTTTAAAAATAAAATATATATATAATTTATAATGGAAACCAGTGATCCTAAGCCGCAGAAAAAAACAAGAGGGAAACCAAAAAAAGCAAAACAGGAGGAAACCGACAATCTTGTTATAGAGGATGAGGCAAAAGAAGAGGAAGTAAAAGAAGAGGAAGTAAAAGAAGAGGAAGTAAAAGAAGAGGAGGTAAAAGAAGAGGAGGTAAAAGAAGAAATAAAAGATGTGAAAGAAGAGATAAAAGATGTGAAAGAAGAGATAAAAGGTAAAGCGGAAGCAAAAAAAGAAAAAGAAACTGAAACAAAAAAGGAAGAAGCCAAAGAGGAGACACAACCAATTAAAGAGGCATTAATTCAAATCACAGAATTAGATTTGGTATCAGAATCACAAGCAAAACCGACACCAGAATTTGAAAACATCTTTGAAATAAAATCATTATTAAATTTGCTTATTATTATTTCAGCGAGACCAGAAATGCAGAAAAAATATGAGCTAAACCAAGAATTAGTGAAAATAATATCATCAATATTGCAAAGCCATCCAGAATTCTTTTCAAAAATAGAAGATTCATTCAAGAAAATTGTTGAAGATAATAAAATTGACTCTAATGATGTGCCTGAACTCATGAACTTATTTTCAAATGTTTATGAATTACTTGTTGTCTTAAAACTAAAAAAAAATACGATAGAATTAAGCGACATTTGTGGTGACATTATTAAATTAGTATTTAATATCATGATATCCGAAAAATTAATACAACTTGGCACAGATGACGGGAAAAGCACAACAGACTGTTTTAATGCATTGGTAGATTCTAGTATTTCTCTCATCAAGTTAAGCAAAACATCGGTTCTTAGTAAAGCATGTTGTGTTATTTGCTAATTAAAAAAATATTATAGTAAAATAACTATTTAATGAACTTTAATTTTAAAGAAAGTATCCATAAAATTAAACAAGACAAAATAAATCATATTGTTAATGAACAAAATAAAGCTAGACCAAAACAATATATCTATAAACAAATTGTTCCAAAAATAAAATTAAATAATTATATTATGCCGTTAAAAATAAAACCACCAATTATTCAACCAGATAAGCAAGCTGAATATGCAAAAATGCATTTAACTAAAATTGTAAATGTTTATCAACCAGAATATAATAACCATATAAAAGCGTCCGGATTTGGCGACTTTATCAGGGGCACATATTTTATTATTCAATTTTGTGAAAAATATCAATTGGAATATGACGTGCAAATGAATCACCCGTTTCGCAAATACTTGAAAAAATATTCGGAAAAACCCTACCTGGAATCAGACTTAGAATCTGATTTACAAATTAAGTTTTTTGATAAAACAAATTTTCATCCGGATAATCCCATTACGACGAACAATAAAAATGAAATAATAGACGATTTTTTTACATATTTAAAGGAACAAACATTTGAAGACAAAATTGCAAATGTGTATGCAATTAGTTTTCCTTTTGATCCCATTATTGATGAACAAAAGAACTATATTAGAACAATTTTAGAACCAACAGATGAATTTAAGACATACATTCAAATTGCACTACAAAACATGAACTTTACTTTTAAACAATATATTGTAATTCACATCAGAAGTGGTGACAATATGTTAATTTATAATAATGAAGTAAATGATGAATATTTAAAAAGTATTCTGGGCGAAATTTATAAAATATACCGACCACAATATAATTATTTGCTTCTCTCGGATAGTGTTAAATTAAAACGTAAAATAATTAATGCATTTCCGAATATGAGGGCGTCTTTCAATGAAATTACGCACTCGGGTGAAGGGGTTGAAATAGTTGAAGAGAATATCAAAAATACTCTTTTGGATTTTTATTTAATGGCATATTCTGGTAGAATTCAATCTTATTCGTGTTATGACCATGGAACTGGATTCAGCAGATGGTGCGCAGAAACTTTTAACGTCCCCTATGCATGCGTAACTGTAAAAACTCATTTTTTCTAAATTACATAGTCTGCATTTGATACCAATTGGTTCCATCACAAATAAATGTTGTAGAAAATTGGCTAGGTATTAATTGTATAGAACTAGTTGATTGACCCGAATTATTTTGAACTATCTGGTTTCCTGATGCGGAATTGAATTGAATGATAGCTAAAGTATTTCCAGCTCTTCTAAAATTAACAACAGCACCCGCGTATGTAGCTGGTTCAGGAAATGTAATGTTAACCTGAGTAGATCCAGTATTAACCGTATAAAATTGCCCAAGTGTTGTATAACCTAAACCTTGATCCGGAAGTGATACTGAGGCAACAATTGTCAGACGCGATGCTAAATAATTCAACCCGCCCTGAATTATCATTGTTTGAGCATTAGTCCCAATAGCAATTTGGTTGGACTGAGTTGTTATGCTAGTTCCAGCATTAGTTCCAATAATAATATTTGAACCTCCAGATACTAAAGTTGAACCAGCGCCGTTACCAATGATAACATTAGACCCCCCAGTTGTAACCAAAACTGCCACATTAGTTCCAATGGCAACATTTTCTATACATGTTGTAGCAGTAACTAACGCTCCGAGACCAATGGCAACATTTCCTCCAGACCCAGAGGCCAAATTGTTTAACGCTTGATAACCAATTGCAACATTTTGACTGCTAGTTTTATTTGTTTGTAATGCTGTATCACCAATTGCTGTATTAAATTCGCCAGTTGTATTTAACGTCAGTGCCAAATAACCAATTGCGGTATTATTACCGTTTGTTGTATTGGCCAATGCTTGATAACCAACTGCTGTATTAGTTGCATTTGTGCTTTTGTTTAATGCTTGATAACCAATAGCAACATTACTTGGGCCAGATATATTAGATAATAATGCCTGATAACCAATCGCAACATTACTTGCGCCAGACGTATTCGCAGCCAATGCGCTAACACCAACAGCAACATTCTGATTACCAGTAGTAATAAAAGCTCCGGTGTAATTTCCAACTAATACATTTGAATTTCCACTTGTAAGCGCAATCCCGCTAGGATTTGTTTGGCAACCAATAAATATATTATCACTTGAAGCAGGAGTCATTAAATAACTAGTTTGATGCCCTGCTTGATATCCAATGGCAATGTTGTAATTAGCCGCATTATGACTAAGAGCATGATCACCAATCGCGGTGGTATATGCTTGAGTCGTATTGTGGTGTAACGTTTCATATCCAATAGCAACATTACTGATACCGCTTGTATTTGCTTGTAATGCCTGATAACCAACAGCGGTGTTATTTGCTTGGGTGTTAAATTGCAATGCTTGATAACCAAAAGCAACATTACCCGCGCCAGTTATATTTGCTTGCAATGATTGATAACCTACAGCGGTATTTCCACCTTGAGTGTTCGCAGCCAATGCTTTATAACCAATCGCAACATTACCCGCGCCAATTGTATTTGCCGCCAATGCACTAATACCAACCGCAACATTATTAGACCCACTAGTTAGAGCAGTTCCAGTGTAATTTCCAACTAATACGTTAGCGGCTCCAGTTGAGAGCGCCATTCCGCTAGGATTTGTTTGGCAACCAATCAAAATATTATCTGAGCCAGTCATTGTCGCAGTTGTCTGAAATCCCGCTTGATATCCAATGGCAATTGAATTAGTTGCGTTTGCATTATTTAAAGTATTATAACCCACTGCAGTGCTATTTCCGTTGGTTACACCGTACAACATTGAATAAGTTCCTATAGCAACATTATTTGCACCTGTTTTATTTGCGAACAATGCTTGAACACCTACAGCAACATTATTATCGGCCGCATTAAACTCCAAAGCATTTGTCCCCACGGCCACATTATAACTATTGGTTGTATTAAAACACATTGCAGCTGTTCCCAATGCAACATTATATTTTCCAGTCGTATTTTTTAATAGCGCGTTAGACCCTAAAGTTGTATTGTGAAAACCAGTGGTTGTTGCCAAAGAAGCCCACGCGCCAATTGCACTGTTATTATTTTCAATATTAGGATTTCCAGTTGTTCCCACTATAACATTTTCAAGAGCTTCAACTCCATATTTCGTATTTGACTCAGCCATATTATATAAATAAGGGATAAAATTAAATATATAATTTAACATAAACTATATATTACATGAAAACTCTTAAACTCTTAAAAACTTGCTAAATGGGCATAGTCGGCCCGCGTATTTTATCTCTCACTGTAACCAATTGTTCAGCCAATTCAGGTTCTTTCCCTTTTAAATAATGCATCAATTTTGCATTCTTTGTTTCTAATAAAACCAATTTCAATTCATCAATCTGCGTGAATTTTGCGCAAATGGCATCAAATAATTCCGTCTCCTTTCGTTTTCCATAAAATGTGGGGTCAATTGAAACCTCAACTGGTCGTAGAAGTGTTCCTTTGAATTTTCCAGAAGAACTAGCAGCCGCCTTTGCCATTTCAGGATTTTTAGATAATTCTGTTCCAGACTCCACTGCAAACGACAAGTAAAACCCTGGATTAGATTCTTTGAATTTAGACCCCTGATAATAATGCTCCACACTATTCCAACGATGTCCGTCAAGAACAAATGTTTTATCAGGTTCCACCCAAAAGTCGTCTAATTTTCTTCGCCAGTCTTTTATAGCATGCAAATTAGAAAATTGACGCACAGCTTCTTTGGGTATAGATTCGCCGGTGCCTTTGCCTGGCAGACGTTCTCCAGACGATTTATCGTAGAACTGGAATACAACAGCTTCATCGTATAAACCTCTAATTTTCGCATCAGACAGCTCTTCAAACTTGCATACTTTTGAAACGCCAGATTTTGACGCAACTTCTTCTTTAAATTTTATAAAATCGGGAATCAATGCAAATGCGCCGCTATTTTTTTCCATGCATTTGTCGACAATCTTCTTCTTAATATCATATGGCAATTCGGTGAAAGTAAATAGGTGTTTTTTCTTATATGTAATTAATTTATAGTGCCAACCGAGGAAATCAACCATAATATAATATTCTGGTGTAAATTCTCCGCGTGATTCTAAAATGGCATCATTCAATTGACCACAATTTAAAACATTGGCATAATCTTTTGACTTATGCGCTTCGCTGGACAACAAAATAAATTTAATATTCAAAATGCGCTCAAGCGTGCTTAAGGCCCACGTTTCCGCCCAAAATTCACATGTTTGAATTTTTCGTTTGAATTTTTCAAGCGTATCAACATCCTTCATAAATTTATATTCATTAATCATTTGTTGAGTGACAGCTTTTTCGTTAATAATTCTATCTCTCTGTGCTTTTATTTTTTTTGCAGCATCAATAAAATGCTTCTTCTCCGTTCTATCCAGAGTTTCACTGTATAATTTTTTGTATTTTTCATATTCAATTTCCAATTCCTTCGCGTCTTTGGTGTCCTTTACAAGCGCGCTACTAAACATATCATATTGATCTTTATAATTTAAAAATATTTCTTGCGTGGCTTCTTCAGACAGTTTTTTTCGCAACTTCTGAACTGTTGTTTGTTGTCCAAGTTGTGAAAAGGCGTCTCTAATAGTTGCAAAGAGACAATCTCCTCCACCCTCATTATCTATAATACCATATTTATTATTTTCCATAAATATTTCAATCCATTTGTCGGAAGAAGATTGTTTATATTTTCCCTTTAATGCATCGGCATCCTTTTTGGTTTCTTCATTTAATGGGGCAATAATTGGAACAACTCCATTTACTTGATTAAAAATATCCTCTCTTATTTTTGGTATTTTTGGTCGTTCAAATGCATCAGATGACGATTTACTACTAAGTTTTTCTTTTTCTTTTTCTTTTTCTTTACCTTTTTCTTTACCTTTTTTATCTTCTCTTATTTCACCCTCTTCCAAATCAGAATCATCTTCATCTTTTTCTTCATCATCATCTTCATCATCTTTTTCTTCTTGTTCAGGAACAAGCCGTAAGTTTTCCAACATTTTTTTAGTAACAAAAGTATAAATTAACGGCTCATCCAGTTTTTCAACTTCTAAATTACCCTCTTCATCCATATAATTTAACAAATCTGTTGTAAATATTTCATATACACCAATTTGAATTACCTTATTATTCGTTTTTACTAAATAAACTGGAAAATATGTAATATTTTTATCTTCAAATTTTTTTTTTGCACTACCTACAGCAATTATAATACTTACATCTTTTGCATCAATTTCATATAGATTGGCTTCCCTTTTAAAATCATCTGGATCAACACTTTTTAATTCTGGGTAACTGATTCCTTTGTCTAATTTTGATAATACCATTTATATTTTATACAGATAATTAATATTTAATTATTTTTATCACCAAATAACAAATTTCTTCATCATTTTATCATTTTTTAATTCAGACATGTAATACCACATTTCTTTGCGCTTTATAGTAATTTCAATATTTTCCATGTTTTTCTCAAACAAAATAATTTGCTCTATAATGTCTTGTTTTTTAAGCTTATTGACGCGAATATCTTTGGATATACCATAATATTCGCAAATTAAAAGCAATTGCTTCACATTAAAGTTTAATTCATAATCTTTCATTATTAAATAAATTTCATCATCTTGAATGCTGCTAATATCAACATTATTTAATTCATTTTGCAGTTTCGCAATATCAATGTCATCTTCTGAATCAAAATATGCGCCGTCGTCATTCAAAAAAAAAGTAATATTTTCATTTTCGTTATAAGCCATGTTTATAAATAATAAAATTATATGTTTAATATTATTATTTGTCTAATATCATTATTTGTCTGTTATCATTATTTGTTTGTTATCAGTTTTACATTTCAATGAGATCCATGAATTTGAATATTGATTTGCTGGATAAACTTGGATACGTCTTTGCCTTGCAGTGAGCCAACTTTCCAATGGTTTCTGTAAATTTGATACCCTCAAACATCTCATCACACAATTCATACATGTGTTTATTATATAAATATAATATGGAAATATTTTCAGTAATTTCATCCACTTCATTTTTCTTATCGTTTTCCTTCACGAATTGCAAAAGCTTGTTAAGAAGTAAGCAAGCCATGCTTTGCAACTTACTTTCGCTAATAATCTTATTCGTTGTAAGATTAACAAAGAATAAACTAAGTGCCTTTCTGCGTTCATTGTCAAGATTAATTTTACAAAATTTATCATAGTTCTTTTCTGGATCAACATATTCAATGCAATTAAACAGCTCCATAAATGCTGTCAGATTTTCATTAAATACATCCTTCATTACTTCATAATTTTCAATCAAATGGCAATATAAATCCGCATACAATTTTGAGAACAACCTATTATTGGAAGCAATCACAAATATTGCATTACCTATGCGCATCATATCAATATTTGATGTGTCTTCTTGAATGAGCTGATTCAAGATTTCTAGAATTTTTTCACATGCCTCTGAAAATGTTTTATCTGTCATTTTATTCAACCAAAATCGCACGGTATCAATGTGTGCATCAATACCGACTTTTTGCTCAATCTTAGTTGTTTGAAAAGTTCTGATGGTTTCCCAATCAGTGTCATTCAAAATCTCAGTTGCCTTGCTCCTCTTTTTTTTCTTAAAATCGCCATTTAAACTTCCATTTCCGCTGCCACCTCCAGAAAACCCATCAGGCGAAGACTTCATAATATTTTCGCGTTTTTGAAATGTTGGTGTTTTTATATATGTTGGGGAGCCAACTTGCTGTGATAATTCTGTAATAATAACAAGAGTTTCCTCTGGAAGTTTGATATCAAATCCATTGAATGTAATATCTACAAAATCTTTTAGAGTATATCTCAGTGCCATCGTCATGATATTGTATAATATTTGTATTTTGCATTTATATCAATTTTTTTTATATATATATGTTATTATCCGTATCTATTATCTATTTCACGTTTCCCATTTTCAATACAAAAAAAATTGATATATAATTAAATTTACTTAAATATAACCATAGTATATTCTATTATGTCGCTTGAAAGAAATCACACAACTGGACTTGATAATACCGAGGAGGAAACATCATATGATTCTTCTTATGAAATTGAGAATTGGGATGAATTAGAGATTGATACCAATTTATTAAGAGGAATTTATGCACATGGATTTGAGAAGCCGAGTCCAATCCAAAAGAAGGCAATTAAACCTATTATTCTTAAAAAGGATATTATTGCACAAGCTCAATCAGGCACTGGTAAAACAGCAACTTTTACCATTGGCGCATTATCACATGTAAATACTGAAGATAATACAACACAGATTTTATGTTTATCACCAACGCGAGAACTTAGTATTCAGACAGCAAATGTTATGAAAGGAATTGGTGGTATGATGAACAACCTTCGTGTTCAAGTATTGGTCGGTGGTTCTTCTATTGATGAAGATATTGGCAACTTGAAGGCCAATGTTCCTCACGTTATTACAGGTTGCCCTGGACGAGTCTATGATATGATGCGCCGAAATCACATTGTTTCAAAGAATATTAAACTCGTTATTCTTGATGAAGCGGATGAAATGTTGTCTAGCGGATTTAAAGAGCAAGTGTATAATATTTTCCAATATTTTAGCACGAATATTCAAGTCGCATTATTCAGTGCAACTCTACCAGAACACATCAACGGAATTACAAGTAAATTCATGCGTAACCCGGTAACAATTAAGGTAAAGACTGAACAGCTTACATTGGATGGAATTGCGCAATATTATGTAGCTATGGAGGATGACCGTCAAAAATACTTGACCTTGAAGGATTTGTATAGTTTCATGTCGGTTTCACAGTGTATTATTTATGCAAATAGTGTAAAGCGAGTTTCTGCTCTGTATGACGCAATGTTGGAAGATGGGTTTCCAGTATGTCGTATTCATAGCGGAATGGATAAGGCTGATCGCGACAAGGCGTTTTCAGATTTTAGAACGGGTGCATATCGCGTTTTGATTTCGTCCAATGTAACTGCGCGTGGTATTGATATTCAACAGGTAAGTGTTGTTATTAATTTTGATATTCCTAAGGATGTGCATACATATTTGCATAGAATTGGGCGCAGTGGTCGTTGGGGTAGAAAGGGTGTTGGAATTAATCTTATCACACGCAGAGATGTTTCAAAGCTAAAGGAAATTGAAGGTTATTATTCTACGCAAATTAATGAGCTGCCGTCGGGGTTTGACGGTTTAACAAAGTAAAAAGAACAGAATCCTTCACTAACGTTCTCACTTTGGAGCGAGCCGGAGCGATAATAAATAAAAATAAATAAAAATAAATAAAAATAAAAATAAATAAAAATAAAAAAAAATAAATAAAAATAAATAAAAATAAAAATAAATAAAAATAAATAAAAATAATAAACAGCAATAAAAATAAAAACGCGTAAAACACAAAAAATATAACTCTATATTTGATATAATATGTCAATATCAAATGCAGAAAAAATCAAAGAACATTTCAAACTGCCAATTTTTTATAATGAGAAAAAGATGGAGCTTAATAAAAATATTATAGCTGATTTAGAATTAGTAAAAACAATAGATGTCAGTGTATCCGACGTGAATCCACTATATCATTATGCGTTTCAACCAAAGACCATTTTTGCTGAAAAAATAATTGAGCAGATGGCAAATTATTATACAACTGACACGACATTTTTAAAAGACACCCAAAGTCTCGTAAGCAACTATACTACACTACCGCATTTATCGTCTCCGGAAAAAAGTGGAGCGAGCCGGAGCTATAGCGAAGGTGAGCGACTGGAATCCGTAACGTTAGTGAAGGATTCTAAGATAATAGATATCTGGGATGAAATCAAAAATGACACGGGATTCAAAGAAAAATATCATTATGTTGATTGGCCAATGTGGGAATACCTCAATAAATCCGACTATTTTCTACAAATTATGAGCGTATATAATCTAGCCGCACCCGTTATTTCATTGTGCATTCCTTTTATAATTCTTATTGTTCCTTTTTTTATTATTAAGATTAAAGGATTGAATGTAGATATGAATGAGTATGTTGAAATACTTAAAACAATAGCTTCCAATCATGCGATTGGGAAGCTTTTTACAAAATTCCATAGTGTAAAGATGGATGAAAAAATATATATATTATTATCTGCAGCATTTTACCTATTTTCCATTTATCAAAATATACTAACATGCATGAGATTTCATCAGAATATGACAAAGATCCATTCTCATCTGAATGATATCAAAAAATATATTGAAGATACCGAAGCAACCATGCATAATTTTTTGTTATACACAAATAATCTGATTACATATGAAAAGTTCAATAATACATTGAGAGAAAAACTGATTATATTATCCAAATTGAGAGAACACCTAGAAATGATAACTCCATATAGATTGTCTTATAACAAGATTGGAGAATTAGGGAGTGTTTTAAAGCACTTTTATGACATATATAGCGACCCGCAATATAATGACGCATTTTTATATTCTTTTGGATTTAATGGTTACATTGACAATATGGAAGGATTAATTGATAATATTAAAAATGGACATATTCATTTAGCAAAATTCACTACAAAGAAAAACCGTGCAACTGTTAAAAAGGCATACTATCCTGCTCTCATTCGCAATAACCCAATTAAAAATTCATTTAAATTTAATAAAAATATGATAATTACTGGACCAAATGCTTCAGGAAAAACAACGACTCTAAAAACTGCATTAATTAATGTTATCATAACGCAGCAATTTGGGTGCGGTTTTTATGATAGCGCAGTAATTAATCCCTATAAATACATACATTGTTATTTGAATATTCCTGATACATCTGGACGAGATAGTTTATTTCAAGCGGAAGCTAGACGATGCAAGGAAATTATAGATATAATCAATGAAAATGGAACCAAAGAAACTCATTTTTGTGTGTTTGATGAATTATATTCTGGGACAAATCCGGAGGAAGCAATATCTAGCGCAAATGCATTTATGAAATATTTAATTAAGTATAAAAATGTAACCTGCATTTTAACAACCCATTTTATTGAACTGTGTAAAAAGTTGGATGATAATGTGTGTATAGAAAATTGCCACATGAAGACCATTAAGTCGGGAGATGATTTTAAATACACATATTTACTTGAAAAAGGAATTTCAATTGTCCGCGGTGGCGTAAAAGTATTGCATGATATGAACTATCCAATTGAGATTATTAAAGATACAATTAATTAATAATTCGTTCTCCCAAAAATAAAAATATATACACTTTTGTTAATAATGGCTTTATCAGATATATTTACGGTCCCTTTTCTTGTTTCTTTAGGAATTACTCTATTACTTGCAGGCCTTTTAGGTATGTTTTTTGTTCAAAGACTTCAAGAGCAAAATCATAAAATGGCATCCATGTTGGGTCTTGTATCAACCATGGCCGAAGAATTAAATTATATAAGAGGAAGGCTGCAAATGATTTCTTATAGTGTGCCTCACTCCCAAATGCAAACAGCTGAAACAAAAATGGATTCAAAGTTAATAGACGTTTCTGATGGAGAAGCTGATGACGAAGATGATGACGAAGATGATGACGAAAATGAAAGCGATAGCGATGGAGATGAAGAAGATGATAGCGATAGCGATGGCAGTGCAGAAGAATTAAACAATATTATTGAACTAAATTCAAACCCACAAACAGTTAAAATTATTAATTTTGGGGAACTAGTTACTTCAACTAAAAACCAAGTTGTAGAAGAATTAGATGATCTAGAAGAAAGTGACAACTTAGATGATGACGAAAGCAGTGACAATGAAAGTAACGATTTAAATGATATAAATGATATTGACTATACTGATAATAATGTAGAAGAATTAGAAGAGTTGGAAGAATTAAAAGAATTAGAAGAGTTGGAAGAATCTAAAGCAAATATGACTATTGACGAAGTAAATATGAGTTTTATCAAAAGTATTGACATTTCTAGTTTAGAAGAATCTAAGGGGGGAGGACACATTGACTACAAAAAAATGTCATTGAATAAACTAAAGGATATTGCTATTAATAAAGGTTTAATTAGTGAGCCGTCATCCAAAATTACCAAAAATGCAATTCTTAAAATGTTGGAAGCTTAATAATTTTCTCTAATGATAGTATATTATGTCGTGGGCAACATGTTATAGCGGATCTAACAATATTCATTTTAATTTTCCTCCTATTATGGCGGATGGTAGAACCTATTCAAGTTGGCAACCTGAAGCGGTTGTGAATGACCGCATTCGCCAACAAGAAAATATTACCACTAGTTGGCAATATAGACAATTTTTGATTAATAATGCGTCGGATATCATGAAAATTAACAATCAAGAAGCCTGCAGTGATTTGGGTCTTCCTACACATTTTCAGACAAATGCAACACCATCTGCAAATGTCCCTTTTACATTCAAATCTGCATTTGACACGAATACGCCTGGATTCGGTTATTGCAATAGCAATTTGAAACAACCTTATTTAACAAGAGAACAATTGCAAGCAAGAATGGTTGCACCATCTATTACTGTTCCAAACAAATAAATATCAAAAAATATAACGATACATTATACGAGCGTGTATCATTATATAATTTGTTTAACTTTTTACAAAACAATAAAATAACAAGTACTAAATGAAACTTAAACAATACAGAATAGTAATAATATACTAACTTATTATAATATGAAAGTGCTAAGTATAGACGTTGGTATTAAAAATTTAGCCTTTTGTTTATTTGTCAAGCCAGACGACTCTAATAATTATCAAATTGTAAAATGGGATAGTATTAATTTAAGTCAGAAAACTGAAACAAAATGCTGTGAAATTGAAAAATTTAAAGACTGTGGTAAGCCTGCAAAATTTACAAAAAATGGCAAATGTTATTGTTTAAAGCACAGTAAAAAACAGCCATTTCAAGTTCCAACGTCAGATCTAAAATCAGCTTTTATAAACAAACAAAAAATAAAAGGTTTATATGATTTGGCTGAAAAATACAAAATTAAATACGAAAATCCTATAAAAAAAATTGAATTAGCAGCATTAATTAACAATTACGTATTTGAAAAATATTTTGACCCCGTTTCAATGGTTAATGCATCAAAAATAGATCTAATAACAGTTGGTAGAAATCTTAAATTAAAATTAGATAATATCTTAAATGAATATATTGGCACCATAACACACGTTATAATTGAAAATCAAATAAGCCCAATTGCAAACCGAATGAAAACGATTCAAGGAATGATTGCACAATATTTTATTATTAGAAGTGAAAATGCTTCCATTGATTTTGTATCGGCTTCCAATAAGCTGAAAGACCAAAGTTCAGAATTAAAAACCAGCTATGGTGAAAGAAAAAAGCTAGGAGTCCAACAATGTTTAGAAAATATTGTAAATAATGCAAATTACAATTCATGGGAAGATTTTTTTAAGAACCATTCCAAAAAGGATGATCTTGCAGATTCTTTTTTGCAAGGAAAATGGTTTATTGAAAATAAAATGGTATAATAACCTTTTAGAAAGCTGATTAATATATTTATAATTCGTAATACTTAAAATTATATGTTCTTATTAATTCATAATAGATAGAATGGATAATGACATTATTGATATTTCTGCGATAAATTTGGGTGATAATACATCATTTAATAAATCTTCTTTAAAGTCGTCAAATTTTGGTTCTGGAATTGAACTTTTAATGAACGATAAAAAAACTGCAGGTGGTCGCCCATCCAGTGATATTGATATAGACGATCTGAATAATTTAGAAAATGAATTAAATGATTTAGTAGAAGAACCCGTACGAAATTTATTTGAAGGAAAATCTGATATGTTTAGCAAAAATATTTCGTTGAATTATGATGAGAAACCCGGAGTTAGATTTGATGATGGAGCACCATCGCTTGGTCAATCAACTGCAGAAGGTGGGGGTCCGGCTGAAAATAAAACGTGGGATGGTTACACAAAATTTAACAATGTTCCATTAAACCCAGATAGAGCAGTCCCGAGCCAACCTCAAATGAGCAAAGAAGAATTATTGCGAGAGAAATTCAAATTTCTTAGAAAGTTGGAAGCTTTAGAGACAAAGGGGATAAATCTTACCAAAAAATATTCAATGGAATCTCCCCTCGCCGAAATGCAAGGCGAATATGAAATGATTATGGAAGAAAAAACTAAACAAAACTCGGTTAAATTTCAAGGAAATATGTTAATGGCATGCATTAATGGTATTGAATTTTTAAATAATAGATTTGACCCGTTTGATGTTAAGTTAGACGGGTGGAGTGAGCAGATAAATGAAAATATGGCGGATTATGATGACGTTTTTGGCGAGCTGTATGATAAATATAAGAGCAAGGCATCAATGGCACCAGAACTCAAAATGCTATTTCAATTAGGCGGTAGTGCAATGATGGTTCATATGACAAACACCATGTTTAAATCAGCAATGCCTGGTATGGATGACATCTTGCGTCAAAACCCTGATCTAATGCGTTCATTCCAAAATGCGGCAGTAAATTCAATGAGTCAAACTAGTCCCGGGTTCTCTGGATTTATGAATAACATGATGAATCCTGAACCTCAAGTTCCGATGACCAGCCCTCCTCCTCCTCCCATGGCCACGCAAGGATTTAATCCTCCGCCTAGCAGACCCGGAAACAATAATAGTTTTTCAACCAGACCCGATTTGAGCGCTGGTATGGGTCGCAATCAAAATGACGGAATCAACATCCGAGAAAATTTTTCTGGTGCAAATGAGGGAGACAGAAGCACTAGAAGAGGTCCTGGCCCAAGAGCAGAGATGAAGGGTCCCACGGATATTTCTGATATTTTGTCCGGATTAAAAACGAAAACAATTAATATTCAAGAAGCTGAACCAACGCACAATATTAATATCAACCTCAATGACAGCAGCACAATTAGCATTTCTGACTTGAAGGAATTGCAATCAGATGGAAATATGCCCAAACGCAGCAAACGCCGTCCCAAGTCTGACAAAAATACTGTCAGCTTAGACATCTAAATCATAAAAAAAATTGATTTAATTTTTTTGAAAAGATATGAATTTAAATACTAATCAAAATGTTCAGATATCAAATCGTTATTATTCTGTGTTGTTTTACTGTATATGTGTATAGTAAAATAACTATTATGGTCGTGCTGGGTTGCGCGATGGAAAATGTGCAACAGGAGCGTGTTTCTACTGCATTGGAGTATGTTGCAGACTTGGACGATTCCGACACCACTTGGTGGTTTGTCACGGGAGGAGTTAAAAATGCAGTGATTGCAATGGAAAAAGAAAAGGAAAAAGAAGCAGAAACAGAGGCAAGAAAAATGGAAGAAAATATTGGCACCAGATCCAATGGGAAAATTGTTTTGGATGAAAAGGCGAAAAATACGGCGGAGAATTTTGCTTATTTGAAAAAATGGGTGTTGGAGACATTTGATGAAATCCCCGAAATTGTGATTACTACATCAGAGTTTCACCAGGAACGCGCTTCCAAAATCTTCAGTGGAATATTTCAAAATACAGATCCATTATGGAATTTAAGTAGAAGCAATAATTGCGCTCATTGCTGGAACGATGAAAAAATTCACATGAGAAATGTTGTAAATGATGTTAAAAACGCACAGTATATATTGGAGCGATAGCAAAAGCGAACGACTGAAATACGTAATGTTAGTGAATGATTCTGTTTATAATGTGTAAATTGGAGCGAGCCGTATAGGTGAGCGACTGGAATCCTCTACGAAGTGGAGCGATAGCGAATGTGAGCGACTAGAATCGGTAACGTTAGTGAAGGATTCTGAGAACGTTAGTGAAGGATTCTGTAAAAAATGTTTTTTATTTCCTAGATTTCCTAGATTTTCTAGATTTTCTAGATTTCCTAGATTTTCTAGATTTTTTTTGTCTGCGTTTTCCACCTTTTGTAGTTCTTGTAGTTCTTGTAGATATTCTAGGAGGGGCTGCCGATGATGTAGTCGCAGCATCCGATATAGTTGCAGCTTCTGCAGCTTCTGCAGCTTCTTTGGGGACTAATTTATAATACCCCCGCGTAGGCGCATTTTCATACACTGAACCGGTCGTTTTTAATACTAGCACGCGTTTTTCACGTGCAATTTTAGCTTGAATTTCCGGAGTATATTTGCTTTTTACAAACTCATAAAATTTGTCCCCTGCTTTATATACAGGTGGAGGAGGGTTTCCTAAATATTTATATAACCCCGGAATAATAAACATATCAAAAAAAACTTCACCTTGTATTACTCCTTCTAATATTGAATATATTTTTCCTTGGATTGGTTCGTGAGTTTGAGTTCTTATACAACCTTCTAATGATTTCTCCCCCCCATCTCTGAACGCTGTTTTTTCTCTAGTTGTTACATTTTCTAATTCATACGCACTTAAATCAAAATCAGACATTTATATATATAATATAATATAATAATAATATTATTAGATTGGAGCGATAGCGAAGGTGAGCAACTAGAATCCTTCAGCTATCGCCTTATACAGTCGCTCCCTTAAGGGTCTCTCCATAAGTATCAACATGATTTATTACAATTACATTTGTATTCAGGTTGCTCACCTATACGGCTCGCTCCATCTTCTAATTTTTTGTCTAATAAAAGATTTTTTAATTTTTTTATCTCATTTTCTTGAAAAATGTAAAACGACTCATAATATCTATAATTATACGACCTAACTGATTTTACACCAATTGCACCTATCATAATCCCAACAAAAAAATACCACATTATTTAGATAATTATTTATTAGTAAAATATTTAAGCATTTACATGGGTTTAATATATAAAATATTTTTAATATATTAAAATATACAAGATAATTAAATGAACAGCAAACTAAAAACGAATAATTATTTATTTCAATATGAAATTGCAAATGAACGAATTTTATTAGAGAAAATTATCAATCTAGAATTTATAAAACTAATATATGAAATTAATAAATGGGATATATTTGATGATTTTAATTTAGATATTGGAGCGAGCCGTATAGGTGAGCAACTGGAATCCGTAACGTTAATGAAGGATTCTCACGATGAAACACATGCAATGGTCTATATATTATATAAACACTTTTTTGAAGATTTTGGATTTGCACAAAAATTTACATATTTAGATGTAACTATTGAAAAAACAGAAAAACAAATTTTATTTACGAGTAAAACAATTTATACTAATCCGCCAAATATCACATTAATCCCAACAACAGAATTATTGCCTATATCTAATGTTAATGTTGTCTGTAATTTTGTCAATCCACACAAGGTAAGCATTCTAACAACAATAAATTTTAACTATAATATTGATTTACCTGAATTTGTTAAAAAATTTGCAACCACGATAATTAATAAAGTATTTTTAAGAACAAAACAATTTATAGAAAAGATGTGATTAACTATATAATGTTTTTATTTTTTTCAAACATTTATTTCATGTTTGATATAACTTTTATATTTATATGGGAATATGCTCGTCTTTTAATTAGTAAAAATTATAAACAATTTATTCACAATGTGGCAGACCGATTGTCCAAAAAAAATATTTTATATGTAAAAGCATTTCAAGCAGTATCATTAAATAATAATTTTATTGATAATGAAATTAATAACGAGTTATTAAAATATACCGATTCTGCTCCTTATAATGATGATGATATAGATGATGAATTATTATTCAGATTAACCAAAAGATTCAATTTGCAGCCATCAGGAAAATTTGAACCAATCAATTCTGGTATGATTTCTCTCGTATATAAGATGATGATGATGGATACAAATGAAGAAGTTATTATAAAAATAAAAAGAAAAAATATTGGTAAAAGATTGGATGATGCAATTGACAAATTATTATTCACAATTTATCTCATATCGTATATACCATATTTTAACACGTTAAATATCCCATCCGTCATCAAAAAGAATATTTTATTGCTAAGAAACCAATTAGATTTTCACGAAGAAATTAAAAATACAATAGAAATGTCAGATAATTGCAAAAATTTAAAATACATAAAAATACCAAAAATTTATGAAGATGCTACAGCTGCATTTCCAGATGCAATCATGATGGAGTATATTAAAGGCACACATATTTCAAAGCTAGATGAATCTGATTATGAAAAATATGCAAAGCTAGTTTTAAAATTTGGGTTCGTAACATTGATTAATAATAGTGTGACACATGGAGATTTACATGCAGGAAATATTTTATTTATTAAAAACATGGATGGAGCGAGCCGTATAGGTGAGCGACTGGAATCCGTAACGTTAGTGAAGGATTCTGGTTCCTTCCCTGAATATCAGATTGGAATAATAGATTTTGGAATTGTTATAAGAATAAACGAAAAAACAACAACTACTTTTTTGGATGTTATGACGGCCCTCTTTTCAGAAACAGGAAAATCATTGGCTAAAAAAATATTAGACGCAATTATTGAACCTCGCGACGTATTTGATAGTATTCCAAATGAACATAAAGAAAATTTATATATTGAAACTGGCAAAATTATAGATGAAATGGTGCATAAATCAAAAAAGGCGAACCAGGCGAGAATATATGAAATCATAACAGGTTTCAATAAATATCTGAATAATAATAATTTAAAAAAATATAACGTCTATATAAGCGATGATTTTGTTAAAATGCAAATGGCTTTGGCTATGGCACATGGTGCAAGTATGTGTTTATGCAAAAATGAATATATGACGTTTGCAAACCAAGTATTGGATGACTTATTTCATATAAATTTATTATTTATAGACTCTGGAGAGACTGGAATCCGTAACGTTAGTGAAGGATTCGTGAAGGATTCTGATAAATCAGACTTACTATACGAACAATAAAAATTAAAAATTGATCTAAATATATTCCAAGATAATAATTCAGACACAACCAATGACTAATAAAAAGCATAAGCTCGGGCAATATTTCACCACGAATAATGATCTCAAAGAAAAAATATTCGGTTTCATACTTAATGCGCCAGATGTAGTATTAGAGCCTTCAATTGGCCGCGGTGATTTAATTGTATATATTTCTGAAAAACAGCCAGAAATTGCGTTTGATATGTTTGAGATTGATACGAAGATAAAATTATTAGATGGTATTGAAAAAGAAAAGGTGTGCTATGGTGATTTTCTACAACAAACATTTGCAAGGACATATAAAACCATAATAGGAAACCCACCTTACGTTAAAACAAAGAAGGCAAATTTATATATTGATTTTACAGAAAAATGTTATAATTTACTTGAAACCAACGGCGAGTTGATATTTATTGTTCCGTCTGATTTTTTGAAGCTGACGTGTGCTTCAAAATTATTGAATGAAATGATGATGTGTGGAACTTTTACTCACATTTATCATCCACATAATGAAAAATTATTTGAAGGAGCTGCAATTGATGTCATTATCTTTAGATATTGTAAAAATCAAGATCTTGAAAAGGTTGTCTTGTATAACGACAAGACGCTGCACATCATAAATAGCGATGGATTAATTACCTTCAGCGAAGAGCAAAATGAAAATTCTCATATGTTTAAAGAATATTTTGACGTGTATGTTGGAATCGTAAGCGGGCGTGAAGAAGTATATAAAAATGAGGCCCTTGGTAATATTAGTGTATTAAATGGCGAGGATAAGCTGGAAAAATATATTTATATTGATAGCTATCCGTGTGAAAATGCTGCGATAAATCAACATCTATTGCAGAATAAGCAAATACTACTTGAACGAGCCATACGAAAAATGACCAAAGATAATTGGTATCAATGGGGAGCACTAAGAAATATTACGGCTGTAAATGAGAATCAAGGGAAAGACTGCATTTATGTTTATAATTTAACTAGACGGGCTAACATTGCATTTGCGGGAAAGGTGGGCTATTTTGGAGGAGGTTTGCTTATGATGAAGCCAAAAAAAACATGTAATCTAGAGAATATTATATCATATCTAAACAGTGACACGTTTAAATCAAATTTTATATTTTCTGGGAGATTTAAGATAGGACATAGACAGTTGTGCAATTCTTTTATACCAAACGAATATTTATAACTATAGATCAAAAGATCAAAGATCAATAGATCGCATATTTGCCATAAATGTTTCCTTCCAGCTTGGCTGAGGTCGCTGCAAACATTCAATAAATAGCTTTATTTTTTTTCTGATGCATTCATATTTGAATGTTCTATTTCTGTCCCAACATACCTGAAATGGCAGGTTATTTATATTCGGTGTTAATATTGTCAAGCCCTTTACACTATTAACAATTATATCGGTTGGATTCGTTTTATTCAATACTAAAAAGTAGTAGTCTTTTTTATTTTTTTTATTGTATGCCTGTTCTTGCAATTTTTTGAATAATATTTTGGACATAGGTCCATTTTCATACGTTTTTAAACGATGAATGTCAAGTTGCTCATCAGTATAAGCATACACACATGTAGCCAAATTGCCCGTGTTGTCACTGGTAAGCGTTGTCGTTGTTTTAATATTTACTGGAAGCCACCCATATAAATGATCAAACACCAACATATCATACCACATTCTGGCGCTTGGTGTTTTAATTCTATCCCCAAATTTGTCAATCAAGCGACTGATAACCACCGTTTCATCCATACAGCTGTTGATTCTTCCATCATCAGTCTGTGTTGAAAATTGAATAGTGCATGACTTTAAATATTGTTGCATTTTATACATAATAAGAGGCAAACGTTTTATCCTCAAAATACATCCCCGATACCAGCGTTGGATTTTGATTACGTCTTGAAGATCCATGTTGATTTGTGTAAATGTGCATATGCTTGTCTAAAAGTTTTTCATTTCAATTTTTTTCTTTATTAATAACAACTTCTTTTGCTACATTTCTAATTATTTTATTGTGCTTTTTGTTATCATCTTCCAATGTTGAACCACCCATTGATTCAATCAATATGTGTTGGTAGTCCATGTGTTTCTTGGTATCTGTATCTTCCGCTGTTGGATTTTCAGCCCTCCATCGTGGAAGCTGTTTTATATTTTTATTTTCAATTCCTTTTATTGCTTGTTTAATTTTTACGTTTTCTCCATTTTCTTTTTCCCAGGCATCATTATCCTTTACATACAAGGTTTCTCTCTTCAGGTCACTGCAATGAATAGGTCTTTTACAAATATCAAGCTCCTTCAAGTTCCGAATAAAGATTTTACTCATCCCTTCAGTATATCCAACTCTGCCAATCATATCAAGGTCTGACAATTGCAGTTGGATTTGATTCACAAAATCGTCAATATTGAACGCATCTTTGCATTGTTCATTCAAAAATAACTGCAAATTGAAGTTGTTTGTATTGTTATTGTTAGTTGTATTATTAGTTGTATTTCCACCAACTTTGCTAGCTAATTCAATAATGTGTTTATTCTGTTCAATAATGAGTTCTTTAAATTCTTGATTTTGTTTAAGTAGCTCCATAATTATATTATTATTTGAAGAATCTACAATTATATTTGGCTGGGGTATCTCGGGTTCTATTTTAAGATTTGAGATTATGTTGCACATTTTCTTATGCTTATAATAGCTTGAATCGTGTTTATACTCCTTACCACATTCGCACATAAATTTCTTCGGAACGTTTTCACTAGTCTGAATATAGCCAATACTAGCATTTTTATGCTTTGGTGTCAGCACGTGACGTGTATATTGACTCTTGCGACATGTATTATAATGACACATTTCACAACAAAATGAAATGGAACTTTTTAGAACGCTGGAACTTGCCATATATAGGCTAGAGAAAAGGTTCCTAAATCTTTTCCACAATTAATGTTAAAAATTATGCTCACACTTTTTTCTAAAAATAATTCGCAATTTAGAGCATTATGGTCTAAAGTGGTTTTGAAAACAGCGTTTTCCAAGATTCATTTCCGTTTTCAAAAAAAGGACATTTTTTTTGTCCTTTTTTCATTTTCACCATTACTTTTGACCCCCTGAAAATTGCATTCTTCTCTAAGCCCTTTTGGGAATATATATTATTTATCAAAGATACTTAGAGGATCCTATATTCGACGCATTTGGCACACATGCAATCTGGGAACTACCTTCATGCATCTAGGAGGGTTGGACTTCATTTGTATTTTTGGAATACAGATAAAGAGAGAAAAAGGAATTCAATTTTTGCGCGATTTTTGGCGCCGGGTATGGTGCCTTTTTTTCAGTTTTTTGGTACCCCTCTTTTTGGCCGAATGTCTTTTGCGCAATCTTCTTCCGGCAAATTTACCCATGCGAATTGGAACTTCTGGGGCCTCTTGCGGACATATACGGCAATTTGATGAAAAAATTCCTGGTAGGCAACAACTATTATCAACCTTAACTACCTCTGCAACACGCATGTTCAATGGAGATGCCATATCTGTTTCTTCTACAGCATTTAAATTTTCAGCAACAGGGATATTTTTTTCTGATTTTTCAGATCCATCCTTCACTGATGCAGAGGCAAATGTAACTGGATCTTGAACAAAAACATCAGAAACATCAATGGGCGCAATTCTATTACGTCTAGTAAAGCGACCAAAAAATGTTCCATCCCCGGGTGGAGTTAGCGGACGAATACGTCTGCTTCTATTGCGAAATTCAGATGGTCTTGCTAAATCAGAATTACTGTTATTTAATGAACTTCTAGACCAACTATGACGACGACTGATAATAGACATATAATATAATATAATATAATTATATATTTAAAATTGAAATGATATAATAAAACAGTAAAGAAAATAACTATATAGTAATATGCAAGCGTTATTTGAAAATATGCACCAGGAAAATCCTGTTTCTTTCCTATTTATTGATGGCAGTTATTTCTGCTTCTACAGGTATCATTCTATCATGCGATGGTGGAAGAATGCACACCCAGAAATTGTTCTAGAAGACCCAAGCACAAACGAAGTATTTGTGGAGAAATTTAGAAAAACCTTTATAGATACTGTCAGCGATTTGAGCAAAAATCTAAAAATAAAACATGAAAATCCAATAATAATTGTCGGAAAAGATTGCAAGAGAACAGATATTTGGCGAAACGATTTTTATGACAACTATAAAGGAACGCGCGTAAATGATTCTGAATTTATGGGTGGAAAATTATTTAAACTGGCTTATGACGAAAACTTGTTTCAGCAAGGGGGCGCACGAGCAATTTTGAGTCATCCTAAATTGGAAGCAGACGATTGTGTTGCAATTTCTGTGAAACACGTATTAAAAACATATCCAAATGCAAAAGTCAATATTATTACAAGCGATAAGGATTACCTGCAATTGGCCGGTCCTAATGTAAAAATATTTAATTTGGTTTTCAAGAATATTTCGGAATTGACGCTTGGTGGAAGCGCAGAGGCTGACCTATTTTGCAAAATTGTAATGGGAGACACGAGCGATAATATTACATCTGTTCTGCGCAAGTGTGGTCCCAAAACAGCATTAAAATGTTATAATGATAAGACATACTTTAATGAGAGAATGCAAAGTGAGAATGCACATGATAAATTTACATTGAACCAAAAAATTATAGATTTTAATTATATCCCACAAAATCTAGTAGATGAATTTATGCAATCTAAAAATTGCGTATATATCTGGAGCGAGCCGAAGCGATAGCGAAGGTGAGCGACTGGAATCCTCTACGAAGTGAGAACGTTAGTGAAGGATTCTCCAAAATAATAAATTTATCTTTACTTAATTATATCCGCCTAGTTATATTTTTTTTAATTCCACCATACTGGGGTTTATATCGTCTTGTATCATAATTTTTATTTATATTTCTGCTTTGTTCTCTACCTTTTTGCGATTTACTTTCATCATAAGGTTTGTTATATTTTATTGAAGAAGGGGCGACATGCCCTCTTTGATAAAAATCCAGTGGCTGATAAACAAGGCCAAACATATCGGCAAAAGCCTGGCGAATTTTCTCATATCGTAAATTACACGCAATTACCGGTTGCTTTAACAGCGGAATAGATTCACCTGGATATAATTCTAGATCAACAACCACATAATAACTTAATTTAGAGTCATTTAAAGAATTATTAGGTATATTAATATTTACATATCTATTTTTATTGTTAATTTGACCACCAATTAATTCTTCGGATTCGTCATCATCTTCATAAACCCCACCACCTTTTTTAAATAAACCTTTTCCTTTTTTCTTTTTTAAAGGAGGATTACCAGGAGGATTACCAGGAGGATTACCAGGAGGATTTAAAGGGGGTCTACGACCTCTCGCCGGTGGTGGTCCTTCACTTGCAAATGCTGGTGCAACTCCATTTCTTATATTTTCAAG